>ERZ724521.626-NODE-626-length-16000-cov-4.597366_pt1 | contig 16000 bp, 15 predicted proteins | sample MGYA00376054_ERZ724521 | MGnify/ENA primary metagenome ERZ724521 (study PRJEB28724, sample SAMN07190883) | activated sludge metagenome | isolation source: activated sludge of sewage treatment plant in Hong Hong | place: Hong Kong | collected 2016-03-17 ... | reverse complement strand
CAGCGACTGCACGACGCTGCCGAAGCCCCACAGCGGGATCACGCCCCAGCCGTCGTCACCGGTCGGGTAGAAGCGCCAGTAGGCCATCGCCTCGCCGAACGCGGCGTAGGTGATGTTGTTGGAGGTCAGCGCGAAGTGTTCGATGCGCAGCCGCACCTGGCCGGACGCCAGCGGCGCGTCGGCGGTTTGCACCCAGCGGGTGTCGGACAGGCGGTCCTTGCGGACCTGGAGTGTGGTGGTGCTCATGGGGCGACACTATCGAAATCCGGCCTGCCGGGCAATCGGTGCCGGCAACCCAGGTGACAGCGCCGCCGCATGGTGTGAAACCCTGATTGACCGGCCCGCCGCCGTCGGCCACGATGCCGGATGTTCAACCGGAGGAAAAAGATGAAACGAACCGTGATTCGATGGGGCGGGCTGCTGACCCTGGTGGCCGCCGCCACGATGGCGCACGCGCAGGACGCCTGGGTGGTAGGCCAGTCGGCGCCACTCACCGGCAGCAACGCCGCGTTCGGCAAGGACATCCGCGATGGTGCCCTGGCGTATTTCAAGTGGGTCAACGCCCGTGGCGGCGCCGGCGGCAAGCCCATCGAACTGGTGACGCTGGACGACGCCAACGACCGCAAGACGGCCGGCGCCAACACCCAGAAACTGCTCACCGCCAACAACGCGGTGGCGCTGTTCGGCTATGCCTCGGCCACGCTGAGCCTGGACGCGATGCCACAGGCCGACAAGGCCGGCGTGCTGTTCTTCGCGCCCTTCTCGGGCGCCAACCCGGTGCGTCAGGCGCCGCCGGTGGTGTTCACCGTGCGCGCCTCCTATGCCGACGAGCTGGAGAAGATGCTGGCGTTCTGGACCGGGCTCGGGGCCAAGCAGGTGGTGGTGGTGCACTACGACGACGAGGTGGGCAAACAGAACCTGGCCGTGGTGGTGGAGTACCTCAAGAAACAGGCCAAGACACCGGCGGCGTTTTCCATCGCCCGAAACGCCAAACTCGACGCGTCCAACTTCGCCCAGCTCATGGCGCTCAAGCCGGACGTGATCATCAGCACCGTGCTGTCGGGTCCGGCCGCCGAAATTTCCAAGCAGATCGTCGCGCGCGGCTCCTTCGTGCCAACGTCCAGCCTGTCCTTCGTCGGCGCGCAGCAATACATCGCCGCCGCTGGCGAGGCCGCTGCCGGCGTCTCGATCACCCAGGTGGTGCCCAACCCGTCTTCGCGCGCACCGATCGTGACCGAATGCGCCAAGGCGATGCAGGAGGCCGGCATGACCCAGCCGATGAACAGCACCCACCTGGAGGCCTGCATCGGCGCCAAGGTGCTGACCGAGGCGATGCGCCGCGCCAAGAAGCCCGGCGATGCGCGTTCGCTGCTGGCGGCGATGCAGAACCTGGGCCGCTACGACACCGGCGGTTTCGTCGTGAACTACGCGCCGGGCCAGAACCACGGCAGCAAGTTCGTCGAGCTGGCCATGGTCAGCCGCGACGGCAAGCTGAGGAACTGATTTCGACGGCATCCGGGCCGGGAAGCGCCGGCGCGGCCGATGGTTCCGGCACCGGGGCTTCGGCCTGCAGCCCGACCCTTTCATTCGTTCATCTTCCGCTCGGGCATCTCCATGGACCTCACCCGCTTCCCCCGCCGCCGCTACACCCCGTTCGTCACGCCGCTGGAGCCGCTGCCGCGCTTTTCCGCTGCGCTGGCAGCCACCTGCCCGGGTGGCGTGGGCCCCGAGGTCTGGATCAAGCGCGACGACATGCTGGGCCTGTTTCCGGGCGGCAACAAGACGCGCAAGCTCGAATTCCTGGTGGCCGACGCGCTGGCGCAAGGCGCCGACACGCTGATCACCTGCGGCGCGCCGCAGTCCAACCACTGCCGCATCACGCTGGCGGCCGCCGTCAAGGAGGGGCTGAAGTGCCGCTTTGTGATCGAGGAGCGGGTGGCCGGCAGCTTCCATGAAGACGCCAGCGGCAACCACTTCATGTTCCGGCTGTTCGGCGTCGAGGCCATCACCGTGGTGCCGGGCGGTTCCAACATGGCGGCCGCGATGCAGCAGGTGGCCGACGATCTGGCGGCCCAGGGCCGCAAGGGCTACATCGTGCCCGGTGGGGGCTCGAACGCGATCGGCGGCCTCGGCTACGTCGCCTGTGCGCAGGAGCTGCAGCAGCAGCTGTTCGACCAGGGCATGCAAATCGACCGCGTGGTGGTCGGCTCCGGCAGTTCAGGTACGCACGGTGGTCTGGTGGCCGGCTTCCTGGGCAACCACATCCACATTCCCATCGTTGGCATCGGCGTCAGCCGCGATCCCGCCGACCAGCAGCCGCTGGTGCTCAAGGAGGCGCAGGCCGTGGCCGACCTGCTCGGCCTGGGTCTGACCGTGAAACCCGAGGACGTGACCTGCGTCGGCGGCTACTGGCAGCCGAAGTACTCGGTGCCGAACGCCAGGATGGTCGAGGCGGTGCAGCTGCTGGCCCGCACCGAGGCGATCCCGCTGGACCCGGTCTACACCGGCAAGATCATGGCCGGCCTGATCGGGCTGGCGCGCCAGGGTTTTTTCAAACCGGGCGAGCGCGTGCTGTTCCTGCACACCGGCGGCCTGCCGTCGCTGCACGCGTACGAGGGCGAGGTGCTGGGGCGCACCGAAGTGACCGCCTGATCCGGCAAGTGCCCTTGAAGGCCCGTCAGGCGCCTCGAACGGGCCTTCAAGGGCCCGTTTTTTGAATGAAAACGGCCGATTTCCAGCGTCCGCAGGCCACCGCCAGCTACTGAAAACATAGCGTTCACCAGCACCCCCGCACCCCTCGATGCGCGCGCTCCGGACGCATCGGCGACAGAAAGCGCGGGTTTTCCCCATGGTTCGCGGCCCCAAATTGTTAACAATCGCAAAATCAACAAAAGGAGCCGCCATGCACAAAGTCCGATCCGAAATCACCGGCAGCGTCTGGAAGGTGGAAGTGGCCGTCGGCCAGTCCGTGGCCGAGGGCGACACGCTGGTGATCGTCGAGTCGATGAAGATGGAGATTCCGATCAGCGCACCGGCTGCCGGTGTCGTCGCCGAAATCTTCGTGGCCGAGGGCGAGCCGGTGGCCGACGACCAGGTCGTGATCCATCTGGATTGATCCGGCCATGAACCCCGGCGACTTTCCGTCCGACCTTTTCCGCACCCTAGAAGGCGCGGTCGCCTTCCGGCTGTTTGCCGACCAGGTGGATCCGACGCTCACCGTTTCCGAGCAGATCGCAGCCCGCCTGGGCGACCGCATCCTCTCGGGTGCGATGGCCCCAGGCGCGCGCATCGGCGAACAGGAGCTGGCCGACGAGTTCGCGGTCAGTCGCGGCCCGATCCGCGAGGCGCTGCGCATCCTGGAGCGCGAGGGGCTGGCCACGCTGCTGCCGCGGCGCGGCGCCGTTGTGACCGAACTCAGCGCCGACGAACTGCGCGAGCTGCTGGAAGTCCGCGCCGGCCTGTTCGAACTGGTGGTGCGCAAGGTCGCGGCCCGGCCCAACCCGGAACTGCTGGCCCTGCTGGAGGCCGGCGTCGCCCGGCTGGAGGCCCTGTCCTCGCCCGCCGACGCCGGCAACGACTACGCCGAGACCGCCTACCGCCTGATGATCCTGTGCGCGCGCCAAAGCGGCAACCGCCGCCTGCAACGCATGTTGACCGCGCTGTCGCTGCAGACACTGCGCTACAGCAAGCTGGGCCTGGCCTCGGTGGAACGCCGCCAGCGCTCGGCGCGCCTGTGGCGCGAAGCCACCACGGCGCTGGCGCAGGGCGACATCGAGCGCATGGTCGCGCTGACGCACCAGCGCATCGAAGAATCGGGCGAAGAAGCCATCCGACAGCTCGGCCTGGTCGGCCCCTCGGGAGACAAACCATGAACCACACACCCGCCACCGGGCCGCTGGCCGGCCTGAAGGTCATCGAGATCTGCACCACCATCGCCGGCCCGGCTTGCGCGCGCCTGCTGGCCGATTTCGGCGCCGACGTGATCAAGATCGAACCCCCAGAGGGCGACCCGGTGCGCCAGATGGGTCAGCATGTCGGCGACGTCTCGCTGTATGCGGCGTCCATCCTGCGCAACAAGCGCTCCGTGGTCCTGGACCTGAAAACCGCCGCCGGACGTGAACTGGCCTTCGAGCTGATCGCGCGCGCCGACATCCTGGTGGAAAACAACCGCCCCGGCGTGATGGAGCGCCTGGGTCTGGGCTATGACGCGCTGGCCGCCCGCAACCCCGGCCTGGTGATGGTGCGCATCAGCGGCTACGGCCAGACCGGCCCCTACGCCGAGCGCCCCGGTTACGGCGCCATCTGCGAGGCCGTCGGGGGGGTGCGCCACATGACCGGCGATCCCGACCGGCCCCCGGCCCGTGTGGCGCTGGCCACCACCGACTACCTGTCGTCCGTGTACGCCGCGTTCGGCGCCATGGCCGCCATCCATGCCCGCGGCTTGACCGGCAAAGGCCAGGTGGTGGACGTGGCGCTGTACGAGGCGGCCTTCACGCAGATGGAACCCATCGTGCCCGCGCACGAAAAGCTGGGCGTGGTGCCCATGCGCGAGGGCTCCAACCTGCCCTCGATGGCGCCCAACAGCTCCTACCCCACCCGCGACGGCGGCTGGGTGCTGATCGCGGCCAACAGCCAGCCCACCTGGCGCCGCCTGGTGGCGCTGATGCAGCAGCCCGAGCTGCTGACCGACCCGCGCTTCGAGACCATCCAGGCGCGCGGCAAGCCCGAGAACATGAAGGCCATCGATGCCCTCATCGCCGACTGGACACGCGGTTTCGACGCCGAGCCGCTGGAGACACTGCTGCGCGAGGGCGAGGTACCCACCACCCGCGTCTACACCATCGCCGACATCTACGCGGACCCGCACTTCGCGGCGCGCGCGATGCTGCCCCAGGTGCCGCACCCGGTGCTGGGCCACACCACACAGGCCGGCGTGGTGCCGCGCCTGTCGGCCACGCCGGGCGCCGTCCGCCACACCGGCCCGGACCTCGGGGCCGACACCCGCGCCGTGCTGTGCGACGAGCTGGGGCTGAGCACCGAACGCATGGACGAACTGGCCGCAGCCGGCGCCCTGCGGCTTGCCGACGAACGCTGACCGTCGTGAACCCGCATCCCGACCCGACCCCCTGCAGGAGAACCCGATGAAAAACACCCCCCTCAACCGCCGCCAATCGCTGGCCGTGCTGGGCAGCGCGCTGGCCTTGCCATCCGCCGCGTGGGCCCAGGCCGGCTGAAAGCCGACGCAGACCATCAACTACATCATCGGCGTGGCCGCCGGCGGCTCGGTGGACCTGTACGCCCGCGGCATCAAGAACGCGCTGGAGACCCTGAACCTTGTCAACGGCCAGACCATCGTGACCGACAACAAACCCGGCGCCGGTGGTCTGCTGGCGCTGCAGACGCTGCAGCGCAGCCGCGGCAATGCGCACAACCTGGGCACCTTCCACACCGGCAGCCTGGCCGGCCAGGTGACCGGCATCCTGAAGGCCGACATGCGCGAATTCGTGCCGGTGGCCATGCTGGTCGAAGAGACCACGTTGGTTGCGGTGCGGGCGGATTCACCGTTCAAGAACGCCAAGGACCTGCTGGCTGCGCTCCAGCGCGACCCGGGCTCGGTGAAGATCGCGGTGGCGCCGCTGAAGGGCCTGAACACCCACCTGGCGATCGCCAAGCCGCTGAAGGTGGCGGGCATCGACATCACCAAGCTGACCGTGGTGCCGTTCCGCTCCTCGGCCGATTCGATGAGTGCCCTGCTGGGCGGCCACGTGGACGTGGTGTCGGCCACCGGACCGACCGTGGTGCCGATGGCGCAGGCCGGCAAGGTGCGCATGCTCGTCAGCGCCGCCCCGGTGCGCGGCACCGGGCCGCTGGCGCAGGTTCCAACCTGGCGCGAACAGGGCGTGGCGGCCGACTACGTGAGCTACAACGGCGTGCTGCTGCCGCCGGCGGTGGACGCGGAGCAGATCCGCTTCTGGGACCAGGCCCTCCGCCAGGTGGCGGCCTCCAAGGAGTGGATCGCGCTGGTCGAAAAATCGGGCAACAAGCCGATGTTCAAGGGTTATGTCGATTCGCACCGCTACCTGCAGGACGAACTGAAAGCCACCCAGGCCCTGGTGACCGAACTTGGACTGGACGCCAAATGAGCGCCGCGCGTGAATTCGAACCGGCGGGTGAATGGGGCGCCGAACTGGCCGAGCTGCAGCAACGACGCGCCCAGGCCCGCGCCATGGGTGGCCCGGAAGCCTTGGCCAAATTCAAGGCCAGCGGACGCCTGAACGCGCGCGAGCGCATCGCGGCGCTGCTGGACGCCGACAGCTTCCGCGAGCTCGGCAGCCTTGCCGGCAAAGGCCATTACAGCCGCGAAGGCGCCTTCGAGCGCATCGACCCGACGAATGCCATCGTCGGCACCGGGCGCATCCAGGGGCGCAAGGTGGCGCTGCACGTGGACGACTTCACGATCCGCGCCGGCTCCTCCGAGGCCACCATCGCCGACAAGTGGATCTACATCGAGCGCCTGGCGCACCAGCTGCGCATGCCCATCATCCGCCTGGTGGATTCGGCCGGCGGCAGCGTCAAGCTGCTGATGCAGATCGGTGGCACCAAGATTCCCGAATACCCGAGCTGGCCGGCCAACGAATTGCTCAAGACGGTGCCGGTGGTCGGCGTGGCGCTCGGAGCCTGCGCGGGGCAGGGTGCGATCAAGGTGCTGTCCTCGCACTTCTCGGTGATGGTGCGCGGGCAGGCACAGGTGATGGCCGCCGGGCCCCATGTGGTGCTGCAGGCCTATGGCCAGGCCATCGACAAGAACGCGCTGGGCGGGCACCTGGTGCACCGCAAGAGCGCGCTGGTGCACAACGAGGCGGTGGACGAGGCCGACGCGCTGGCGCAGGTGCAGCGCTTCCTGAGCTACCTGCCGCGCAGCGTGTTCCACACCGCACCGGTGTTGCCCGCCACCGACGACCCGGATCGCGCCGACGACTGGCTGAAAGACGCCATCCCGCGCGACCGGCGCAAGATCTACGACCCGCGCAAGATCCTGGCCGCGATCATGGACCGCGACTCGGTGTTCGAGATCGGGCGCTGGCAGGGCGGATCGGTCATCACCGCGCTGGCGCGGCTGAATGGCATCCCGGTGGGCGTGATCGCCAACGACCCCAAGGTACAGGGCGGGGCGATGACCCTGCAGGCCGCCTACAAGATGGAGCGGCATGTGAAGCTGTGCAGCCTGTTCGGCCTGCCGGTGGTCAACTTCGTGGACCAGCCGGGCAACCAGACCGGACTGGAGGCCGAGCTCGGCGGCACGCTGCTGGGCGCGACCCGCGTGGGCGAGGCGCTCAACGAATGCCGTTCGCCCTGGGTGTCGATCCTGATCCGGCGCTGCTTCGGAATGGCCGGCGCGCTGCACGCACCCAAGTACGGCGAGGCGCTGAACCTGCGCTACGCCTGGCCGTCGGCGCGCTGGGGCTCGATCCCGATCGAGGGCGGGGTGATGGCCGCGCACAAGGCCGAGATCGACGCCGCGCCGGACCCGGCCGCCAAACGTGCCGAGCTGGAGGCCTTCTACCTGAACATGACCTCGCCGTTCCGCACCGCGGAGAAGTTCGGCATCCTGGACATCATCGACCCGCGCGAGACCCGCTCCATCCTGTGCGACTGGATCGAGGACGCCTGGGCCCGTGTCTGCACCGACCGCATGACGGCCTGCGCGTGATCCGCTGTCCGGCCACCGGATTCAGAGGCGTATCCGGGCGGCCAGCTCGCGCAGCCGCTCCATACCCGGCTCCTTGCGCGGCCAGGTGAGGTCCACGCCGTCGCCCGCGTAGCGTGGCAGCACGTGCAGGTGCGCATGCGGCACCGTCTGCCAGCCCGCCGCGCGGTTGGCCTGCAGCACGGTGATGCCTTCGGGCGCAAACGCCGCCTGCACCGCGCGCGCGATCCTCCAGGCCGCGCGCATCAGCGCGGCGGCCGTGTCCTCGTCCATGTCGAGCAGGGTCTCGAACGGCTGCTTCGTGGCCACGATCACATGGCCGTCGTTGACCTGACCGGCGTCCATGAAGGCGAACACGCGCTCGTCTTCGTACACCTTGGCGCAGGGCCACTCGCCGGACAGCAGTTTCTCGAACACCGTGCTCACTGGCCACCCTCCTTGTTTCGCCATGCGGTGCGGGCTGGCATGGGGCGGCTGCGGGTCGCGTTCATGTCACATCCTCGTTCACGGGCGCGCCCGACGCGCCCTTCAAGCCGGGAAACAGGGTCGCAAACGCGTGCTGACGCGCCTGCACGCGCTCAACCAGCAGGTCGGCCAGCGCCCAGTCGCCAGCCACAGCCGCCGGCCCCAGCTGTCGCCCCAGGGTCTGCAGCGCCACGGCCGACAGGTTGCCCGCCATGCCGACCAGGGAGTGCGCACGCCGTCGCAGCGTGTCGGCATCGCGGGCCTCGACCGCGCGTCGCATGTCGCTCACAAGCTGCGGCAACTCGGCATTCACCATGCCCGCCAGCTCGGCCACCAGTTCGCGGTCGCCTTCGAGGCGATCCAGGCAATCGTCGAGGTTCATGTCGGGCAGGCCCTCGTCGGGCGTCAGCGCCGGGGAAGACCCATCGTCGACGGTGGCCGTGGCGCCGCGCAGAACCCGGCGGATCTCCGCCATCAGGCCCTGGCGATCGACCGGCTTGCTCACGTACCCGTCCATGCCTGCCTGCAGGCAACGTTCCCGGTCCCCGTGCATGGCGTTGGCGGTCATCGCCACGATCGTCTGGTGCTGATGGGTCTGCTGTTCACGCCGGCGGATGGCCCGCGTCGCGTCCAGACCGTCCATCACCGGCATCTGCACGTCCATCAGCACAAGCTGGTAGGGGCGCAGCGCCGTCATGCGCACGGCTTCGGCCCCGTCGACCGCCAGACTGACGTGGTGGCCCATCTGCTCCAGCACGCGCAGGGCGACCTTCTGGTTGACCGGGTGGTCCTCGACCAGAAGGATGTCCAGCGCCGGCTCGGGCGCGGGCCGGATGGCCGATGCGTCCCGGTCGGCGACACCGGGACGATCGTCGGTCCCGCTGGCCAGCACCTTCTGCAAGCCGTCCAGCAGGTCCGACGGCGTCACCGGCTTGACCAGCCAGGCACCGACACCCAGCTCGGCGCACAACGCGACGCCGCTGCGCTGCTCGTGCGCGGGCAGCAGCATCACGGTGCGCCCAGGCGGCGCGGCGGCCGCGGGCATGGCCTGCATCACCGCGAAACCCGACAGATCGGGCATGCCGGCATCGAGCACCAGCGCATCGAAAGGCGGAGCGGCGGCGTCGAGGCACGCCAGGGCCTGGCGTCCGCCCTCGACCACGGTGACGTCCACACCCCATGCGCCGAGCCGCTTCGCAAGCCAGTCGCGCTGGGTGGCGTTGTCGTCGGCCACCAACACCCGCAGACCTTGCAGCGAACCACTGCCCGATGGACGGACGCTGGCCAGCGCACCCACCTGCAAGGCCACGGGCACCGTCAGCACAAAGCGGCTGCCCCGATCGACCTCGCTGGACAGGCTGATGCGCCCGCCCATCAATTGCGCCAGACCGCGCGCGATCGCCAGACCCAGGCCGGTGCCGCCGAAGCGCCGCGTCACCGAGGCGTCGGCCTGCGAGAACGCGTCGAACACCTCCGTCTGCAGCGCCGACGGGATGCCGATGCCGGTGTCGCGAACCAGGATGTCCAGCGTCAGGCGGTTGCCCTGCACCGCGCCGTTGAGCGACACCTCCACGCACACCTCGCCCTGCTCGGTGAACTTGATCGCGTTGCCGACCAGGTTGGTCACGATCTGGCGCAGGCGCACCGGGTCGCCCACCAGCGCGTCGGGCACATCCGGTGCGACACAGGCCATCAGCTCCAGATGCTTTTCGAAGGCGCGCACCGCCAGCGGCTTCAGGCAGCTGCTGAGCAGCGCCTGGAGCGAAAACCCCACGCGCTCCAGCGCCATCATGCCGGCCTCCATCTTGGAAAAATCCAGGATGTCGTTGACGATGACCAGCAAGGCGTCCGCCGACGACTTGACGATCTGGAGGTATTCGCGCTGCTCGGCATCGAGCGGCGTCTCCAGCGCCAGTTCGGTCATGCCGACGATGCCGTTGAGTGGCGTGCGGATTTCATGGCTCATGTTGGCCAGGAATTCGCCTTTGGCGCGGTTGGCTGCCTCCGCCGCGTCGCGGGCCAGCGTCAAGCCCTGGTTGAGCTGCTTGATCGCGGTGATGTCGGTGCGCAGGCTGACCGTCAGCCCCTCGGGCGTGTGGGCCTCGTCAAGCCGGTACCAGCGGCCGTCGAGCAAGACCTCGCGCGTGCCACCCTGGTCGCGCGAGGCCAGTCGGTCCGCCACCCACGCGTCTTCGGGCAGGCTGCGGTCGATGCCCTCGATGGGGCTGCGGTACAGCGCGCGCAGGTAGTCCCGTTCCGGTGTACCGGGCGCAAGCGCTTCCTTCACGCTCGCGTAGATGGCGCGGTAACGCTCGTTGCAGATCACCAGGCGGTCGTCGGCGTCGTACATGCAGAAGCCCACGTCCAGCGCCTCGATCGCGCTGACCAGCAGCGCCCGCGCTCGGGCAACGTCCTCCAGCGCCGACTTGTGCCGTGCGATCAGCTCGCGGGTCAGCTGCGCCAGCGCCAGCAGGTTCTGGTTGGCGCCGGGCTGGGGCTGAAGGCCCAGGTCGGCCATCAGTTCGCGCGTGGTTTCCTGCAGCGTCGTCAACACCTGTTGCTGGCTCTGGGCTTCGAGCCGAAGCCGCTCGTTGACGCCGTGCAGCTCCTCCGACGACAGCTCCAGGCTGCGCGTGCGCAGTTCCAGATCGCGGTCGTACTGGCTGTAACTCTCGGCCACTTTTTCCAGCAGCGAAGGCAACTGGCCGGCCAGCGCCGCCAGCGCTGGGTCGGAACTGGCCGCCAGGGATGCCACCAGTTGCGCCAGCGCCTCGGGACCGTCCACGCGCAGCGCCTGACGGAGCTGGCGCGCGAGCCGCTTGTTGGCAAAAACCGGCGCTGCGCTCATGAACCCGACACCTCGGCGATGTGCGTGACCGTCATGGTCTGGTTGTGCAGGTGGCAGGTGAGCAGGTCGCGCATCGGGCTGATCTCGCCGTTGGAGTAGAAGCCCGCGATGCTGGCCTTCGGCCCGAACACCGTCTGGACCGCCTCCACCTCCTCGTCCGCGCGGGCACCCATGACGAGCTTGCGCCCCACGCAGCTCACCAGCAGGACCAGGCTTTCGCCGGGGTCGGCACCCGGAGCCGCGTCGTGCGCCGCCTCGGCCGCCGCCATCGCACCATCGACCAGCGAGTCGGTCGAGGCGTGCATGAGCCGCAGGTAGCCATCTTCGACGATGTTGCCGGCCAGCACCAGGCTGCCGGCGGACTCGTCCACGCCCAGGATGGTCCGAATCAGCCCGAGCGCACCGCGGTCTTCGCCGAGCATCTCGAACGGAAACAGCAGGCCCGAAGCCGGCAGGCCTTTGGCGTACTCGCCCAGGTACCGTTTGTAGATGTCCAGCGCGGGCTGTCCGTCGAGCTCAAACAGCACGTTGCCGGCGCTGCGCGTGACTTTTCGCACCGGACCGAAGGGCCTCCAGCCGTGGAAGGAGCCGTTGCCGACGCGAAGTTCCTCCCCTGAAAAGCCGATCGCGACGATCTGCCGCTGCGACAACCCCTGATTCGACAAGGTCCAGGTCCGCTCGAAGGCACCGCCATCGCCGGCCAGCCCGCCGGACAGCAGCACGCCGGTCCCCAGAGGTTCGGAGATCCCTTCGATCAGGGCGCTGCCGTTGATCTGCACGCCCTGGCCCAGCACCAGCACATGCCGCAACCCCGGTGCGGCCAGGGCCAGTCCCAGACGCTGGCCAGCCGCCCGTGAATCCTCCATGTCGGCCAGATCGGTCGCCGCAAGCTGCACGCGCGAGCCGCTGAAACGCAGGGCGACGACAACCAGCGCGCCGTCCGACACGCCGCCCGCGCCGATCTCGCCGGCGGTGGTGCACCCAGCCAGCTCGGCCGCGGGGAATGCCGACTTGAGGGACTCGACCAATCCATTCTCGGTCATCCGCTCCACCGCGCCAAAAACCAGCACCAGCTGCGGCGCGATCGCGGCCAGGGGGGCCAGATCGGTTTCCTGCGGCATTCCGGAGACACGAACTTGACGAACTCGCACGAAGATCCCTTCCTGACATCGGCCGAACGGTACCGCCAGCGCGGTCTGAACCCATCACCCACAATGGTATCGGCAGGGCGGGCCCACCACCGCACATGATTACACTGGTCTGATCCTTGTCAACCCGAAACCCCGAACGGAAACCCGCCATGCAAGTCGCCCTGCCCTCCGATCCCTGCCACTGCCCGCTGTGCGGCCAGGCCAACGAGTGCGCGATGGAGGTCGAACGCGCGACCGGCGTGAAGCAGCCGCCGTGCTGGTGCAGCCAGGTGCGCTTCGAAGCCGCGCTGCTGTCGCGCATTCCGGAACACGCGCGCGGCAAGGCCTGCCTCTGCCCGGCCTGTGCAAAGGCCGAGACACCCTGAACGCCGGCCCGCGGATCGAGCCCGCACGCCATTGCCCCCGTCCAGATGAGCCATGTCGAAGACCCCGCATCGCTGACCGCCCTGCGCGCACGTTACGGGGCGCGCTACCGCTGGCTGCTGTTGCTGGCGGTGATGGTGGGCACAATGGCATCGATCATGTCGTCCACCATCGTGAACGTGGCGATTCCCGGCATGAGCCAGCACTTCGCGTTGGACCAGGCGCGCGCGCAGTGGGTGACCAGCGGCTTCATGGTGGCGATGACCGTGGCCATGCTCACCACGCCCTGGTTGCTGGCGCGCTACGGCTACCGCCATACCTACGTGGCCTGCATGGCGTTGCTGATGGCCGGCGGCCTGGTGGGCGGTTTTGCCACGCGTTTCGACCTGGTGCTGGCAGCCCGCGTGGCCGAGGGGCTGGCTGCCGGCGTGGTGCAGCCGATTCCGGCCATCATCATCCTGCGCGCGTTCGAGCCCGAGGAGCAAGGCCGCGCCAGCGGCATCTTCGGCATGGGCGTGGTGCTGGCACCGGCCATCGGCCCGAGCATCGGCGGCCTGCTGGTGGACTGGTTCGGCTGGCGCTCCATCTTTTTCATGGTGGTGCCGTTCTGCCTGGCCTCGTTCTGGCTGGCACACCGGTTCGTGCCGGTCACCGCGCCCGGTGGCATCGCGGCCAGGCGGGACGGCGCGGCGCTGGACTGGGCAGGGCTGGCGCTGGCCAGCGCCGGCACGCTGTGCCTGCTCAACGGCCTGGTTGAACTGCGTGGCGCCAACGCCCTGGCGGCCGGTGTCCTGCTGGCGCTGGCGGCGGCGGCGCTGCTCGCCTTCGTCGCCCTGCAGCGACACCTGCTGCGCCGCCGGGCCGCCAGCGGGCGCGAACCGCTGATGAACCTGCGGGTGTTCGCGCACCGCGCGTTCGCGATGGGCAGCATCGTGGCCTTCATCTACGGCACCGCGCTGTTCGGTTCGACCTACCTGCTGCCGGTGTACATGCAGATGGGCCTGAACCTCTCGGCCGCCTATGTCGGAATCATCCTGCTGCCGGCCGGCCTGATCCTGGCCGTCACCATCGCCATCGTCGGGCGCCTGGCCGACCGCCAGCCCACGCGCCGGCTCGTAAGCATCGGGCTGGCGTTGCTGGCGGCTTCGTTCGCGGGCATGGCAACCATCGGGCCGGCTTCTGGCATCGGGCTGCTGGTGGGCTGGGCGATTCTGGGTCGCATCGGCCTGGGTTTCATCCTGCCCTCGCTCAACCTGGGTTCGATGCGCGGGCTCGACAGCACCCTGATCGCCCAGGGATCGAGCGCGATCAGCTTTCTGCGCATGCTCGGCGGTTCGGTGGGCGTGAGCCTGTGCGCCATCGCGCTCGAATGGCGGCTGGCCGCGCATGGCGATTCGCTGGCCAGCGTGATGGCCGGGCCAGGCCGCCTGGCCGCCTTCAACGAGGTGTTTCTGGGCCTTGCGGCACTGTGCGCGCTGGCCATCGTCGCCGCCCGGCAGCTGAATCCCTTTGGCCGGCACGACGCCCCTCGGCCTTGACCAACGCGAAGGAGACGTCCGCACCATGTGCCAGCTGCTCGGGATGAACTGCAACACGCCCACCGACGTGACCTTCAGCTTCACCGGCTTCGCGCAGCGTGGCGGTCGCACCGACCACCACGGTGACGGCTGGGGCATCGCCTTCTTCGAAGGGCGTGGCGTGCGCCATTTCGTGGACCACCAGAGCGCGTGCGACTCGCCGATAGCCAACCTGATCGCCCGTTACCCGATCAAGAGTCGCAACGTCATCGCCCACATCCGCAAGGCCACCCAGGGCGAGGTGGCGCTGGAAAACTGCCACCCCTTCGTGCGCGAGCTGTGGGGCCGCTATTGGGTGTTTGCGCACAACGGCAACCTGGAGAACTTCCACCCGCGCCTGCACGCCAGCTTTCACCCGGTGGGCGGCACCGACAGCGAGCGCGCGTTCTGCTGGGTGATGCAGGAGCTGGCCAAGTCGCATGCCGACGTGCCCAGCGTGGCCGAACTCACGCTGACCCTGCGCGAACTGGTGCCACGCATCGCGCGCCACGGCACTTTCAACTTCCTGCTGTCCAACGGGCAGGCGCTATGGGCCCACGCATCCACCCACCTGTGCTATGTGGTGCGCCAGCACCCGTTTGCCACCGCCACGCTCAGCGACGAAGACGTGAGCGTGAACTTCGCCGAGCACGCCGGCGCGCAAGACAGGGTGGCCGTGGTGGTGACCGCACCGCTGACCAGCAACGAGACCTGGACCGTGCTGGCACCCGGCGAGCTGCTGGTGTTCGTCGACGGCGCGCCGGTCATCGACCTCAGCGCCCGCGCACTTAACTCCTGATTTGATAGCTGCTCGTGGCCGTTGCACGGTGGGATCCGGCCATTCTGACCTTCGAAATCACGGTTTGCAGCCCAGGTGGCCCTTCTTGGCGTTCTCGAAGTAGGTCAGATCGCCGGGGCAGGTGGTCTTGACCGCCGGGAGCGCGGTGCCAGGCTTGGCGTTGCAGGTGAAGGCGCCAGTCTTCTTGTTCTGGCTCTTCGGGGCAAGCGTCCAGCCCTCGGGACAAGGGCCCGCGCTCTTTGCGGGTGTGGCGCCCGCCGGCGCGCTGGCCACCGGGGCCGGTTTGGGCGCGGGCGCGGGCGCGCTCACCGTCACGTTGCGTGTGAGGTTCGGGCCCAGACACTTCAAGTGCGTGGTCACCTTCTTGCCCTCGGCCATGGCGCGAAATTCGCCGGGTTTGTCGTAGGCGTGGGTCAACTGCAGCGGAAAGACCGTCTTGTCGTTGACCTTCACATCCACGGTCCGGCCATCGCCCCAGTAAAAACGCAAACCGCAGTTCGTGGCGCCGTCGCTCAGGCCGATGGTGGCAGTCACAGTCTGTCCGGTCACGACCTGGGACGGTTCGATCTTGAGGTCCATCAGGGTCTGGGCCGCCACGCCCGAGACGCCCAGGTACAGGGCCAACGGCAGGACAAGAGACGAAACGCGCTTCATGAAAGCTCCTTCAGGGTGATGGGTCAACGCGATGTTATATCGCCGCCTCCAGCGCGTCGACGAACATCGCGGCCACATTGAAGCCGGTCTGGTCAGCGATCTCCTGAAAGCAGGTCGGACTGGTCACATTGATCTCGGTCAGGCAGTCGCCGATCACGTCCAGGCCCACCAGCAGCAGGCCGCGGCTGTGCAGGATGGGCCCCAGCGTCTCGGCGATTTCGCGGTCGCGCTCGGAGATCGGCCGGGCCACACCCTTGCCACCCGCCGCCAGGTTGCCCCGCACCTCGCTGCCCTGCGGGATGCGGGCCAGGCAGAACGGCACCGGCCGTCCGCCAATCACCAGCACCCGCTTGTCGCCCTGCGCGATCTCGGGCAGGAACTTCTGCACCATCAGGCTCTGGGCGCCGTGGCGGTTCAGCGTCTCGGTGATCGAGCCCAGGTTCAGCCCGTCGGGGC
>ERZ724521.623-NODE-623-length-16134-cov-5.534921_pt1 | contig 16134 bp, 12 predicted proteins | sample MGYA00376054_ERZ724521 | MGnify/ENA primary metagenome ERZ724521 (study PRJEB28724, sample SAMN07190883) | activated sludge metagenome | isolation source: activated sludge of sewage treatment plant in Hong Hong | place: Hong Kong | collected 2016-03-17 ... | reverse complement strand
GGGGTCCTCGGGAGCCTTTTCGTGCCCTGATAACTAGGAATTATCGGTGGAGGTGCAGCTCTTCAGATGATCTCCAACCGTGTCTGGAGTTCTGTACGCGTCGCGGCAGCTATCGCTGTCGTGTGCTTGCTGGTCTTCGTCGCGCTCTATGCCCATGACCTCTTGGCGGCTGCGCCGTCGAAGGCGGCGGCGCAGCGCTTGTCGGTCGTGCAAGTAGCAGCGGCGTGCCTGAGCGCCATCGCTGCGCTCACCACGGCGATGCTTGCGCTAGCCCGAATGCGCAAACCGCGACCTAGCTTCCTCGCGCTGCTGGTGCCTAAACTGCTTCACGAGGATCGCTTGGTGAACCGCGACGGCGAGATGCGGGATCTAGTCGGGCTCATCGGATCCACGCGCGTCGTGAATTGCCACGGGCCACGCGGCGCCGGCAAGAGCTTCCTGCTCGAGCATCTGACCGACGTCGTGAACGGCCATCGGGGAGCCGCCAAGGGTCAGCCACGTCCCGGACGAGGGTCGGTCGCACTGTATTTCGACCTCGCAGACGCTACGGGGTTTCCTGATATCGAGGCTCAGATATGCCGTGCCGCCTTGGGCGATGCCGACGCCACTTGGGGTGAATTCACCTCGTCGGTCCAGCAACGGTTCGGCCGGAAGAGAGTGATCCTCGTCCTCGATAACGTGAACTCCCCAGCCCTGTGGAGCCAGTTGGGGCGTGCCGCCTATGAGTACTGCGCGCTCAGACGGCAAGATCGGCTGATCCTAGGGTCCATCGATCAGGTAACGCTCAACAACCTTGCGGTCGCCCCACTCAGTATTCCTGGCCTGGATCTTGCCGCAAGTGGCGAGCTGATTTCACGGCGCGGCATAGAGTTAGACGAACAGCAACTTAAGGAGTTGCACAGTGATTGTCAGGGGCTTCCGCTTTACCTACAACTGCTGACCGCGCCAGATCACGGTACTCAGTTCGGCGTCGGCACATCCGTTCTCGATGAACAACTCATCCCCGACTTGCCTATCGCGGGCCGAGCGCTGATGGCCCATCTCTCACTCCTGGCATTGATCACACGCCGCATTTCATTGACGACCCTCAGGCGAATGCCAGTGGCCGACCTCGATGAGCAACTGCGGATCGCCTGCAATCGGACGCTAATTACGCCGTTAGCGAACGAGGAAAATCGATCCTTCAAGATTCATGACATTGTGCGCGATGCGGCGCTGCGGGTGCTCGAAGAAGAGGTATCGGAGGCCAGCGTGTTCCTTTTCGAGCAGGCATACGGACGTGAGCAGTACGAGCACGCAGCGTTGTACGCGATGTTCGCTAATCCCGGGGAGATCGGTCCTGAGCGCTTTGACACGTTGGTGACCGACGTATTGGGTCGAGCGATCAAGGAGCGCAACTACGCGTTGCTGGGCACGCTACATGCAAGGGCGAGTGACCAGCCCCGAGTGCTGCGTCATCTTTCGACTAATCCGAAGCTAACCGACCTGTGGTGCCATGCTCGCGCCTCCGAGCTTGCGGGGCTCGGTCGATATGAAGACGCGGAGGACGAGCTTCTTGGCAGTTCAGTCAACACGGTGCGCTGGCACCCATCTGCCATCGCGACACGGCAGCAGGCCGAGCTACGGTTTCTTCAAGCCGATGTTGCACATCTACTTAACCGATACGACGAGGCCGCCGAGCTGTTCGGCGAACTCGGCGAGTGGGCCACCACCGCTGGGCGCCCGGGGCTACACGCTCGCTGTATCTGGGGTCGCGCACACGTCCTCCGCCACCAGGGACGAGACCTTGAGCAGGCCCTGACCCTGTTTGGTGAAGCTGCACAGCTCGCCGACGATTCAGATGAACTCTTCGCCAAGGCATACTCGATCACGGGCGAGACGGGCATCCGTGTCGCCCTCAACGTGCTGCGCGATGACGAAGAAACACTTCTGGCATCGCTTGAAACGGAGATCGCGGCGATGGCAGCTCACGATGGTTACATGCTGGAGGTCTGGAAGTCGCAGGCGCAGGTTGCGTGGCTGCGAGGGAACAGTCCTGAGGCGGTCGAAATCGTAGACGCCGCGGTAGAGCGCGCGCGGGCACTTAATGACCGTTTGCTCTACAACCTGTACTTTGAACGAGCGGAGTTCTCCCGGCTAAGTGGCGACCATTCGCAAGCGAAGATCGGCTACGACCGCGTATTGGAGTTCGGCGTCGGCAACGGTGACCGGAACCTCGTCACAAACGCGACCCTGGGACTGGTCCTGACCGATGTTGCCGCAGGAACATGGATCTACTATGACTCGCGCACTACGGCCCGAGCGGCGGTACTCGACGCACGGTCGGTCGCGATCCAAACTGACATTCAGGCGACGGCCGCTCTAGCCGACCGCGTCGTCGGACTCCTTGACGGAGACCTGCACGAGCCGGACCTTCGCCTTATTCTGATGTGACCGCCTGCCGAGGAGGCGGGATATCGCGCGGTGTTGACCGTCGAACGAGCGCTTGCCCCGACAACACCCGGATTGGACTGACCATCGCCGCGGCGAGTACCAGTGCTAGCAGGCTTAGCGCACGCGGCGGTAGCCTAAGCTGGTAACCGACCGCGATACCGATACCAGCTCCAGTGACCGGAAGACCGCAGAAAACATGACTCGTGCGGTGCCCGAGACCGAATCGAATGAGCCGCCACGCGGCCGCTGTCAGGTAGAGGCCGGGTGCGGCTCGTAGCAGCGGCGACTTCGATGCGGGGCGGCATGACACGAGCAACGCCGCGGGAGCTACGCCACAAGTCACGACGTCGGAAACTGAGTCGGCTGCTGCGCCAAGATCGGTCGGATTGCCTGACCTACGGGCCATGGGTCCATCGAGCGTGTCGAAGACAGCACCCGCGAGGATCAAGGCTGAGCGGCGAACTGGCTCCCCCTCACCTGGAAGCAGCGTCGCGGCGATGCCACAAGCAAGATTCGCCGCCGTAAATGTGTTGGCAAGTAGGTGCTGTGCCGTCGCCATGAGCGAACGATGTGGAGGACAGGGTGTTGACGAGTGCGGCATGCAGTTCGCAGAGACGATACGTCGCTCGCGAGGAGAATGGTTGTCACCGGCGGTTTGCGTCCGACCAGCCAAGCTGCCGTGCCACTCCGGCGATTGATTCATCCACCAGATGCGCGCCCTTCAGCTCGTCGTCGCGGTGGGTGGTCCTCAATGCCGCGACGGTTGCGCCGGTAGCTACCCCCGCCTCTAATCCAGCCGGGCTGTCTTCGATCACAAGGCAGCGGGTGATATCAACCCTTAGTAGCTTGGCAGCCAGAAAGTAGCCCTCGGGGTCGGGTTTGCCGTGTATGACATTTTCGGAGGTGACCAATACGAGGGGAGTCCGCAGACCAGCGACCGCCAGGCGTTGCCGTGCTGTGGCTGCCGAAGAGGATGTCACTACCGCAGTCGGCGCTGAGGTCAGTACGCCACGAAGCAATTCATCGGCCCCCGGCAGGGCGCTTACATCATGGGACTCGGTGTTTGCCCAACTCGCGATCACATCGAGTTCGCGGTCGACGGACGCCCCAGGCGCCAACTCTCGGATGAAGTCACGGTTGCGGACGCCTTGGGTTGCTCGGATGACATCCTCGGGATCGAGTCTGTGACGTTGCGCCCAGCGCCGCATTACTCGGTGATGTTGGTCGGAGGTATCGACGAGCACACCGTCCATATCGCTGAGGACCGCCTCGAATCCACGCGCTGCACTGTTCGTTTCCCGTGCATTCATCCGCGAACCAAGGTACACCCCCGCGATTTAGCTCACTGGGTCAAGTGCATGTCGTCGGCGAACTCGTTGAGGGGCGTAAGGGCGAGGACATCGGCGCGAAGCTGGTCGGTGTGTGCTGAGTTCTCGATGACGGCGGCAAGCAGCGTGCCCAGACGATCGACGTCCGATGTCGTCCATTTGTAACGAGCGAGCTCCTGTACCCCGAGTCGCAAGCCCGAGTCTCGAAACAGTGACTTGCGTTTCGCGTTGAGCGTGAGGCCTGTTTCCATAGCGCGCGCGTACACGTCATCGAGTTCGGTGGCAGCGACATGAACAAACACCTGATGCGTCTCCGTAGTACGGCTCCCATCCTGGATCACGCTCAGACCCGCATCCGCGAGCGAACGCGAGAGTGCCTCAGCGAACTGCAAGATACGCCCGGAATAGGCGATACCGACAGCTTGATGCTCAATTAGCGCTGCGCATAGTGCCGCCATGTGATGCGGGTGCGCGTGCCGGACGAACTTCGGACTCAGCTCGGCGTCGAGCCGGGCGGCAATCTCGTCGCTGTTAGTCATTAACAAGCCGGAACTCGGGCCAGGCAGGGTCTTGTGTGTGCCGCCCGAGATGACAAGGCGCGGATGCGCATCCAACGGCGCCGGAAGGCACCCTGACGCGATAAGACCTAGCGTCTGGGTCGCATCGTAGATCACGGTCGTATCGAAGTCGAAACTGAGTGCTGCAATATCTGGGGCGTACAGCAGGTCCGACGGTGCGATCAGTACGAAGTCGGCACCGTCGGCCAATGCGCGGCACTCATCGGCGTCGAACTGCAGGCGATCGAAGTCGTATGGCAACTCTACGACTTCAAGCCCCAGTCTCAGGCAGACCGGCAACATCGACGCATGGCCACCACTTGCCGACGTCTGCAGCAGAATTCGGTCTCCCGGGCGAGACAGCGTCATCAGCACCGCTGTGACCGCGCTGGTGCCACTCAAGGGCCGCGGGTCCGCGTACCGGGCTCCATAGATCTCCCGGCAGAGATCGATCGTCAACTGATGAAGGTTGAGTACGTGTTCGGCACCGACAAAGTTCTCGGGTTGCGGTCGAAGTGGCCCGCCCATCGCATACTTCTCGTGGATCGGATCGCTGAGAAAGCCCCGTACGTAGTCGGAGATCGGCGTCTCAGCAGCACATAGCGGCACCACGTGGCGCCGGAACTCACGGTGAGCGTCAAGGATCTCGGAAAGCCTTGTGGCATGGGCTGCCGCGATCGCCCCCCTAGCAGACTCCTCCACCGATAATTCCTAGTTATCCGAAGTTCTGGTCACGTAGTTGAACGATAGAGAACGTGCGCGTGCTGCGACCGTCTCTTCTCACGAGGGGTGAGTTGTTCCGATCATCTCGCACGGAGCATTGAGTTGCTTGTAGAGATTCAACTCGACCATCAGGCTCTACGGTCACGGTTCCAAGAGACGACGGATGTCGGGGATCTCTAGGAATCAGGTTTTGGCAAGTCCGCCGGTAACGAGGCGGACTAGTGGGCTGAGGGTTCGAGCTTTTCAACGATCTCGAACTTCCTGGCGATTCCCGCCCCATCACCGATCGTCAGGCTTTTTGCCTCGGTCGGGCCCATGACCGTTGCGACGGCAGCGTTGTGGTATTCGGCGGCCCATCGATACTTCTGCCAGGTGGCGGCATCGTCCTTGTGCGCGGCGAGGCGTTCGGCGATGACATTCTTGTGGTTTGAGAAGAAGTCCAACGACGGGTTATCTGAGAGCTGGGCGAAAACTGGTGCTGAGGCCAGGTAGTCAAGAAAGACTGAGCCATCGTGATCACGGGTGAGGAGCTCTCGGCGCTGGCGACTAAATCGGGGTTGATTCACGATCTCTCGGATTTCATCGCAGTCGCGGTCAACAAGGATTCGCGGATTCACGGCTTTCTTGTCCTCCAGCATCCATGCGTCGACGAGACCAGCACCGTAGACCATGTACTCCGCATGGAAGTACCTGCCGACGGTTACGCCTCCGCGTAGGAAGAAGCCTTTGCTTGCGAGCGAGAGCTGAAGATCCGCACAACGCAAGAGCAGCTGCCTAAGGGCGGTTGGCTGATCCGTGGCGCGCCGGGGGAGAGGCAAGGCGATTGCGATTGAATCCGAAAACGTTGACGTCCTAAAGCTGGTCGGCCTGCCGATCGCCAGAACGTCCCTCATAGTGGTATCGAGACTACGGAGGCGGGCGAGTTCCTCCCTATGCGGCAGTTTGGTCATCGCCTTCACCCCGAGCAAGTCCATGAAGGCGACGAGGCAAACGACAAGGTTTGCCTCACCGCTCCGAGTTCGGAACGCGCCGGGCCGCTGGCTGGCCATCAGACGCCTCGCGAAATGGTTAGGCGGGCTGCTTGAGTACGGTTCGGCCGGTATCGCTCAGTTCGAACCGGCCATCCGGCTCGCGCGTGATCAAATCGCGCTGCATAGCTGAGAGGAGCCAGAATCGTGCGTCCTGAGCCGCATCCGGGGCGACTTCGGAGATCGCGTCTGCGACTTCGCGAGCCGTCGAAAACCACCGGTCGGCGAAGATCGGAAGCAGTTCGTTGTCGAGATCCTTGTAGGTGTCGAGGGTCTCGAGGTAGCCAAGTGGCTGTTTGACCTGGGTTTTCGTGCCGGTGGTCATGCCTCCAAGTGTACCTGCTGACCCTCACGAATCTCATCCCTTCTTGAGTCAATACTAGAAAGTATAAACTATGTCTAGTTTCAAGACATTCTAACTATCTGAAAAAAAGATGGTGATACCATCCTACAGCAGAACATCACCAGGAAAGGATCGCCGTGGCAACCGACGACGAAATTGGTCCAGCAGCCTCAATCCCTAAGGCTGAGATCGGCCGCGCTGTGGCTAGGCAGCTCGTCAGCTCGCTCGATGGCGACCTGCCAGCAGGACGACCTGGCGACATAATCGTGCTGGCTAGGGCGGCAGGCGTGACGGTGCTTGGCATTCAGCAGATCACGGGCATGGCTAGGCAAACCGTCTACCGGCACCAGGAACAAGTCGGCACCCAGCGGCGCGTTGATCGAGGCCAGGCGCGATTCGAGGCGCTGGTGGTCCTCGCTTCTCGAGGTTCATTGACTGTGGCGGAGCTTGCCCGTCGGCTTGCGTTGTCAACCCACACAGTCTTTCCGGCGGTTGTTGAACTGGACGCGCAGGGCTTGGCGACAATGGTCGTCGACTCCGATGCTGATGATCGTCGAGCGTCGCCAACTGATGCGGCGTTCACCGAACTGAGAAGGTATTTCAACCGACACGTTGATCGGCAACCGTCCGGATACCTGGTCTGTATCGAGCTCAAAGAGGACATGGAGCCGTCACGGGTTCAGGCGGCAGCCAATGCGGTCTTGTCGACCGGCGATCAGGAAACATCGACGGTTGCTGCGCCGGAAGTTGCACCGTCGATTATGAGTGGCAACGAACTTCTCCTGCTTGCCAGAACGCCGACGCAGCGACGAGCCTTCGAGTTCGCCTACGAAGTTTGGCCGACAATCCTCGACCAGGCTGAGCTTCCTTCTTCACCACCACGGATTCGCGACGTGATTCCACCGGGCACATCTTTGGTTGTCAGCTCTCGGTGCCTCGACAAATTCGTCGAGCTGTTGATTGACGAAGGAGTGGGTACACCCGAAGTGATCCGCGAAACACGCGCTCGCTACTCGGGTGAGCTTGGCGAGAAAGCACTTGCTACTAGGTGTCTCACCGAGGCGGCGATCGCCCTTCGACGTGCGGCCGGTCAGGAACGAAACCCGAAGCTGATCGCGACCGGCGACGACGCGTTCGACGAGTGGCAGGCAGCCAAACATCTGCGCCTCGACGCGAAGGGCGAACAAGTGCAGAGGCCGGCTGTAGAAGCGTTGAACATTGCGGCCCACCGACTAGGTCCCTATCTCGGTGGTGAACTAGGTTCGGTCAGGGCACCCGACGGACGGCCTGCCCAACCCAAGGAAGTCTCCCCTACCCAGGGTGACCTGGAGGTCATCGTCGCAAAGTCGGGGATCGCTATTGCTGCCGCAACTCGCCAAGATCTCGTTGGGGCAGACCGAGTTCTAGCACGCGTTGTCGACGTGACCTACCGCACCTGAATCGGTCGATAGATACGCAAGTTTAGGCGCGAGAAGCACCCCTTCACTTTAGCCCCCCGAATCGCCAATTGGAGCGTGAACGTTCCGCGTGATATTCACGATTTTCGTGACCGCGATCTAGCTGCGTTTTTTGTCTTAGTTCGTGATCTAACGATATGAATCGAATGCCGGCCGACTCGAGTTCGAGACACTGGCTGAGACGAGTTGATCGATGAATGATCGAAGTTGGTCATATTCTCCCTCTCCCGGGAGGACTCAAACGCCTCTGCGAGCTTGTTCGCATCGTCGCGGCGAGGTCGGCTATGGAGGTAACGCTGCGTAGTAGTGAGGTTCGCGTGGCCCATCCACTCCTTGACCTTCGGTAGATCGAACCCTCGGACAGCTGTGGTTCCGAACGTGTGGCGCAAGTCGTGAAAGCGACGGACCCGGACATTTGCCTCTTGTTGAGTGCGGCGGAATCGTTTGGAGAGCATTGTGCCGTCCATGAATTCGCCGGCGCCCCCGCAGAAAACAAAGTCGTCATGACCACACCAGCGTCCGCGATTCGCGACGGTCTCCAACTGCTTGCACGCGGCTTCAGTCAGCGGGACCGTTCGGATGCGGCGACTTTTGGTTGTTGATATTTCCCCGGCCGAGACCGCGGCGTCAACTACCAGCAACCGGGCGCTCAGATCAATGTTGCGCCACCGCAGGGCAAGGAGCTCTCCACGCCGGAGACCGGTGAAGGCCGCGAACAGAAAGATCGCCGCGTCTTGCTCGTTGCAACGCTGCCACTCACGAAGAACCGCCGGACCGAAGTTTCCCTCGGGCCGATCGTGGTGGAGACCTCGCCGGGCAGCCCCGGCGATAGCCTCCAGCTCGTCGAGGCTGAACGTCTCGACATGACGAAACCCATCGGTCCGTTGCTTCTCGGTCTCGGTGACCGGGTTGACGGTGAGGCCGAAGGTGCCGGGTCGTTTCCCGAACTCATACATCGCGTGAAGGATCTCCCGATACTTGTTGACCGTCCTCGGCGCAAGCCCTTCGACGACCAAGGCATCGAGGAACGCTGCGAACTCAGCGGTTGTGATTGACGTGGCTTCGACTCCGCCGAATTGCCGCATGATCCGGGCACGACGCTCGCCTGCACCGAGTTTGCACTTGTCGGGCATGGCCAACGCGGATCGATGGTCCCGTAACGTGGAAGGCTTGGCTCGCCCACCTTTGGAGAGATAGTCGAGGTAAGCGTCCGCGAGTTCCTCAATCAGCACGGGCACCGGTTCGGGGGGTTCCAGAAGATCTCCGTTCAACTTCCGTTCGCGCTCCGCGATTAACTCAGCCATCCGAACGTATGCCCGAGCCTGGTCGAAGTACCCAGGCTTGACGCGCCCAGGCCTTGGCTTCCATTCGTCACCGTCGCGGACCAGCCACGCGCGCCCGATGGTTGGGGCACATTGCTTGCCCGTGCTGTCCCGCCACTTGGCGCGGTAAGTTGGTACGCCGGTCCGAGTTGACGTCGGGATCAGCGAGCCGCTGGGTAGTTCTTGTCGTTTTTCCATGATCGTCCTTCCTGAAGAAGGGACGACCGGGGACCAGCGCGTTACGTTTTTCGGGGTTTGAGGTAGGTGATGTACCGCTGATGTACCAGCCCAGGCAGATTGAGACTCACGGATACCGAGTCGAACTCAGCTATCTCAAGCCAAATCCGATCCTTCTTCGTTGTCCTGATTTCCTGGCTCATCGCTCATAACCCGAAGGTCGCAGGTTCGAATCCTGCCCCCGCTATGGTCTTGGAACCCGCTCACCGAGCGGGTTTCGCGGTTAACGGGGGGAGCTCATGCTGACCGTCGTCGTCTCTGGATGGGTCGACTGGCTGTCAGAACCGTTATTGACCGCATCCGATGCCGTCGTCTCAGGCTAAAATCCGGCAGATCGACCAGTCCACTTTCCCCCCGAGCTCGCAATCCTCCGTGGTGGAGGGCGAGGTGACCACCACTGTTCGAGTGGTCAGGCTCCTGATCACCGGGCTCGTATTGGCGGCCGTGGTCGCGGGCATCGTGCGTGGCCTCACCACCCCGGATTCGGGCGGGGGGGCCGTAGTGAGCGGCCTCTTCCTGACCCAGGTGGCGCTGGCTGCGGTCCTTATTCTGCTCGGAGGCTTCGTCGAGGGTTTGGGCTTCGGGCTCTCGCTGGGCACCAATTGGCCGTATACCAGCAACATCTGGGTGCTCTTGATCCAGGGCGACCCGGAGGCGGCCCACCGGATCGTCGCCACACTGGTCGGCCTGATCGGGCTCGTGCTGGTGACCCTGGCCCCGACCTCGGCAACGATCAACGGCCTGATCCTGATCGTGTTGACGGCTGCGCTGGGGATGGGGACGCTCCATGTGCTCTCCGGCCGGCTTCCCTCTCTGGTGCATGGCGTTCACGGCCTTCTTGCCTACGGAGTGTTCGTCAGTTACCTGATGACCATTTATCAGCCCGGAGTCAACTTCTGGTCCTACCTGAGTGATACGCCCACGCTCTGTGTGGTGCTCTTCGCTGTGCTCCTGGGTGGCATGACCACTGGGCATCGCGGCTTCGGCGAGCCGATCGGAGCCTTCTCCTGGCCGCAGCGCGCGCCGCAGGTGGTGATGATTATCCACCTGTTTGCCGCCTTGATGGCGGTCGCGGCCCTGGGGAGCACAATGCCGGATTACCCGGTGGCGTTCTATTTGGCCGTCGCCCAGGTAGTCGTGGGTTTCTTACTCTTTCACGCGGTGAATCTCAAGCCGAGGACCCCCGGCGTTCTCGTTGCAGTCCACCAGTCCGTGGTACTCGCCATAACCGTGGCCATCGTGGCCGCATAGCCTCGATCGCCACATCATCCTTCTAAAGGCCCCGCTAAGGGGTTGCTTCGGGACCTGCGGGGACATCTGGGGTCTTGAGGTCGGGAAACTCCTGGATCACCTGGCGGCGCAGAACTTCGACTCCGGCAGCCGAGAGGGCGATCAGGACGAGCGAGGGAATCAGCCTCTGCGTCGCGACCAGCGGTCCCCACCAGAAGAGCACGATCAGGATCAGCGCCAGTGCTCCGAACGCGTACTGCGGCTGACGGAGCCACGGGGTCACGGCGCGACGCGCGGAGACCGCCCAGCGGGCCGGTCCGGCGAACCAGGCTGCGAGGATGACCACGATGCCGTAGACGAGGATCGACTGGCCCGTGTCCCTGAGAAGCGAAGTGATGATGTCGAAAGCCGAATTGACGGCAGCTTCGTTTGCCGCCGACCCGCTCAGGGAATTGACGATCTGATTCGAAGCGAAGTTGCGGGCGAACAGGACGACCAGTCCGATGAAGACGAGGGAGACGCCGACGCTCCGGAGGCTCTCGCGTCGACGGCCGCGGCCGAGAAGGATCGCCGCAGCGAAGAGCACGAGAGTCAGCGCCGTGAGGAACCAGGCGGCCGTCTTCAGGGCCTTGACGCCGGTCTGCACCTGGGAGAGCTCGGTGGACTTCATGATCTCGATGGAAGCGGCGCTCGCAGGGAGCCTGTCGGCCGCTTTGGAACCGACGCCCAACTGGGAGGTCACGGAAGTGAGGAGGCTCTTCAGGTCAAGGGTGACGACTCCGCCCGAGGTGGAGACGAACTCGCCCTTGTCTTCGATCAGCTGGACGAACTTCTGGTGGGTGGCATCGCTGGCGTCGACAAAAAGGCCCTGGATCTTCGGCTGCTGAAGGGCTTTGTCGGCGATCTTCTCGGTTGGGCCGCGCAGAGCGGAGGCAACCGGCCCGGCGATCGGAGCCAGATCCGGAGGCAGACGGTCGGCCAGGCTCTGCTCGACATCGACGTTGTCGTAGATGCTGGTGACGATGAAGTCGGAAAGCGCCGACTGGATCTCACCGTTCTCGACCAGCTGCTGACTGGTGTTCGACCAGGTGTCCTGCTCCATCAACTGACGCTGGGCCCAGAGGGCAAACACCGAAATGATCCCGACCACGGTCGCGAGAACGATCAGGACGGTGGGCAGTGCCCGACGCCGTTTCCGGGCCTTCGCCGCGGAACTTTCATCTACCTGGGTCTTGGGTTCGGCCTCGGCGCTCACGGGATCTCCTTGCTGGTTCACGCGAAGAAACTAGACGACTACACGGAACTTCGGACGATAAGCCCCTCGGAGCCCCGCCTGATCACCCCGATCAGGTGAAGCGTCGAAGGCTACCGGCGGTCGCAGTAGATGCTCTCGAATCCGTTTATGGGGTTCTTCAGGGCGATCTCGTCAACGCCGTCCGAGGTCCGGTGCCAGCGACCCTTCATGCCCCCGAGAGATCCGCCCTTGAAGCTGATCCTCCAAGCCACGATGCCGTCGGGAAAACGGACCGAGCCGCCCTTCGCCCGAAAGGTACCGCTGCTGCCGCGGTGGCTGTACCTGCCCTTGCTCTTGATGGTCAGCACCCCGAAAAGGTTTCCGCTGATCGTGCAGTCGTACTTGCCGCGAGGGGGCGCCTTCGCCTGGGCCGGGGCGGCCGAGGCGACGATCGCGATCACGATCGCGGCGCAGGTCAGAAACAGCCGTGAGGACGAAGACATGCCGCGACGCTATCCCAATTCCCGAAAAGCCGCAACAGGTCGAACGAAGTTGCCGTGGTCGGAGCCGGGATTGGCTCTAGAATGTGGCGCCATGGACGATGCGACTGCGGGGACATGGCGCCCGGATCCCCTGCCGAGGGGAAGGCATCAGCTGCCGGCCGATGTCGTCAGGGCCTCCCAGCGGGAAAGGCTGCTTCTGGCGATGCTCGTCCTGGTGGCCGAGAACGGCTACCAGGCGACCACCGTGCCCGAGGTGGTCACCCGGGCCCGCGTATCGCGGTCTGTCTTCTACCAGGAGTTCGAAAGCAAGCTGGACTGCTTCCTCGCCCTTTGTGACGAGCAATCCAGGGGCATGATCGACCAGGTTCTCGAAGCGGCCGGCGACTTCGTCGATCGGACCTGGCAGGAGGTGATCGCCGGGGGAATGGACGCCTACCTGCGCTGGTGGCGGGATCGTCCCGAGTTCGCCCGGGCGTTTCTGGTCGAGCTGCCGGCTGCCGGCACCGAAGGACTTGAGCATCGCATCGATCTGCTCCGGCCCTTCGAGGACCTGTTCGCGGGCCTGGCCCGCTACATGAGGTCAAAGGACCGGACCCTGGCTCCGCTTCCCCGCCTGGCTCCGAAGTCGGTGGTTCGCGGAACCACCGATCTGATCGCCGAGGAGGTCAGGCAGGGACGGGTTGCGACACTGCCGGACCTGACCGGCGACCTGGTTGACGTGATCAGCGTCGCCCTGGGCGGGGCGCCCGTGCCTTCGCGCCGGTAAACCCGGCAGCACTTGCGGTAATCATCCGGCCTCGCTTCCCCTTCAGCACGGCGATGCCCTTCCGGTCGGTTCGAACCCGCTCGGCACCAAGCCGCACCGTGGCGTATCGCACCGGCCGCCAGACCGGATCGGCCGTGACCTTGCCGGTAACCAGCACGCGAACCCGGCCCGCCTTTTGACGGGCAGCCTTGACCCGGAGCCGGGGCCTTGCCAGCGGCTCGCAGGTGGCGGAGGGGAATTCCGAGACGGTGCGGTCGTCCAGGCTCTGGCTCACCGTGCCGGAAACCTGGGCACCAGCGCCGGCCTCCCCCTTGATGATCTGGAGATTCGCGCTCAGGTGGCCCGAATGTTTCCCGGTCAGAGTCAGTTCGGCGGTCCAGGTGATTCCGCTCAGGATCGATGCCTGGGTAGTTGACTCGGTGCCGTCGAGGAAAGACTTCCCGTCATCGGAATAGTTGTCGTAGGTAACGCTCCAGCTGCCGCCGAAAGCGGTGCCCTCCATGCTGACGGTGGCCGATCCGGTCTTCTTCCCGTACACGGTGAAAGTGCCCGAATTGGCGAGGAAACCGGTGTAGGAGCCTCTGGCCGGCGCCCACCCGGGAACCGGCGTGGCGTTGTTCCCCTTCTTCCCTGTCGCCTTGCGGGCGGGAAGGTCGGCGATCACGATTCTCGCCCCCGGTTTCTCCGGGGTGCCGTCATCGTTGCCGCGGGCCTGCCACATGAGCAGCCTGGTTCCGTCCGGGCTCCACTGCCCCAGGGTGCGGTTGTCCCAGCCGGTACCCGGGCGGGGATCGACCGGCTGGCCGAAGTAAGTGCCGCGTTCGCCACCGGAATCGAGCAGCCACGGCTCGAGCAGGCACTTCCGGTTCACCTGATTCAGCTCGTAGCGCCCGACCCAGGAAAAGAGCGCGAATTCGATGAAAGGCGGCCTCGGCATCAACGCGAAGATCGGCATGCGGTCAAACCCGCGAGAGCTGAACTGGAGGTATGAGCCCCCGTCGGGGGAGGTGGAAACGTCCTCTTCCCAGTCGATGCCCCTGGTGATCCGGGTCCGTTTGCCGTTCCGGAGGTCAACTCGCCAGGTATCGAAGTTGCTTGCGTCATAGGTGGTGGAGTAGAGGACCGATTTGCCGTCCGAGGTGAAGTTCTTGAGTTCGAAGTAGGGAGACTGGGCGCGCCAGGCCGCCGAGTCCGTCCCCAGCGGCCCGGAAGGATTGAGGATCCTGACGTTCTCGAGGTCGTACTGACCCCCGTTCTTTGCCAGGCGCCCGACCGACATCGCCGTGCCGTTCATGGTGAACTCGGTCCAGCCGAACCAGCGGCCGTCGGGCGAAAGGCGCCCCTCGCGGTTCTGGGTGCCCTGGTCTATTCCGCCGCCGGGCATGATGATCGGGGAAAGCGTCCGCTCTTCGCAGTTGACGAGCGTCGGAGTGCACTCCACGACTCCGTAGGTGAAATTCTGGGTTGGGCTGCCCCCGGCGCCAGGCCTCAAACCGAGCCGGACCATCAGCCGCTTGCCGTCGGGGAACGGTGCCGGCTTGCCGAAGGCCGCATCCACCGGGGCACCGGGAACGACGGCGGTGTCGAGGCCGCAGGTGACGCACTTCGGATGTGAACCGTCGAGGCGGGTGATCGCCAGCTGGGGAGCGGTGAGGTCGGGTGACGCGACGACCGTCACGAGGCGCTTTCCGTCCGGCATCCAGTCCGGTTCCGACTCGCCCGAGTACCCCGCGGGAACGGGAAGGTGGTGCACGGAGATCGGCTCAAGGGGTGCGGGCGCCGCGTCTGCAGCCTGCGTGCAAGCGAACAACGACAGGAGAACCAACAGCCCTGCTGCTCCTGCGGACACCATCGAACCGATGCGCTTCATGTGGCCCCTCCTCAAGGGTCATTTCCCATGACGGAAACCCCGCCGACACGATCATAGCGTACGCATGCGTACTTTTTCAGTTGGCTGGAAGGGCCTGCTTCGGGACACCGTTTGCCGGGGTTGAGGCCAATCCGGGAAAAATCGCAATGCGATACCAAATTTCGGGTACTCTGTTTGCCGGAGTTGTTTCTCCCCAGGCATTCGAGGGAGTCTCTTGCCGCAGTACGGACGTCGTTTCGATCACCCGACGATGTCGGGAAACCGGTCCACAAACCCGGACCGTGGGCGCCGCTCGGCCGTTCTGACCGGACTGCTTGCCGTTCTGGCGCTCCTCCTGTGCTTCTCTGCGACGGCTCCGGCCGCCGGTGCCAGCACCGTTTCAGGCACCGTGAGCGCCGGGGGATCGCCGGTGTCCGGGGCGGTCGTCGAAGCGCTCGACGTTTCAACTTCGGCAGTACTGGCCAGCGACACGACCGGCGCCGGGGGCAGCTTTTCGATGACGGTTTCGGCCTCTTCGGTTGACGTTCGGGTCACGCCGCCCTCAGGCTCCGGACTCCAGATTTCCACGATCCACGCGGTCGACACGACCAGCAATGCGAACCTGGAAATCATCCTCGTTCCCACCGCATCCCAGGTCCAGCTGTCAGGAACTCTGCGTGACGAACACGGGAACCCGGTTGCCAACGGGATCGTTCAACTCTCGAGCGGGCCCTATGTCTACACGGACGCTGCGGGCCACTACTCGTTCACGATGATGCCTCCAGGCACCTACGCCCTGTACGTCTACGGCGACAACCTGCCCGGACTCCCGGCGCACTGGTCCTTCTACAAGCCGGGCGTGGACATGAGCGCCGACCGGGTACTTGACCTGACCCTGCCTTCGACGGTCTCGCTTTCCTTCAAGGTTCAGGACCCGGACGGGAATCCCATTTCGGGCGCCCAGGTGGTCGGAGTTTCTGCCAGCGGCAACGCGATGAGCCTGGGACCGGGCGTGACCGGCGTGCAGGGCACTACATATATGAACGGCGAGTCCGTGACCACCGATGCGAACGGGATCGCGCATTACACGGTCTTCGGGCCGGTCGATTCGGTCAGCGGGGCCG
>ERZ724521.622-NODE-622-length-16145-cov-3.661156_pt1 | contig 16145 bp, 13 predicted proteins | sample MGYA00376054_ERZ724521 | MGnify/ENA primary metagenome ERZ724521 (study PRJEB28724, sample SAMN07190883) | activated sludge metagenome | isolation source: activated sludge of sewage treatment plant in Hong Hong | place: Hong Kong | collected 2016-03-17 ... | reverse complement strand
CGAGGAAAGCTTTTCCAAGTCCCTTTCGTTGGCCTACCGTATAAAAGGGATACCCTTCATGCTGACCAATCACTTTGCCATCCGTATTCACATAATTTCCACCCTTTACCTCGTCCGCAAGGTCTGGTAAGCGACGTTTCAAAAATCCACGATAGTCATTGTCCGGAACGAAGCAGATCTAAAAGCTCTCTGCTTTCTTTGAAAGGTCAATATAGCCGTAGTCTGCGGCCAACTGCCGAACTTCAGGCTTGGTCATACCCCCGAGCGGGAATAAACTTCTGCTCAGACATTCCTGGCTCAAGCCCCAAAGCACATAAGATTGGTCCTTATTGAGATCGACGGATCTGCGAACAAAATAGCGATCGTTTTCATGACCAATCCGGGCATAGTGTCCGGTGGCAATATACTCGCATCCCAGGGCATCAGCGCGCTTGATCAAGGCTTCCCACTTAATGTGCGTATTGCAGAGCACACAAGGGTTTGGGGTTCGGCCGGCGAGGTATTCGTCCACAAAATTGTCAATCACATAATCCCCAAATTCTTCGCGGATATCGACGATAAAATGATGAAAACCACGCTCCACTGCTACCTGGCGGGCATCATTGATGCTGTCAAGGCTGCAGCAACCGGTCTCTTTACGATCGCCTCCACTGGTGGCATAATCCCAGGTCTTCATGGTGATCCCCACGATTTCGTACCCTTGATCCTGAAGGATCATAGCCGTCACCGTGGAATCAATCCCTCCACTCATCGCCACCAGTATTCTGCCCTTTTTGCTCATATTTTCAGGGTGCAAAGGTAGGGTAAATTGATGCATTTCGGGCGGTTCCGAGCCAGGTCTATTGCAGTTCCTGGCCACCTCCTTTTACCCCATCTGGCCATATTCATCCAGTGCTTATATTTGGTGCCTTGCCCTACACTTATCATTATGCAGATACAGCGCCTCAACATGGACAATTCGTGGCATATCCGGATAGGACACATGAGCCTGCTCATCGACCCATGGCTCGAAGGCAAAGAGATTGATTTCTTCCCCTGGTTTAACACCCAGTGGCACCGCACGAAGCCCATCGATTATACGGCTGTGCCCGATTATCATGCTGTTCTGATCACTCAAAAATATCCGGATCATTTTCACAAGCAAACTCTGCTCCGTTTGAAACCGGAATGCATCATTGCGCCATCGAGCATCGAAACACAAATCAAAACGCTGTTACCGTCGGCCAAGGTCATTTCTCTGGATAAAAGGAATACCGAATGTACTTTAAACGGAGTGCAGATCCATTGGTACCCGAGCCGGCGGAAAATTGACCCCATCTATGATGCATTCCTGATCCGGGATGAACATGAATCCATATTCCTTGCCCCTCATGGATATGAAATAGAAGACATGGATAAAACGATCCATACGCCGGTAACCCTTTTGATATGTCCATTCAATCATTATCAATTACCCGTCGTTCTGGGAGGAACTGTTTCTCCAGGTATCCAGGGACTGATCCAAATGGCTCAAAAACTCGACCCAAAACAAATTGTGGCCACACATGATGAGGATAAGCATGCCCGTGGGCTGGTGAGTAAATTGGCCAGAATCAAACGCACAAAGGTATCCGACCTTTCATCCATTTCGATTTTATCGGGCAGAATTTTAGACCTTACCGACTATAAACCAGTCACTTTATGAGCCAGAAGTCAAGTCGTTTTTTTGTTGAGATCGTATGCTTTTACCTGATTATCGGTTTAGCAGGTTGGTTCACGTATCGTTCTCTTGATTCAGATTCCCAACTCATCCGTTTCTTCATTGCAGATCTGGTGATGACGCTGGCAGCTTATGGTCTTTCGCTATACAAACGCAACAGCAGCGTATATGACCCTTATTGGACCGTCATTCCATTTTACTTTCTGGTGATGTGGTGGTTGCTCTATCGGGACACCTGGAGCAGCGCTCACTATATCGCCGCACTGGTCATTTCTTTTTGGTCCTGGAGGCTTACACACAACTGGTACCGTGGATTTCCGGGCTGGCAACATGAGGACTGGAGGTATGTGAACTTCAGGAAACAGTTTGGCCGTTATTTTGAGTGGATCAATTTTTCAGGGATTCATGTATTTCCGACCCTGATGGTATTTTTCGGGATGTCCGGGCTTTTCTGGTTTTACAATGGTCAGCCTGTGACTACCAATGGGTTATTTTGGTTGGGATGCGGGCTGGCTCTGACCGGTACGTTTCTGGAATTTTTCGCAGATAATACGCTGCACAAGGCGCGTAAAGATCCATCCTGGATCAAAGGCATATGTATCAGGGAAGGACTTTGGAAGTATTCCCGCAATCCGAATTATCTCGGTGAGATGTTGTTTTGGATTGGCCTGGCTCTTGTGGGTCAAAGCGCTGGCGCACCCATCTGGACCCTTTCGGGAGCCATTGGAATGATCCTGATGTTTGTATTCGCATCCATCCCGATGAAAGAAAAACGGCTTATGGAATCGAGAAGTGATTTTGCCAGCTATAAAGCTGACGTTTCCGTACTGATTCCATGGAAGCTTTCCTCCAAATAATTCCATGCCCGCATCGGTGGATTGGATGTTATAAAATAACGCTAACGGAAGCGGATAAATACCTGAATCAAGTGTTCCTTTTACACCCGCCTTACCGGATAATTTTTCTTCGCTTGAACCAGGTATAGATCACAATGGCAATAATGGCCATGACCCCCAGGGTCAAAAAATATCCCAACGGATAAGCCAGCTCAGGCATGTATTCAAAGTTCATCCCATAGATGCCTGCCACAAACGTAAGCGGGAGAAAGAAGGCTGAGAAAATCGTGAGGAGTTTCATGACATCATTACTCTTCTGCGTATTGACGGAGAGATAGGTATTCAGAAGATTACTTGATGTTTCGAGAACTTCTTCATAGTTAAGGATGAGGCTCAAGAGTTTATCCTTTACATCCTGGAGGGCGGTTTTGTATTTATCTCTGACCTCAATGTGATTGATGACGCCCTGCATGAGGACAAGCAGTTTTTTGGTAATTCGCGTTTCCGTTTTCAGGTAATACAGATCCTCCATCGAAATTCGGGAGGAGTCTTTGAGAAAAATCTCACTTTCGAACTGATCATTTTTATCTGCCAGGAACTGGGCCGGGGACTGGAAGGATTCCAGTATTTTATTGACCAGGTATATCAGCAATTCATCCACCGCTGCAAATTGGATATCTCCGGGTTTGAGAAATTCAAATGCAGCCCTGTGAATCGTGATGATCTGCCGGTCATTGTAGAAAAAGGCCATCTTGTTGGACAGGTCACTGATGTTGGTGATACCTTCGTCCGGATCAGCCATAAAAGCCCGCAGGATCAAAAAGGTGTAATGCTCTTGTTTTTCAAATTTGGGTAAATGCCCTTTTTCAAGGCTATCCAGAATCTGGAAATAATCCAGTTGATATTCGGAGGCTATGCGATCCAGATCTTCCTTTTGAGGATCGCAGATGTCAATCCAAGTAAATTGCTCAAAACGTGTTTCATTATATCTATGATCCATGTCTGCAAAGGTATACAGTCTGTGCGGGAAAGCTAGCCCCGAAGCATGGAGAGACGAGGATTGTAAAATGTGATTTACGAACAGAAGCGGCTGCAAGCGTCGGGGTACTACCTTTCTTTCCTGCTGCGTATCTTGTGCCTGAAGTTCCTTTTCAAACTGCATACACCGAGACAATTCAATCACCATGGAAGACCAAAAAGTCACCGCTCCGCATATCCTGATGGTCAGTGCCGAATGTTACCCTGCTGCCAAAGTAGGAGGCCTGGCTGATGTAGTGGGTTCGTTGCCCAGGTACCTCAATAAATCCGGAGAGGCCCGTGTGGCCGTGGTCATACCGGGCTATCACAATGCCTGGCTGACCCAGCAGGAATACAGGGAGGCCCATGCGGGCTCATTCCACATGGGTGGACAATATATCGAATACAGGATCTGCCAGATCCTAAATGAAGAGCTTGGCTACGACCTCTATGTGTCCGACATACCCGGCAAATTTGACCGTCCCGGTGTTTACGGGGATCAGCATCAAACCTTTTACAGAGATGAAGTGGAGCGGAATATCGCTTTTCAACGCTCTGTGCTCCAATGGGTCCACCAATGGGCTGTTTTGCCGGATGTCGTACACTGCCATGATCACCATACCGCTCTGATGCCATTCATGATGACTCAATGCCCCGAATACTGGAGGCTGGGCATGACTCCGACTATTTTGACCATCCACAATGCGGCTTACCAGGGTATGTTTGGATGGGAAAAAATCAATCTGCTGCCTGAGTTTTCACGGGACCGGTCCGGGCTTCTGGACTGGGGCCACGTCGTCAATTCGCTGGCCTGTGGAATCAAATGCGCCTGGAGGGTCACAACTGTTTCCCAAAACTACCTGAGGGAACTTATGGAGACCTATGGATTTGGATTGCAATCCCTCCTGAGATCAGAGTGGCATAAATGCCGGGGCGTGATCAATGGTATCGACTATGATTATTGGGATCCGTCTTCGGACCATTACCTGAAAATCAAGCTCAAGAAAAATGTCGATAAATGGAAGAAGGATAACAAGACCAGTTTGCTGACCGAACTGAATATGCCCACTGATCTGCCTTTACACATATTCATAGGCCGAATGGTACATGACAAAGGGATCGATTTTCTGGCCAGCCTCATTTACAAATACAACATTTACAAAAGAGATGCTTGCTTCATCATCCTGGGTACAGGAGACGGTCAAATTGAAGATCAATGCCGCATGCTCGAACGAAATTTTGCTCCGCATGTGCGCTCCCTGATCATGTACAACGAAGGGGTTGCCCACCGGCTCTATGCCGCTGCTGATTTTCTCTGGATGCCCTCCAGGACCGAGCCTTGCGGTCTGAATCAAATGTATGCCATGCGTTACGGTACGATACCGATTGCGCGGGCTACAGGAGGACTGCTGGATACGATTGAGCCTTTTGACGGCAAGGAGGGCGATGGCTTTCTGTTCAGAGATCTGCAGGATTTCCAGGGTATGTGGGGCATAGACCGTGCTGCCGAGTTATTCCATAGACCGGACGTACATTCGGCGACCCGTCAAAGGATTATGAAGAAAGATCTTTCATGGGAACACTCCGCTTCAAGATATCTTGATATATTTCAGGAAATAATACCAGACAAACCTCATGCGCAATCTTAACCGGGAAGTCCTCTGTGTCATTTTGGGTGGAGGAGCAGGATCTCGCCTGTATCCACTCACGGCCCGTCGTTCTAAACCTGCTGTACCCCTGGCCGGGAAATACAGGCTTATTGATATACCGATCTCCAACTGTCTCAACTCCGGTTACAACCGGATCTTTGTGTTGACCCAATACAACTCAGCCTCACTCAACCGGCATATTAAAAACTGCTATCACTTTGATGCGTTCGGGCAGGGCTTTGTCGACATTCTGGCGGCAGAACAAACGCCGACCAATAAAGACTGGTTTCAGGGAACCGCTGATGCTGTGCGTCAGGTGATGACCCGTCTCGATGAGTATGATTACAACTATGTCCTGATCCTTTCCGGAGACCAGTTGTATCAAATGGACCTGACCGCTTTTGTCCAGCAACATCTCGAAAAGGAATCTGAATTGACCATTGCCACCATTCCGGTTGTGGCTGAAGAAGCGACTGGATTTGGCATTATGAAAGTCAACCAGGCCAGGGAGATTGAAAAATTTGTCGAAAAACCTTCAGAGGACATGCTGGAGGACTGGAAGTCCGATGTGTCAGAAAAATATGCCGGTGAAAGCAAACACTTTTTGGCGTCCATGGGGATCTATCTTTTCAAAAAGGAGACCTTAAAACAACTCTTTGCGCTCAATCCCAGTGAAGTTGATTTTGGTAAAGGGATCATTCCCTTCGCCATTAATAAATATTATAAGGTTCATAGCTTTTCTTACGATGGATATTGGACCGACATTGGAACGATCCGTTCCTTTTTTGAGGCCAATCTCGAATTGGCGATGCCCCTACCCCGGTTTAATCTGTATGATGCCCACAACCCAGTCTTTACAAGGTCAAGAATGCTGTCCCCATCAAAACTCCTGGGTACCACTTGTACCCATGTGCTGATTGGCGATGGCTGTATCATCAATGCCAAAGAGGTCAGCCAGTCCGTGATTGGTATACGTTCGAGGATTGGTAAAGGCACAGTCATCAGGCGAGTGATCATGATGGGTATGGATATGTATGAGAACTTCGATGATGTGGTGTCCAGCAAAATCATTCCTATGGGTATCGGAGAGGATTGTCATATTGAAAATGCCATACTTGACATCAACTGCCGGATTGGCAACAATGTGATCATTCGTGGGGGTACGCACCTTAAGGATATGGAAACCGAAACGTACTCCATTGTGGATGGCATTGTTGTGCTTAAAAAATCAGTTGTGATTCCTGCCGGCTCCAGGATTGGAGATGCGTAATGCCGGATTGATTAGTTTTGCCGCCACCCTATTTGTATGAAACACATTCTTGCTCCGGTTGACCTTTCAAAAAATTCCAAAGAAGCCCTGCGCTATGCTGTGCATCTGGCCCTTAAAGCCAATGCCGACCTGACGATTGTACATTGCTACAGCCTGCTCCTCAAAGCGGTGATTTATAGCACCAAAAAAGGTTATACCGAGAAAGATCCTGAAAAATGGATTTTAAAGCGGGTGGCTAAAATCCGTCAGAAATATCCGGAGCTCAAAGTAGATTACAAGATCATCAAAGGCGATGTGGTGGACTGCCTGCGGAGGCTGGTGGACACTACTGATGCAGATCTCGTGGTCATGGGATGCCAGGGTGCCGGAGAAAACCTCGAGACTTACCTGGGCTCGACATCAGGTGCCATGATTAAAACCACCAACATTCCAGTGCTTGTGGTCCCTCCGAGGTATAAGTATAATGGAATTGAGCGGGTGGTCTTTGCTGCCAAAAATTTGTTTGTTAATGATGCCTCAACCCTTGAACCGATTTTAGAGATTGAAAAAATCTTCAATCCTCACATCCAGTTACTCCACCTAGGGGAAGACACTGAACCCGCTCCCGAAATGGCCATTCCAATCCTCAGGGTCATTGATGATGTCACCCGTTATGGCAACGACATTTTTAATGAAAGCATCAATGAATATCTGTCACAGTATCACGCTGATCTTCTTTGTGTTATACGCCGAAAGAGGGGTTTCCTGGAAAAAACCCTAGGTCCTACCCGAACCCCGGCCGATAAATTTAATGTGACCCTCCCTACACTGGTCCTTGTAGGTGATGCCTATTGATCCGTCAGGTAGTTGACGACCGCTGGTAGAATGTTATTTGGCGCTTAACGATAACCTGATACCTTTGCATTCTTATTTTACTGGCATAGCAACACATGGAGCGTAATCATATTATTGGCTTTGTACTCATCTTTGGCCTTCTTCTCGTTTGGACGTTTGTCAATTCTCCCTCCAAGGAACAGGTAGAAGCCATGAAACAGCGGCAGGACAGCCTCAATCATGTCCAGATCCTGCAGGATTCGATCGAATCGGCCACAAAAAAGGTAGAGCAGTCAAACGTCACCATTGATTCGGCCACCCTGGCCCATCAATACGGTACATTTGCCTCTGCTGCCACCGGGACTTCGGAAATCATAAAGCTTGAAAACCAGAACTTTATTGTAAGTTTTGACACCAAAGGCGGTAAAATCTCTGATGTCGAACTGAAGAAGTACAAGAAGGTCATGGTGGATGACAAGAGGAAGGAGTACAAAGTACCTCTCCACTTGCTTGAAGATCATGCCAACGTATGGGATATCAGCATTCCCTCCCAGAATGGAGATTTGCATACAAAAGACCTGATCTTTCAACCTACACTTGACCAAAACAAGATTACATTACGTGCCACCGGTTTGCAAGGGGAAACTATCATCCAGGAATACACCCTCACGGACAAACCCTATGAAATCAAATACAACTTCAGTATTCAGAATGCCTCAGGCTTACTGAAGTCCTCCACTGAAAATGCAACCCTGACCTGGGTCAACTTCCTGGATAAAATCGAAAAGAACAGCACTTTCGAAAAATCCATGTCAACGGTTTACTACAAAGAAGGTGCTGAAACGGTGGATTACTGCAACTGCAGAGCTGATGCAAAGGAAGATCTGGAAGCCTCTAAACCGGTAAAGTGGTTTGCTCACTCCAATCAATTTTTCAACAGTTCACTCATCGCAGATGAAACCTTCGCAGGGGGGCAATTTGAAACCAAGATGCTTGACGCGACGGATGAAAACCTGAAGAGGACATCTGCCATAGTGGGCATGCCGGTAAAGGCTGATGGCACCGCCACTAAAATGACCTTTTATGTTGGTCCCAATGATTTTGAGAACCTGAGAAGTTACCAGGTCTCCCTTGAAGATATTATTCCTTTTGGCCGCTCCATTTTCGGCACCATCAATCGCTGGGTCATCCGTCCGGTATTCAACTTCCTGATCGGATTTATCGGCAGCAAGGGGATTGTGATCCTGCTGCTGACCTTCCTCGTCAAATTTGCATTGTTTCCGCTGTCCTATAAGATGCTGCACAGCCAGGCCAAGATGACCGCCCTCAAACCTTCCCTGGCCGGATTGCGTGAGAAGTACAAAGATGACATGCAGAAGCAACAAATGGAGACCATGAAAGTCTACAGGGAATATGGGGTCAACCCTTTGGGTGGTTGCTTCCCGGTATTACTTCAAATGCCCGTCTGGTTTGCGTTGTACCGCTTTTTTCCCGCATCCATTGAATTCCGTCAAGCCTCCTTCCTTTGGGCGACAGACCTTTCATCGTATGATGTATTTTTCAACCTGCCTTTTGATATTCCATTTTTTGGCGGACACATCAGTATGCTGACTCTTCTCTGGGCGGCCAGTACCATCGCCTATACGTATTACAACATGCAGAACATGGACATGTCCAACATGAACCCAGCATTGAAGTATATGCAATATTTTATGCCGGTCATGTTCCTGGTGTTCTTCAACAGCTATGCCTCCGGTCTGACTCTGTACCTCTTGTACTCCAACCTGCTGAATATCATGCAAACCCTTGGCGCCAAGAAGTTTTTGTTTGATGAAGAAAAGATCATGGCAGAACTCAACAAAAACAAGGAAAAGCCGAAGAAAGAAGGAGGATTCCAGGCCAGGCTTGAACAGGCTATGAAGGAACAGCAACGCATTGCTGAAATGCGTAAAACGCAGGCTCCTGCCCCTGCACCTAAAAAGAAGAATAAGTAGTTTCATCCCATGAAGGAAGGACGTCGGACCAGGACATGAACAAAAGCCACCATTCACATCAGACACCTGTTGGTGTCGTAGGCGCTGGAAGTTTTGGACTGACGGTGGCGCAGCTGTTGGCGGTCAACAATGATGTTTTACTCTACGCCCGCGACCCTGAGGTGGTCCGTCGTATCAATGAGACCCGAGTACTTTTAGGCATTCCGCTTTCTCCCCGTATAACAGCGATTTCTTCTACATCACAATTAGCGGAACAATGCGAAGTTATATTTCCGGTTGTCCCATCTGATGATTTCCGCAACATGATGCGGTCACTGGGCCCATTGCTCTCCCCAAGACACATTCTGATCCACGGCACCAAGGGCCTGGATACAGATAGCGTAAGGGATGTCATGGGGTTCAACGGTACGCTGACCCGTGAAGATGTTTGTACGATGTCGAGGGTGATCGTCCAGGAAAGCAATGTCCTTCGGGTCGGATGTCTTTCGGGGCCTAATCTAAGCAAGGAAATACTGGAAGGACAGCCCACTGCGACGGTCATCGCCAGCGAATATGATGAAGTGATCAGTATCGGAATCGAAGTGCTGTCCAGTAAAAAGATCTTTGTTTTTGGCTCTTCTGATATCCTTGGTGCCGAACTGGCCGGAGCCTTTAAGAATATCATAGCTGTTGGATCCGGATATGTTACAGGCAAAGGACTTGGCAAAAATGTGCAGGGCTTGTTTATCACCCGGGGCCTCCATGAAATCGCTTATTTTGGTGGATTACTTGGCGCAGACAAGTCTGCGTTTCTGGGCACAGCGGGGATTGGAGATCTGATCGCTACGGCCACCAGCCCCAACAGCCGGAATTTCAACTTTGGATTTCAATTGGGCCAGGGAAAGCAACTGCAGGAAGTACTTGCAACAAGTGATGAATTGGCAGAAGGTTTGCGCACATTAAAAATTGCCTATCTCCTGGCGAAAACGGAGAAAACAAGGCTTCCCATCATTGAAACCCTGTACAAGATCGTTTTTGAAAAATTGCCTTTCGAACTTGCCCTGGATTTCCTCATGCGCTATCCCTACTCCAAGGATGTTTCTATACATCTTTGATCTCCATCGGAGGTGCCCCGACCGACATGCTTCGTTTAAATCCTGTCCCCGGTCGTTGGAATTGAGATATTTTGTCGATCAATAGCCGCGTTACTCTATATTTGATACCATATTCAGACTGCAGATATGAAGATTTCACAATTACTTGGGCTTGGAAGCGGTGCGGATCAGAAGAGCGTGGACTTTTTGGAAAACGCCATGGCCAAATCGAACCAACCCGGCTTTGATTACCTTAAGTTTAAACAGTCCATTGAACAATTGGCCAATTTGAAATTGGACACTTCGACAGCGTTCAAATCAGCTTTTGCCACAGCTTCCACTATGGGGGTCACCAAAGATTCCCTGATCCAGTCAGCCCGTCATTATCTGACGATCCTCGGAGATGAAAAAAAGCAATTTGACCAGGCCCTCAATAACCAGGTGCAACAACGCATTGACTCCAGGAAGGATGACCTGCAGAAATTGCAGGAGCAGATAGAAGAACATAAACGTCAGATCGCGCGCCTTGAAAAACAAATCCTGGAGTTCCAGGAAAAAATAGCCCGTTCGGATGAGGAAATGGCTGAAGCCAGGACCTCTATCGAACAAACTAAAATAAAATTTGAAAACACCTACCAGCAGTTTGTCACTGCCATTGAGGTAGATATCACATCCATTCAGCAAAACTTATAAAAATCGACATATGGCAACTCCGGCACAAGATTTCAGTGGTAACCTTTCCAAACCGAAATCCTTTTGGGGCAGGCCTGAAGGCAAAACAGGACTCCTGTTTATGTTGGCTGTCCTGGCAGGTCTTGGTTATGTCCTGGTCAAATACCTTCCTCAAATATTAGCGTTCACGCAATCCCTCCTCGGCCTTGTTGTCACCTTGCTTGTACTTGGTGCTATCATCTATATGGTCCTGGATCCGAAAGTGAGGACCCTTGTAGGCTATATGTACAAGAGTGCCATGCGCAAAGTCACAAGCATGTTTATCACCATTGATCCTATCGGCATACTGAAAAACTATGTAGAGGATCTCCAGGACAACCTTAAAAAAATGGGTGAGCAGATCGGTATCCTTCGCGGTCAGATCCGTAAACTCAAAACCATTCAGGAAGAGAACAGTGCCGAGATTGATTACAATATGAAACTCGCCAAGAAGGCCCAGGAACAAGGTGTGGAAAAACAAATGCTCCTGTCCAGTCGTAAGGCCGCCAGACTCAAGGAAAGTAACGAGAAATATGCGGTCCTGGAGAATAAGATGAATATCCTGTACAGAGTGCTCACCAAGATGTACGCCAATAGTGAAATCCTCCTGGAGGACACCAAGGACCAGGTCAAAATGAAGGAAGAAGAGCGCAAAGCCATTCGGGCCAGTCACAGTGCTATGAAATCGGCTATGAGCATCATTTCGGGCAATGCGGACAAGCGTGCTATGTTTGACCAGGCTCTTGAAGTCATCGCTGATGATGTCGCTATGAAAGTGGGTGAGATGGAACGATTTATGGAAATGTCCAGTAGTTTCATGGATTCCGTAGATCTGCAGAATGGTGTCTTCGAAGAACAAGGCCTTCAAATGCTCGAAGAATGGGAGAAAAACAGCACCCTCATGCTGATGAATGGAGGCAAAGAAGAAAAGCTTGACCTCAATGCCCCTGTAAAGCAACAAGAGGCCAGGCCTGCCTCCGGTAAAAGCGGATATGACAACCTTTTTGAATCATAACGCATTACCGACGACTCACAGGTTACCTATATCTCCTATAAAAACTGCCCCGGCTTGCATCAGCCAGGGCAGTTTTGTTAATAGAGGCAGAAACTTTACGGACTGGTTTGATGTTAAAGTGGTCCTGAGGCTCAGGCCTTTGCCTTCTTCCGCAAAGCCGTTAAAGCTTCAAAGAATGACCTGAAAAGGCTGGAAAGACAAATCTTTTTACTTTTGCGGCCTTAACACTGTGAGGAAGACTGCTTCACCCAACACCTTTGTATGGCAAAAAACCTTTTAATCGTAGAGTCCCCGGCCAAGGCCAAGACCATAGAAAAATTCCTGGGCAAGGACTTCAAAGTTAAATCCAGCTTTGGTCATATCCGTGATCTGGAAAAAGGCAACAATGCCATTGACGTAGCCAACGGCTTTGTGCCGAAGTACATCGTCTCCCCCGAAAAAAAGAAAACCGTAAAGGATCTGAAAGAGGCGGCCAAGACCGCTGAAGAAGTTTGGCTCGCGACGGACGAGGACCGCGAAGGAGAAGCCATTTCCTGGCATTTGTGTGAAGTGCTTGGGCTGGATCCCGATCATACCAAACGGATCGTATTCCATGAAATCACGAAACCCGCCATTCAGAAGGCCATTAAGGAACCGCGAAGGGTGGACATCAACCTGGTCAATGCCCAGCAAGCCCGCCGGGTACTGGATCGCCTGGTAGGATTTGAATTATCAGAAACCCTCTGGAGAAAAATCAAAGGCAAACTTTCTGCAGGACGTGTGCAGTCCGTCGCCGTCCGACTAGTGGCCGAGCGTGAAAGGGAAATCAACAACTTTGTACCTGAGGCTTTTTATAAGATCCAGGCTACGTTTAAAGTTAAAGATGAAAACGGCAGGGTCTATGACTTGAAATCAGAGTTGCCTTCTAAAATTGACACGCAACCTGCAGCAAGGAAGTGGATCGAAGCATGCATCGATGCCACCTTTAAGGTGGACAATATTGATGTCAAACCAGCCACACGTAAACCCGCACCACCATTTACCACTTCGACACTGCAACAGGAAGCGAGCCGCAAACTGGGATTTAATGTCAAACGTACCATGTCTGCCGCTCAGAAACTCTATGAGTCAGGCTATATAAGCTACATGCGTACGGACAGTACTACGCTGAGCGAAACGGCCCAATCTGCTATACTCGCCCAGATTCAAAAGGACTTTGGTGATTCCTATATGCAGCCCCGGCAATATGCCTCCAAATCCGCAAACGCCCAGGAAGCTCACGAAGCTATACGACCCACATACCCGGAGAATCCTTCGATATCTGATGGTGACCGTGATATGGAGCGTTTGTATGATCTCATCTGGAAAAGAGCTGTTGCCTCTCAAATGGCGGATGCCAAACTGGAACGCACCCAGGTCAATATTTCTGTCTCCGCACATCCCGGTGAATTTCTGGTGGCTAAGGGTGAAGTAATCAAGTTTGATGGTTTTCTGAAACTGTATATCGAAAATCTTGATGATGAGCCTGAAGAGGAAGGCAGCACCATACTCCCTCCGCTGACTGAAGGACAGAAGCTGGATCTTAATGAACTGACCGGCACAGAGCGCTACACCAAGCCGCCAGCGCGTTACACTGAAGCCGGGCTGGTCAAGAAACTGGAGGAGTTGGGTATCGGTCGTCCATCTACCTATGCGCCAACCATCAGCAAGATCATGGAAGAAGATCGGGGGTATGTGGTGCGCGAAAACCGACCTGGCGTCGAAAGAGCCTACTCCGTCATCCGACTGTCCAATCATAAAGTCTCTGAAGAAACAAAGACTGAAATCACAGGCGCGATTTCCAACAGGCTGGTGTCTACCGACATGGGTTTGCTCGTCACTGATTTTCTGAGTGAGAATTTCCCTATCATCCTCGATTATAACTTCACTGCGGATATTGAAAAGCAGTTTGATATCATTGCCGAAGGGCAACTCGTGTGGAATAAAATGATAGCGGATTTCTATGGTCCGTTTCACCAGACTGTGGAGGAAACACTGGATACCGCCGGTCGTGTACGCGGCCGTAGAGATCTGGGCACGGATCCAGTCTCTGGAAAAATTATCCTGACCCAAATGACTCGTTTTGGACCAGTGGTTCAGATTGGTGCCCGCGAAGAAATGGGAGAAGATGAAAAACCAAGATTCGCCAATCTCCGTCCTGGACAAAGCATAGAAACCATCACGCTGGAAGAAGCTCTGGACCTCTTTAAGTTGCCTCGCACGCTGGCTTCCTACCATGGTAAAGAAGTGTTGATTGGCGCCGGAAGGTTTGGTCCATACGTAAAGCATGGGGATCAGTTTATCTCATTGCCTAAAGGCGAAGACCCTCTGACCATCTCTGAAGAGCGGGCTCATGAAATCATCGATGCCAAAATTCATGAAGACAGGCCTGTGGCCACGTATAAGGGTAAACCTGTGACGAAAGGCAAAGGCCGGTTTGGTCCTTTTATCAAATGGGAGGGCATTTTTGTAAACATTCCCAAAAAATATGATCCGGATCATCTGACACCGGTTCAAATCAATGAACTGCTCGAAGCCAAGCTGGAGAAAGAAGCCAACAGGTACATCCAGCAATGGGATAAAGAAAAAATCACTATTGAAAACGGACGCTGGGGACCTTTCATCCGAAAAGGTAAAAAAGCGATCAACATCCCTAAAATCGACGGGGAGCGTGTGACGGCTGAAATCGCGGCCCAACTTACTCTTGATGAGGTGAAGGAAATCATTGAAGGCGGTATGCCGGAAAGTGTGAAAAAGAAAATGAGCAATAAGTAAACTTATCTCAATTTCATATCAGGGGCTGGGCGGGCGGCAACTCGATACCCGGTGTCTTTTTTACAAAAAAATCATGCAAAGCATTTCCAATATGGACAAGCTGCAAAGCCTGTTCCTGCGGTAAAATGACATTGTGCACATACAATATCATCAGGTAATTCATGCCTTCCAGGCTGTAAAATCCCTGGGTATCAAAAAACCGGATCATTTCCGGATGATTGAAATGATACCTGATGTAATCTTCGTCCTTTCCCTGGAGCAGATAATTCTGACTAAACTCCGGATACTCAATAAAATCGATATCCTGCATTCCGAAATACGTACCAATCCGATGATACCAGGTTTCAGGTACCATCACAAATTCCGGTAGTGCGAGGGTCTTGGAATACCGGAAGTACACGGTCTGCCTGAAGGTCCGGCTTGCCTTGCCATTAGAGATGGTGTAGGTGTAGTCAAACATGGTAGTGAATTCCAGATCATCCTCACGGGTAATAATCATGGGCATGATTCTGGGGCGAAGTCCTTTTCGGAACAATTTAAAATCCTTGAGCCAATTGATCATTCCACTCTGGTCTTCCGGCTTGAACCTCCAGTCCAAAGCATTGGCACATGCTCTGAGTTCTTCCTCCCGGCTTGCAGCATTATACCTGGCCATGCTCCTGATTTGGTGATGAAATATCGGAAAAGATATCGATCGCTGCGGCTTCTGCACCACTGCCACTGATCAGAAGATTCCGCAGATGTTTGTAATCACTACTGATCCCAGCGCTGACTTCAGGTGTAAGGATATGAAGTAATTGTTCCTTTATCTTATCGGCGTTACAATCTGCCTGTATAAGCTCAGGCACTAAAGGCTTATCCATGATCAGGTTGACCAGCGAAATATACTTGACCTTGATCAGGCGCTTGGCAATCTGGAAGGACAGCGGACTTCCTTTATACACCACTACTTCAGGAATGCCCAGCAAGGCCGTTTCGAGCGTCGCAGTACCTGAAGTGACCACGGCTGCTTCTGCACCGGCCAATGCGGCTTTCATGTCTCCCACGATCACGTCAACGCCGGACAACCCTTCAAGCCATTTGGCATACAATGCAGAAGGCAAATGTGGAACCGCAGCTACTGTAAATTTTGTACCTGGCATCTTGCGAATCAACTCCACCATCACAGGCAATATCCGATCCACCTCATGTTTCCTGCTCCCGGGAAGTAAAGCAATCCTACCCTTCTCCGGCCTGTATTGAAAATCGTTTTGCTTTGAAATCTCCACAGCGAGA
>ERZ724521.620-NODE-620-length-16170-cov-6.741793_pt1 | contig 16170 bp, 18 predicted proteins | sample MGYA00376054_ERZ724521 | MGnify/ENA primary metagenome ERZ724521 (study PRJEB28724, sample SAMN07190883) | activated sludge metagenome | isolation source: activated sludge of sewage treatment plant in Hong Hong | place: Hong Kong | collected 2016-03-17 ... | reverse complement strand
CGTGCATTACCAGTTGTCGGGGGGCAAGGTGTTCCACGCGCCCACGCGCGACGAGCTGACCCTGCGCCGCGAGCGCGAAGAGATGGAGACGTTTGGCGGCCGGCGCTACAGCAAGCAGGCCAACGGAACGCCCGACGGTCCCAAGCTCGAGGACTGGCGCATCGTGGACGACTGGCAGCTGCTGAACCAATCGGCGGGTGGGCTGCGCCTTGCACGTTCCCTGATCAATGGCGTACGCATCGGCGCCGGTCAGCTGATCGCGACGCGGCCCCACGATGCCGCCCGCTATTCACTGGCCAGCGTGCGCTGGGCGCTGCGCGAACCCGGAGACGCGCTGGCGGCCGGCATCCAGGTCTTCCCGGGCGAACCGCAAGCCGCGGCGGTGCGCGTGATCGAAGCGAGCGGCAAGCCCTCGTCGTGGCGCCCTGCCTTCATGCTGCCGGAAATCGCCGCACTGCGCATCCCGGCCAGCGTCGTGCTGCCGGCGGGCAGCTTCCGCCTCGACCGCAAGGTCGAAGTAATGGTCGACGATGACGTGCAGGTCCTGAAGCTGTTCCGCGTGCTTGACCACGGCGCCGAGTTCGAGCGCTGCAGCACCTACGCCCAGCCCTGAGCGCACGCGCCCGTCCCGCGCGGGCTCAGCCGGTCAACCGCCGAGACCGCGCGGCTTGCGTCCGGCACGTGCGAACAGTGCGTCGAACAGCCGGTCAGGCATCGCGCGCAGCAGCTTGCCGACCACGGCCATCTGCCAGGGAACGACGGCATAGCTCGTACCACTGTCGATGGCGCGGGCAATCCGGCGCGCGGCGAGGTCCGCCGGCAGCAGGAAGGGCATGCGGAAGGTATTGGCGGCGGTCATCGGTGTCGCGATGTAGCCCGGTGCAATGGTGGTCACGCGCACGCCGCTGCCGCGCATTTCGAGTCGCAGTGCCTCGAGCCAGGCAATGGCCGCCGCCTTCGAGGCACAGTAGGCGCCGGCGCCAGGAAAGCCGCGGATGCCGGCCACCGAAGCAATGCCCACCAGGCGGCCGGTGCCGCGCGCCTTCATGGCCGCGACAAAGGGCTGCAGGGTGTTCGCCATGCCCATCACATTGGTCTCGAAGATGCGCTGCTGGACCGGCAGGTCGTCTGCCACCTCGCCCAGCGTGCCGGCGGACACCCCGGCATTGGCGATGACGATGTCGGGCACGCCGCTGCGCGCCATGAAATCCTCCGCGGCGGAGCGCAATGCGTTCGCATCGGTTACGTCGAGCGCGTAGCGGAAGTGGTCACCGGGCAGCCCGGCCACGAGTTCGTCGAGCAGCGGTGCGCGCCGCGCCGCCAGCCCGAGGGTCGCACCTGCCGCCGCGTAATGGACCGCCAGCGCCGCGCCGATGCCGCTCGACGCGCCGGTGAGGAAGACGCGCACTACTTCATGCGGGCGTCGACCCGCACCTGGTCCACCAGTCGCTCGACGTTGGCGATGAAGTCGTTCCAGCTGCCGCCGGTGAGGGCGAGGTAACGGCCATGCACCATGACGGAAGGCACTCCGGTAACGCCAGCGGCAAGCACGGTGCTGCGTGCCTGCTGCATCTGGCTCTGCACCGCGAAGGAATGCCAGGTCTCGGTGAACTGCTTGGGGTCCACGCCCTTGGTGGCAACCCACTCGACGATGTACTTCTCCTCGTCGAGCCGCTTGCGCTCGACATGGATCGCGTTGAACGCTTCGGTATGCAGCCGGCCCAGCAGGTTCATCGCCTCCAGGGTGTAGTAGAGGCGTGCGCCGGGCGCCCAGCGCCCGTTGGGCAGCACCGCCGGCACGCGGCGGAAAACCACGTCCGGCGGCAGCTTCTTCACCCAGTCGGCAACGATCGGCTCGAAGTCGAAGCAGTGCGGACAGCCATACCAGAAGAACTCGGTGACCTCGATGCGATTGCGGTCGGCCATGATCGGCGGCCGGATCACGCGGAAGTCCGTCCCCTCCTTCAAGTCGGCGGCAGCCACCGGAAGCGCCACGCACAGGCCGAGCAGGGCGAGCAACGACGCGGCACGGGAACGCCAGGTGGCCATGGCCTTACTCCTTCTGCTTGACGACCGTGCCCTGCACGCCCGACTGGGCGAGCGAGGTGCGCGCGCGGTTCATTTCCTCTGGGGTACGGAACGGACCGACGCGGACACGGTGCATGGTGCCCTTGTCCGGAATCGCGACCTCCTGCACGCTCGCCTCCAGCCCGGTGAGCGCCAGCTTGGCCTTCAGGTTGTCGGCGTCGGCCGCCTTCTGGAAAGCGCCGACCTGGAGGTAGAAGATCTCCACCGGGGCGGCCGGCGCGGGAGGCGCCGCTTCCGCGGCGGGTGCGGGCGCGGGGGCCGGCGCAGCACCGGGTGGTGCCGGGTTCTTGCCCTCGAGGATGCCGTAGAACTCGAAGCGTCCGGACGGCTTGTCGCCGGGCTTGCCGGGCAGAGGTGCCGGTGCCGCGGGCGTGGCGGCAGCGCCTGCCGCCGGCGCCTTGTCTTTTTCAGGCTTGGGTGCGCCTTCGTACTTGTTCATGAAGGGCAGCGGTGCCTTGTTCAGGTACCAGACCACGCCAAACGCAATCATGACGCCGACCACCAGGCCGAGGAAGATGCCCAGCACCGTGCCGCCGCGCGCGTACCGAGGCGCACCGCGCCGCGCCGCGCCACCTGCCTTGCCGCCGAAACGCTCGTATTTGCCCATGTTCACATGCTCACCGGTTGCGATACGCCCAACAGGGAAAGTCCGTTCTGCAGCACCTGCCGCGTCGCCAGGGCGAGCGCCAGGCGCGCGTCGCGCGTGGCAGGGTCGTCGACCAGGACACGCTCGGCGTTGTACCAGCCGTGGAAATCGCCGGCCAGATCCTTGAGGTAGAAGGCCAGGGCATGGGGCGCGTTGTCGCGTGCCGCGGCCTGGATCAGTTCGGGAAACTCGGCCAGCCGCGCACACAGCGCGAACTCCCGCTCGTGCGCCAGCGGCGACAGGTCGGCGCGTGCCAGCGTGGCTTCGTCGCCCTCCCACTGCGCGAGCACCGAGCAGATGCGGGCATGGGCGTACTGCACGTAATAGACAGGGTTGTCGTTGCTCTGCGACTTCGCCAGGTCGAGATCGAAGTCGAGCGCCTGGTCCTGCTTGCGCAGCATGTAGAAGAAGCGGCAGGCGTCGTTGCCGACTTCCTCGCGCAGCTGGCGCAGCGTGACGTACTCGCCGGAGCGCGTCGACATCGAGGCCTTCTGCCCGTCGCGAAACAGGCTGACGAACTGCACCAGGGTCACGTCGAGCTTGCCGGCGTCGGCACCCGATGCCGCCAGCGCTCCCTTCACACGCGGAATGTAGCCGTGGTGGTCGGCGCCCCAGACGTCGATCACCTTGTCGAAGCCGCGCTCGAACTTGTTCAAGTGGTAGGCGATGTCGGAAGCGAAGTAGGTGTAGAGCCCGTTGTCGCGCTGGACGACGCGGTCCTTCTCGTCGCCGAAGCGGGTCGAATGGAACCACTTGGCACCGTCCTGCACGTAGATCTGGCCGGCCTGCTCGAGCTTTTCCACCGCGCGCGCCACCATGCCCGTCTCGTACAGGCTGCGCTCGGAGAACCATACGTCGAAATGCACGCCGAACTCCTCGAGGTCGGCGCGGCAGTCCGCAAGCTGCTCGTTAAGCGCATGGGCATGCACGTAGTTCCAGTCCTCGCCGAGCAGATCCTTGCCGGCGAGGATGAGGCCGTCCAGGCGCGCTTCGATGTCATCCGTCTCGGGCACGCACGCGAGCACCGCCTCGGCCGGATGCACGTAGCGCTCGCCGTGGGCCTGGCGGATCTGTTCGGCCATCTCGCGCACATATCCGCCCTGGTAGGCGTTCGGGGGGAAGGGCAACAACTCGCCGAACAATTCCAGGTAGCGCAACCACGTCGACACGGCGAGGATGTCCATCTGCCTCCCCGCATCGTTGACGTAGTACTCGCGCGTCACGTCGTAACCGGCAAAGGCCAGCAGCGAAGCGAGGCTGGCGCCATAGGCGGCGCCGCGACCATGGCCGACGTGCAGCGGCCCGGTCGGATTGGCGGAAACGAACTCCAGTTGCAGCCGCACGCGCGAGCGCACACCACGGCCGTAGTTGCGGCCGCCGGCAAGGACGGCGCCGACCACCGCCGTGCGCGCGGCCGGGCTGAGGCGGAAATTGATGAAACCGGCGCCGGCAATCTCGACTCCGGCGACGGCAGGCGACGGCGGCAGTTCGCGCAGCAGCCGCTCGGCAATCTGGCGCGGGCTGGTCTTGAGGTCGCGTGCCAGCTGCATCGCCAGGTTGCTGGCGAAATCGCCGTGGCTCGCCTGCCGCGGCCGTTCGATGACGATCTCGGCTCCGCCGAACTCGGGGGCGACGCTGGCCAGGGCGGAGCGCAGAAGTCCGGCGAGGTGCGCACGGGCGTCGAAGTCGGCGCCGGGGAATCCGCTGGGGGCTGTCATGGGGTTGCCGTGGGGCCAGGAGGTTGATCGCGAAGGGCTGAATTATACTTCCCGTTTCCCGTCCGCCCCAGCGTCCCGTGCGCATCCTTCGCCTCGTTCGCATCGCCCGCGTCGCCTATCGCCACGGGCTCGATCGCCTGATCCTCGAGCACGACCTGCAACTCGGCCTCGGCACGCGGCTCATCGCCGCGCTGCAGTGGCTGATGTTCTGGCGTGCCGGCAGCGAGGCGCTGCGCGCGCCGCGCGCGGTACGGCTGCGACGGGCACTGGAAGACCTGGGGCCGATCTTCGTCAAGTTCGGCCAGGTCCTGTCCACCCGCCGCGACCTGCTGCCGCTCGACGTCGCCGATGAGCTGGCGAAGCTGCAGGACAGGGTGCCGCCGTTTCCTTCCGACATGGCGGTCGCCGAACTGGAGCGGGCCTACGGCCGGCCGGTGGCACAGGTGTTCGCCCGCTTCGAGCGCGAGCCGGTCGCCTCCGCCTCGGTCGCCCAGGTGCATTTTGCCGAGCTGCCGGACGGGCGCGAAGTCGCCGTAAAGATCCTGCGTCCCGGCATCCTGCCGGTCATCGAACATGACATCGCCCTGTTGCAGGCGGCGGCCGGCCTGCTCGAACGGCTCTGGGCCGACGGGCGCCGGCTCAAGCCGCGCGAAGTGGTGGCGGAGTTCGACAAGTACCTGCATTACGAACTGGACCTGATGCGCGAGGCCGCCAACTGCTCGCAGCTGCGCCGCAATTTCGCCAACTCGCACCTGCTGCTGGTGCCCGAGGTGCATTGGGACTGGTGTACCCAGGACGTGATGGTCATGGAGCGCATGCGCGGCACGCCGATCTCCCAGGTCGACGAACTGCGCCGGCTGGGTGTCGACATTCCCGCGCTGGCCCGGGCCGGCGTCGAGATCTTCTTCACACAGGTATTCCGTGACGGCTTCTTCCATGCCGACATGCACCCGGGCAACATCTTCGTCGCCACCGACGGGGCGCACAAGGGACGCTACATTGCGCTCGACTTCGGCATCGTCGGCACGCTGTCCGACATCGACAAGAACTACCTGGCCCGCAACTTCCTGGCCTTCTTCAAGCGTGATTACAAGCTCGTTGCCGAGACGCACATCGAATCCGGCTGGGCGCCGAAGGAAACCCGCGTGGACGAATTCGAGGCGGCGATCCGCTCGGTGTGCGAGCCGTTCTTCGACCGCCCGCTCAAGGAGATCTCGCTCGGCCGCGTGCTGCTGCGCCTGTTCCAGACCTCGCGCCAGTTCAACGTCGAGATCCAGCCGCAGCTGGTACTGCTGCAGAAGACCCTGCTCAACGTCGAAGGCCTCGGGCGCGAGCTCGATCCCGACCTCGACCTTTGGCAAACCGCGCTTCCCTATCTGGAGCGCTGGATGAGCGAGCAGGTCGGCCTGCTTGCCCTCGAGAACAGCGTGCGGCGCGAGGCGGCCACCTGGGCGCAGATGCTGCCGGCCCTGCCGCGCCTGTTGCACCAGGCACTGACCGCCAAGGCGGAACCGCCATCACGCCCCGAACTCGAGGCCCTGGTCGCCGAAGTCCGCGCGCTGCGCCGCCTGCTCTGGCTGGCGCTGGCAGCCGCCGTGCTGGGCGCCATTCTGCTCTGACACGTATACTCCCAGACTCGATCCCGCACCCTGCCCCACGCCATGCTGCTCTGGTTCGTCATCCTGTATCTGATGGTATCGGTTGGCATCGGCCTCTTTGCCGCGACGCGCGTCCATAACGCCAAGGACTTCGCCGTCGCCGGCCGCAGCCTGCCGCTGCCCGTGGTCACGGCCACCGTCTTCGCCACCTGGTTCGGCGCCGAGGCGGTGTTCGGCGTTTCCGCAACCTTCGTCAAGGACGGCCTCGGCGGCGTCGTCGCCGACCCCTTCGGCTCGTCGATGTGCCTGATCATTGCCGGACTGATCTTCTCGCGCTACCTGTACAAGCTCAACATCCTGACCCTGGGCGACTTCTACCGCCTGCGTTACAACCGCACGGTCGAGGTGGTCACCACGGTCTGCATCGTGCTCTCCTACCTGGGTTGGGTTGCCGCACAGATAAAGGCACTGGGCCTGATCTTCTTCGTCGTCACCGACGGCGCGGTGTCGCAGTCCGCCGGCATGATCCTCGGCGCCGCCATCGTGCTCACCTACACCACCTTCGGCGGCATGTTTTCCGTCGCCATCCTCGACTTCGTGCAGATGGCGGTGTCGATGGGCGGCCTGCTGTACATCGCCTGGACGGTGAGCGGCAAGGTCGGCGGCGGTGCGCCGGCCGTGATCGACCATGCCATCGCCGCCGGCAAGCTGGACTTCTTCCCGGCACCCGATCCCTGGCTGTGGCTCACCTTCATCGGTACCTGGGTCACCATGATGCTCGGCTCGGTGCCGCAGCAGGACGTGTTCCAGCGTGTCACGTCGGCGAAGAGCGCCAACATCGCGCTGGTCGGCTCGATACTCGGCGCCTCGATCTATTTCTGCTTCACCTTCGTGCCGATGTTCATCGCCTATTCGGCCACGCTGATCGATCCGGCCCTCTTCAACGAGCTGCTGGCGAAGGATACCCAGCTCGTGCTGCCGACGCTGGTACTGCAGCACACGCCGCTGGCGGCGCAGGTGTTGTTCTTCGGCGCCGTGCTCTCGGCCATCATGAGCTGCTCCTCGGCAACGCTGCTGGCGCCATCGGTGACTTTCGCCGAGAACGTGATCAAGGGCTTCATTCCCAACATGGGCGACCGCCAGTTCCTGCGCGTGATGCGCGCCTGCCTGGTCGGATTTGCCTGCATGGTGCTCGCCTTCGCGCTGAAGTCCGATTCGTCGATCTTCAAGATGGTGGAGAGCGCCTACAAGGTCACCCTGGCCGGCGCGTTCGTGCCGCTCGCCGCCGGCATCTTCTGGCGGCGAGCGACGACCCAGGGGGCGCTGGCGGCCACCTTCGGCGGACTCGTGTCATGGATCCTGATCGAAGTGTTGATCGGCGAGGCAAGCCCGGTGCCGCCGCAGCTCATCGGCCTGGTCGTGTCGATGCTGGGCATGGTGGCCGGTTCCCTGCTGCCGCAATGGGTGGGCCACAGGCAGCCCGGCCACGATCCCCACGCCATCCTGCACCACCACGCCGCCGCGCAGACCCACCACGCCGAGCCCGAGCACCGGCACTAGTGGCAGAATCGGCGCGTGGCTTCCAGCGCGCGCTCCCACCTGACACCGTACCTGAGCGGCGGCTATGCGCTGCTCGTGGTGTATGCCAGCCTCTATCCCCTCACCGGGTGGCACGACAGCGGCGGCAGCCCCTTTGCCTTCCTCGCCGCGGCCTGGCCGCGCTACACGACATCGTTCGACCTGGCGACGAACGTGCTGGCCTATGTGCCGCTCGGCATCTTCGGCACCGTCGCATTGCGCCGTCGCCTCGGACCGCTGGCTGCGTGCCTGGCGGCGGCGATGCTGGGCACCGCACTGAGCTTTTCCATGGAGATGCTGCAGAACTTCCTTCCCAGCCGCGTACCTTCGAACCTGGACCTGGCCTGCAATGCTGCCGGTGCATTGCTCGGCGGCCTGGCCGGCGCGCGCTGGGGCATTCCCTGGCTCGACGATGCCCGCCTCGCCGACTGGCGGCAAAACGCCCTCGCCCAGAACACCGGCACCGAGTTCGGACTATTGCTGCTGGCGGCATGGCTGATGACCCAGCTGTCCCCGGAAACACTGCTCTTCGGCAGCGGCAACCTGCGTCAGATGCTCGACCTGCCCCCCGTGCAGCCCTTCGAAGCCGGGCGTTTCGCCGCGGTCGAGGCGGCGATTGCCGGCGCCGGACTGCTTGCCGCAGCGCTCATCGCCACCCTGCTGCTGCGGCGCCAGGCGCGCCTGCTCGCCGCCGGCCTGGTCGCGCTGGCGCTGCTGGTGAAAACCCTCGCCCATGCGCTGCTATTCGGTCCGGCAGCGGCAACGGCCTGGCTCACCCCGGGCAATGGCCTCGGTGTGTCGATCGGCATCGGCCTGTGGTGGCTGGCGACGTTCCTCCCGGCCGTTCTCCAGCGTGCGCTGGCGGCGCTGGCGCTGCTCTTTGCCACGGTGATGGTCAACGTGGCGCCGGACAATCCCTACCTGCACAACGCGCTGCAGATCTGGAACCCGGGCCAGTTCCTCAACTTCAACGGCCTCACGCGACTGATCTGCTCGCTGTGGCCCTTCCTCGCCCTGCCCTGGCTGATGACCTACCGACCGGAACGCCATGAAACCCATCACCGACCTTGAGACCCTGCGCGACGCGCTGCGCGAGTTTTGCGCCGCACGCGACTGGCACCGTTACCACACGCCGAAGAACCTGGTCATGGCGCTGTCGGTGGAGGCCGCCGAACTCGTCGAACACTTCCAGTGGGCAACGCCCGAGGAAAGCGTCGGCCTGTCCGAGGCAAAGCGCGCCGAGGTCGCCGACGAGATCGCCGACGTGCTGATCTACCTGACCGAACTCGCCGACGTGCTCGGCATCGACCCCATCGCCGCAGCGCGTGCGAAGATCGTCAAGAACGCCGCCAAGTACCCAGCGCCGGGCCGGTAGAATGCCGCGATTCCGCTCCGACCCTGCGCCATGAGCCATTTCACGCACCACGTCTTCTTCTGCACCAACCAGCGCGCCGGCGGCGAAGCCTGCTGCAACAACCACGGTGCCAGCGAGATGCGCGCCTATGCCAAGGACCGCGTCAAGGCGCTGGGCGCACGCATCCCGGGCCGCGTTCGCATCAACACGGCGGGCTGCCTTGACCGCTGCGAGAAGGGGCCGGTGCTGGTCGTGTATCCCGAGGCGGTCTGGTACACCTACGTGGATCGCGACGACATCGACGAAATCATCGACAGCCACCTCGCCGGCGGGCGCGTCGTCGATCGCCTGCGCATCGACTGAGCTGCGCGGTGAGCAGGCATGAATGCGTCCTCGTAGACGGCCCGGACGGTCGCATCGAGGTCTTCGTCGAGGAACCGGAGTCGCCGCGCGGCATCGCGCTGATCGCCCACCCGCATCCGCTGTTCGGCGGTACCGCCGACAACAAGGTGGTGACGACCCTCGCCCGGGCCTTCCGCGAGCGCGGCTGCATCACGCTGCGGCCGCACTTCCGCGGAGTCGGCGCATCGGAGGGCAGCCATGACCACGGAGACGCCGAAACCGAGGACCTGCTGGCCCTGCACGACTGGGCGCGCGTGCGCTTCGCCGCCCCTTCACCGCTCCCGCTCTACCTTGCCGGATTTTCCTTCGGCGCCTACGTCGTGACGCGACTGGCTCAGCGGCTGGATGCGGCCGGCGACCCCGCGCGCTGGATGGTCCTGGTCGGGACCGCGGCCGGCTACGTCGAAGGTGCGCGCAGCTACGAGACCGCCGCGGTGACCCCGGGCACGCTGGTCATCCATGGCGCCGAGGACGAGACGGTACCGCTGGCCAACGTGCTGGCCTGGGCGCAACCGCTGGAACTTCCCGTCGTCGTCATTCCCGGCGCCGACCATTTCTTCCACCGCCGACTGCACCTGATCCGCGACATCATCGGCCGCGCATGGGCCGGCGCGCATCCGTGACGCCTCTGTCCGTTTCGGCGCTGCGCAAGTCCTACGATGGCCGCGAAGTCGTCGCCGGCCTTGGCTTCGAGCTGCACCGCGGCGAGTGCTACGGCCTGCTCGGACCCAACGGTGCGGGCAAGACCACGACGCTGCGCTGTTGCCTCGGCCTCACCGCACCGGACAGCGGCACGATACGGCTTGCCGGCGAGCCGGTACCGCAACGCGCCCGCGAGGCGCGTGCCCGCATCGGCGTCGTGCCCCAGTTCGACAACCTCGACCCGGACTTCACCGCGGCCGAGAACCTGATCGTGTATGGCCGCTACTTCGGCCTGGGCGATGCCGAGATACGGCCGAAGATCGCCGCATTGATGGAGTTCGCCGGGCTGGCGGGCAAGGAGGACGCCGGCATCCGCACGCTTTCGGGCGGCATGAAGCGGCGCCTGACGCTGGCCCGCGCCCTGGTCAACGACCCGGACCTGCTGGTGCTCGACGAGCCGACCACCGGGCTCGACCCGCAGGCGCGCCACCTGATCTGGGAACGGCTGAAGCGCCTGCAGTTGCAGGGCAAGACCATCCTGTTGACGACCCACTTCATGGACGAGGCCGAGCGCCTGTGCCAGCGCCTGGCCATCATCGACGACGGCCGCATGGTCGCCGAAGGGCCGCCGCGCGACCTCATCCGCGAGCACATCGAGCCGCAGGTGGTGGAAGTCTATGGCGAGGACGCGCCGGACTGGGCTGGGCGCGAGGCGAAGCCGCTGGCGCGCCGGGTCGAACTCTCGGGCGAGACGGCGTTCTGCTACGTCGACGATGCGGCGCCGTTGCTGGCCCGCCTGGGTAGCCTGCCGCAGCTCAGTACCCTGCACCGCCCGGCCAATCTCGAGGACGTGTTCCTCAAGCTCACCGGCCGCGAGCTGCGCGACTGAGATGGACGCGCCCTTCCGCCTGTCGATGCGCGCGCTGGCCGTATGGCGGCGCAACTTCCTGGTCTGGCGCAAGCTGGCGATTCCCTCGCTGCTGGGCAACCTTGCCGACCCGATGATCTACCTGTTCGGACTCGGCTACGGACTGGGCGGGCTGCTGCCCCAGGTCGGCGGCGTTTCCTACATCGCCTTCCTCGCCAGCGGCACGGTGTGCGCCTCGACCATGAACGCGGCGTCGTTCGAAGCGCTTTACTCGGCGTTCTCGCGCATGCACGTGCAGCGGACCTGGGAAGCCATCATGAACGCGCCGGTCACGCTCGAGGACGTCATGGCGGGCGAACTGCTCTGGGCGGCGAGCAAGGCCACGCTCTCCGGCGCCGCGATCCTGGTGGTCGTCGCCGCGCTGGGCCTGACCACGTCGCCGCTGGCGCTGTGGGCGCTGCCGGTGATCTTCCTTACCGGGCTGGCGTTTGCCGCACTCGGGCTGATCGTCACCGCCCTGGCACCGTCCTACGACTTTTTCATGTACTACTTCACGCTGTTCATCACGCCCATGGTGCTGCTGTGCGGAGTCTTCTTCCCGGCAGACCAGCTGCCCGCCGCCGTGCAGGCCGCCGGTGCCTGGCTGCCGCTGACGCACGCGGTGGACCTGGTGCGGCCGCTGCTGTTCGGCGCGGTTCCGACTCGCATCGGACTGCACGTCGCCGCGCTGCTGGGCGTGGCGGCAATCGCCTTCGGCATCGCACTGGCCCTGATCCGGCGCCGGCTCCTGAAGTAAAATCGGTCCATGGAATTGATCGTCAACGGCGAGCCCCAGGCCCTGGCCGACGCCATCACGGTCGCCACGCTGCTCGAGTCGCGCGGCCTTGCCGGCAAGCGCGTCGCGGTGGAGAGGAATGGCGAGATCGTGCCGCGCGGACTGCATGCGGAAACCCGGCTCGCTGGCGGCGATCGCATCGAAATCGTCGTCGCCGTCGGCGGCGGCTAACCCTGTTCCTTCGCCATGTCCAACGATTCCCTCGTCATCGCCGGCACCGCCTACGACTCGCGCCTTCTGGTAGGCACGGGCAAGTACAAGGACTTCGCGCAGACGCGTGAGGCCATACTTGCCTCCGGCGCACGCATCATTACCGTCGCGATCCGCCGCACAAACATCGGCCAGGAACCTGGCCAACCCTCGCTGCTGGAGGTCCTGCCGCCCTCCGAATTCACTCTGCTGCCGAACACTGCCGGCTGCTACACGGCCGAGGATGCGGTGCGCACCCTGCGCCTCGCGCGCGAACTCCTCGACGGCCACGCCCTGGTCAAGCTGGAGGTGCTGGGCGACCCGCAGACGCTGTTCCCCAACATGCCGGAAACCCTGAAGGCCGCGCAAACGCTGGTCAAGGAAGGCTTCCAGGTCATGGTCTATTGCTCCGACGACCCGATCCAGGCGCGCATGCTCGAAGATATCGGCTGCGTCGCCGTCATGCCGCTGGCGTCGCTGATCGGTTCCGGCATGGGCATCCTCAATCCGTGGAACCTGCGCCTGATCATCGAACAGAGCAAGGTGCCGGTCCTGGTCGACGCCGGTGTCGGCACCGCCTCCGACGCCGCGATCGCAATGGAACTCGGCTGCGACGGCGTGCTGATGAACACGGCGATCGCCGCCGCGCAGGACCCCGTGCTGATGGCTGGCGCCATGAGGAAAGCGGTCGAGGCGGGACGCGAAGCCTTCCTTGCCGGGCGCATGCCGAAGAAGCTGTATGCCGCGACGCCAAGTTCGCCGGTCGGCGGACTCATCGGTCGCGGCAACACGTGAAGCGCGCACTCGCCGCACTGCTTTGCACGTTGGCGATCGCTGCGGCCCGCGGCGAGGAGGTTGACGCGTCGCCTCCCGCAACCGCGGCGAGCGCGCCCGCACCGGCACTGGCGGCGCCGGCTGGGCGCACGGGCTACGCCTTCGACAATCCGGATATCCTGATCAGGCAGCGCCTGTTCGGGCTCGCCCACGGCCTGTCGCTGCTCGCGGCGGCCTGCCTCGACCAGCCGCAGCACGCGACGGCGATCGAAAACGCCTACGCGGCCTGGCATGCCGGGCAGGCGGGGACCATCGAAATCCTGGTGCATGATCTCGCCGCGTGGTATTTCGGGCCGCGTGCCGGCGAGGCCCAATGGCCCGACCTTGCGCATGCACTGGGCCTTGCCGAAAGCATCCAGCCTGCGCTGGGACAGGTCGCCCTCGACGATGCCTGCGCCAGCCTGCCCGAGGCGATCGCCCGTCCGCGTTATCAGCTCGACAAGCTGCTGGCCGAGGCGAATGCCGCAACAGCGCCCGCGGCAGACAGGGCGCCGCGATGATCAAGGAGTCGGCCAACCCGACCGCCGCGCGCGCTGGTACAGAAGCAGACACCGGCGACCATGGCCATATCCGCAGCTACGTGCTGCGCCAGGGCCGGGTCTCCGAGGCGCAGCGCCGCTTCCACGAAAGTGGCCTGCCGCGTTGGGGCATTCCCTATCGCCCCGCCGTGCTCGACTTAGACGACGTGTTCGGCCGCCGCGTACCCCGCATCCTGGAGATCGGTTGCGGCATGGGCGAGACGACGGCACTCATCGCGGCCGCACATCCGCAGAACGATTACCTCGGCATCGAAGTGCATACCCCCGGGGTAGGCAGCTTGCTCAAGGAAATCGCCACGCGCGAACTGACCAACCTGCGCGTCGTCCAGCACGATGCGGTGGAGGTGGTACGCGACATGATCGCCCCGGCATCGCTCGCCGGCATCCACGTCTTCTTTCCGGATCCCTGGCCGAAGAAGCGCCAGCAGAAGCGCCGCCTGATCCAGCCGCCTTTCGTCCATCTCCTTGCGACGCGACTGGCGCCGAACGGCTACCTGCACTGCGCCACCGACTGGGAGGAGTACGCGCAGCAGATGCTTGCGGTCCTTTGTGGCGAACCGCTACTGGCCAACCTCGCCAAGGAATTTGCGCCGCGGCCGCCGTATCGGCCGCAGACCAAGTTCGAAAGTCGCGGCCTGAAGCTCGGCCACGGCGTCTGGGACCTGTTGTTCCGCCGCCGATGAACATCCCCGTCATCGACTTGCGTGCGGTGATCCTGCTGGCAGGCGCCATGGGCGCCCTGATGGCGATCGTGATCGCCTTCCTGCGCCGCAGCTACCCGCGAAGCATTGCCGGACTCGGCTACTGGTCGGCCGGCCCCGCCGTGATTTTCGTTTCGACGCTGCTGTTCGGTGCCCGCGCCATCCTGCCCGATCTATTTACCGTGGTGATCGCCAACCTGCTGTTGATGGTCGGGATCACCTTGATCTATTTCGGCAGCGCGCGCTTCTACCGTGTGACGGTGGATACGCGTCCCTGGGCCGTCGCCATCGCACTGGTCACCCTGGTAACGTTCTGGTACGCGCTGGTCGATCCCCGTTACAGCGTTCGGCTGTTCTCCGTTGCCTGCTTCATGGCGGTAGTCTGCGGACGGCATGCGCTGCTCGTTTCGCGCCACGGCGGCCAGGCTTTTTCCGCGCGTTTCGTGGTGGTGGTCCTCGTCATCGAAATCGTGGTGCTGGTAATGCGTGCGCTCTCGGCGTTCGCTGTCGAAAACCCCGATCTGCTCCACGCCTCTCCGGTGCAGACCGTCTACATCACCAGCTACTCGGTCGCGCTGCTGATGCTGACCGTCGGCCTCGTGCTGCTGGCCGCCGATCGCCTGCGCGAGGAACTCGAGCACATCGCCAGCCATGATCCGCTGACGGGCATACTGACGCGGCGGGCGCTGCTCGAAGTCTGCACACGCGAACTGGCACGCTGCCGCCGCCACGACCGGCGCATGTCCCTGCTGATGCTCGATCTCGATCACTTCAAGGCGATCAACGACACCCATGGCCATCTGGTCGGCGACCACGTCCTCATCGACTTCGTGGGCCGGGTGCAGAGGCTGCTGCGCCAGGTGGACAGCTTCGGCCGCTTCGGCGGCGAGGAATTCATCGTGCTCCTGCCCGAAACCGAGCCGGCCGCCGCCATGATCGTCGCCGAACGCATTCGCCAGGCAACGGCCGGCGCAAGCGGGCTCCCGGCCTATACCGTCAGTGTTGGCGTTGCGGCGAACCGCGTCGACGATGCCCGGGTGGACGAAATCCTGACGCGCGCCGATGCGGCCTTGTACCAGGCCAAGGCGGACGGGCGCAACTGCGTCCGCGCGGACGCCTAGGCCGGTCGTGGGCTTCGCGGCGCACCCGGTCTGGCGCGTCGGCTTCCGCCCGTTCTTCCTGCTGGCCTGCCTGTCCGGCATGGCGCTGCCTGCGCTTTGGGCGCTGATCTACACCGGCACCGTGCCTCCGCCGCACTCCCCACTTGCACCCGTGCAGTGGCATGCCCACGAGATGTTCTACGGCTTCGGCTGGGCCATGCTGGCGGGCTTCCTGCTCACTGCCTCGAAGAACTGGGTCGGCATCCGTGGCTATCACGGCATGTCCTTGGCATTTCTCGCCGTTGCCTGGCTCGCCGATCGCGCTGCAATGGCGCTCGGAGCCGCATGGCCGGTGTGGCTGCGGACCACGTGCAACCAGCTCTTCATCGTTTCGGCCGTGGTGATGCTGATGGCGACGCTGATTCGCCACCGGCGCAGCGACAGCTACCGCGACAATGCGTTCTTCCTGCTGGCGCTGGCCGCGTTTCCCCTCGCCAAGACATTGATGCTGGACGCGGACCGCTTCCAGGCCGGCGTTGCAATGACGGTGGCGCTGTTCCGGGTTGCCTTCCTGATCATGCTCGAGCGCACGCTGACGCTCTTCCAGTCCGTGCCGAAGGATGACCTCGATTATCTCCTGGAGAAGCTGGACGCCTCGGGTCTGCAGACCGAACGCGTCGCTGCGATCTAGCGCAGACCGGCTTCCGCAAACGTCCCCCCGCCGCGATCAAAGCCTGCGATAGCGAGCGTCCGCGCTTGCGCAGCGGAAGTAACGTGTTCCGCTGTGATCAAAAGCCCAGCTGCTTTCGCGGCAAGCAAGCGCCGCCCGAGCGGTGAACGATCGCCGGACTCTAAAGCCAGAAACGGATCCGGCGTCGTCGGCGCATCAACGACCACTTCGCTGTAGAGCGTCCGCGCCCGCGCGCCGAAGGGCAGCGGGCATTCGCTATCGCCGCGAAGCACTACGCTCCAACCCCGTGCGCGCAGGGCTTCCGGCAGCGCTGCGCCATGCGTGACGATCTCGCGCTCGTTCAGTTGAAAGCTCATCCCGCGTCGCGTCGCGCCGGCCGCAATGGCT
>ERZ724521.618-NODE-618-length-16198-cov-5.906461_pt1 | contig 16198 bp, 11 predicted proteins | sample MGYA00376054_ERZ724521 | MGnify/ENA primary metagenome ERZ724521 (study PRJEB28724, sample SAMN07190883) | activated sludge metagenome | isolation source: activated sludge of sewage treatment plant in Hong Hong | place: Hong Kong | collected 2016-03-17 ... | reverse complement strand
GCTGTTGTAGCTCAGGGGTAGAGCACTTCCTTGGTAAGGAAGAGGTCGTGAGTTCAAATCTCATCAACAGCTCGAATAAAAGTGTGATAAGGTGATATTTCTCAATGTGATAAAGATAGGTTTACAATATTATCACATCTTCACATTATCGAATTATCGCATTAATTAACATTTTTTCACTTAAAGTTTGATACAAACAGTCTAAACCAATGGCAAAAGAGACATTTGTTCGCACCAAGCCGCACGTAAATATTGGCACGATTGGTCACGTTGACCACGGCAAGACGACGCTGACGGCTGCCATTACTTACGTTCTTTCTCAAAAAGGTCTGGCAAAGAAAACGGACTACGATGCCATTGATGCTGCTCCGGAAGAAAAAGAGCGTGGTATTACCATCAACACTGCGCACGTAGAATACGAAACGGAAAAGCGTCACTATGCGCACGTTGACTGCCCTGGTCACGCCGACTACGTTAAAAACATGATTACGGGTGCCGCTCAAATGGACGGTGCCATCCTCGTATGTGCTGCTACTGACGGCCCGATGCCCCAGACGCGTGAGCACATCCTGCTGGCTCGCCAGGTAGGTGTTCCGAAGGTTGTTGTTTTCATGAATAAAGTTGACCTCGTCGACGACGCCGAGATGCTCGAACTCGTAGACATGGAACTGCGCGAACTGCTCAGCTCTTACAACTTTGACGGCGACAACGCTTCCATCGTCCAGGGTTCTGCCCTGAAAGCCCTCGAAGGCGACGGCAAAACCGGCACCTGGGCTGAAAAGATCATGGAACTGATGGATGCCTGCGACGCAGACATTCCGGATCCGGTACGTGAAGTTGACAAGCCTTTCCTGATGCCGGTGGAAGACGTTTTCACCATCACGGGTCGCGGCACGGTTGCTACCGGTCGTATCGAGCGTGGTGTGATCAACGTGAACGACCCGGTTGAAATCATCGGTATGATGAAAGACGGCGAAAAGCCGCTGACGTCTACCGTAACGGGTGTGGAAATGTTCCGCAAACTGCTCGACCGCGGCGAAGCAGGCGACAACGCCGGCCTTCTCCTGCGCGGTATCGATAAAGAGCAAATCAAGCGCGGTATGGTAATCTGCAAGCCGGGCAGCGTTAAACCGCACAAGAACTTCAAGTGTTCGGTTTACGTTCTGTCGAAAGATGAAGGTGGCCGTCACACGCCGTTCTTCAACGGCTATCGTCCGCAGTTCTACTTCCGTACCACCGACGTAACCGGCGACGTAACGCTTCCGGCCAATGTTGAAATGGTAATGCCGGGCGATAACATTGAACTTGAGGTAAAACTGCTCAACACCATCGCTATGGAAAAAGGCCTCCGCTTCGCTATCCGCGAAGGTGGTCGTACGGTGGGTGCCGGTCAGGTTACCGAGATCATCGACTAATATATTTCCGGTAAACGGTAGACGGTAGACGATTGACGGCATTCAGGCCGTCGACCGTCGACCGTCCACCGTAAACCGTTTTACAGGGGCATAGCTCAATTGGTAGAGTGGCGGTCTCCAAAACCGCAGGCTGCGGGTTCGAGCCCTGCTGCCCCTGCCAACAACAAAACATTGCTCGTTTGCCGGCTTTCGAGCGGCAGGTTCGTTGTCCCCGATAGGGCAACGAACCTTTTTATCAAAAAATGACAACTGCCTGCTTTACTGCGGGTCGCAACGATCAACAAACAACGACTTTGACGAAATGGAAAGGTTGACGCTTTATCTGAAAGAAAGCTACCATGAACTCGTGAAGAATGTGTCGTGGCCTACCGCAGCGCAACTGCAGGAAAGTACGATGGTAGTATTGGTCACTTCCGGTATTCTGGCATTGATCATTTTTTTGATGGACGTTCTGTGCAGCGTTTTCTTCAAAAATTTATACGGCGTTTGGGGGTCGTAAGCAAAAATTCACCCCCCCTTTAACCGTCCTTCCGGAACACTATGAGCCAAGAAAAAGAAACGGCAGTCACACAACTACCTGCCGATGAAAGAAAATGGTACTCTCTCCGCGTCATCAGTGGCAAGGAGAAGAAGATACAGGAGCGGATATTGCTCGAAATCGAGCGCTCCGGGTGGAAGGATTTTGTCTTCTCTGTAATTGTACCCACTGAAAAGGTGTACAAAATACGGAATGGTAAAAAAGTAATGCAGGAACGCAATCTCCTGCCGGGTTACATCCTCATCGAGGCACTGGGTTTCAAACTGAACGGCGACGTCGCAAAACACATTGCCGATATTCCGAACGTTATCCATTTTCTCGGAAAGGAAACCCCGATCCCGATGACACAGGTGGAGGCCAATCGTTTGCTGGGTAAAGTGGATGAAAGCAGTGAGGCAGGTGAAACCCTGAGCGAGCCCTTCCTGATCGGCGAAACAGTGAAGATCATCGACGGGCCGTTTGCCGAATTTGTCGGCGATATCCAGGAAGTCAATGAAGAGAAGAAGAAGATAAAGGTTATCGTCAAGATTTTTGGACGTGGAACCGAAGTGGAGCTCAATTTTATGCAAGTGGAAAAAATCAGTTGAATCAGTCGTTTTAAACTTCGCTTCTCCCGGAGTTTGCTTCCAAAAAGACAGTTCAACGGTTTTATATATCATTCAGAATCAAATCTCTGACGATTTTCAAATACTGGAAATTCAGATCCAATGGCAAAAGAAGTAGATGTCTATATTAAACTCCAGGTAAAGGGTGGCCAGGCCAACCCGGCGCCGCCTATTGGTCCGGCACTCGGCTCCAAGGGCGTAAATATCATGGAGTTCTGTAAGCGCTTCAACGCGCAGACGCAGGAACAACAGGGTAAAATCCTTCCGGTAATTATTTCGGTGTATAAAGACAAAACGTTTGACTTTATCATCAAAACGCCGCCGGCAGCGATTCAACTCTTTGAAGCTGCAAAATTGCAGGTCGGACAAGGTTCGGCAGAACCCAACCGCAAGAAAGTCGGCTCCGTTACCTGGGAACAGGTTCGCGCGATCGCCGAAAGCAAAATGCCCGACCTGAACTGCTTCACCGTCGAATCGGCCATGAAAATGATCGCAGGCACGGCGCGCAGCATGGGCATTACGGTTACCGGCACTGCCCCCTGGGATAACTAAAAAGATTGCAAGGGTTTCAACCGGCCCTGAAACTTTTAACCGCTAAAACCTAAAAAAGGGAGTTCCGCCCAACGGAACGTTTTCACCTTTAAACACACGATCAATGGCAAAATTGACGAAAAAACGCAAAGCCGTTGAAGGTAAAGTTGATCCGGACAAGCTGTATGCCCTCAATGAGGCCATGGCACTTGTAAAAGAGGTCAATACCACCAAATTCAACGCATCGGTCGATGTACACGTGCGCCTCGGACTGGATCCCCGCAAAGCCGACCAGGCGCTGCGCGGTACGGTTTCGCTCCCGCACGGCACCGGCAAAACAAAACGTGTACTCGTATTCTGTACACCCGACAAGGAAGAAGCCGCCAAAGAGGCAGGCGCCGACTTCGTTGGTCTCGACGAATACATTCAAAAGATTTCGGAAGGTTGGCTGGACGTGGATGTGATCATCGCCATGCCAAACGTTATGGCTCAACTCGGCAAAGTCGCCCGGGTTCTGGGTCCGCGCGGCCTGATGCCCAACCCGAAAACCGGAACGGTCACGGCCGATATTGCTTCGGCGGTATCGGAGGTAAAGAAGGGTAAGATTGCCTTTCGCGTAGACAAGTTCGGGATCGTTCACGCTTCCATCGGTCGCGTGTCTTTCTCCCCCGAACAGTTGGCCGACAATGCCCACGAACTCGTATCCACACTGGTCAGAATGAAACCGTCGAGCGCCAAGGGTGTCTACATGAAAACGGTATCGGTAGCCAGCACGATGAGCCCCGGCATTGCCGTCGATCCGAAATCGATCAAGGTATAAACCCTTATCAAGACCTTAACAATCAACACTCACCATTTCAATATACAAGAAATGACCAGAGAAGATAAAAAAGTGGCGATAGCAGAATTGAAGGAAGACCTGGGCAGTAGCCCGTTTTTCTACTTCGCCGACTCTTCGACGCTCCCGGTTGCCAAGATCAACAAGTTCCGCCGGATGTGTTACGAAAAGGGCATTTCGGTCAAAGTGGCTAAAAACACCTTGATTCAAAAAGCCCTCGAAGATGCACCCGAGTCGAAAGGATATGCAGCCCTTTATGAAACCCTGAAGGGCCCGACCACGATCCTGATCTCGTCGAACCCCAAGGCGCCGGCCAAATTGCTGGAAGAGTTTCGCAAAACGGAAGCGCGCCCGCTGCTCAAAGCCGCCTACATCGATTCGTCGGTGTTCATCGGCGACGAGCAACTCGCCGCGCTGACCAAACTGAAGAGCAAGGAAGAAATGATCGGCGAGATCATTGGCCTGCTCCAGTCGCCTGCGAAGCGTATCGCCAGCCAGATCACGGCTACCGGAACCAAAATTGCCGGTATCGTCAAAACGCTGGAAGAGCGTCAGTAATACAATGATGGATGGCGCGTATCTGATATGCACCGTTCGGCATTAAAAATCAGGCTTCCAAGTTCGCACTATATCAACCCCGAAACCCTTAAACCTTGAGCCCCTGAACCTGTTCACTCACATTTCGCAAACAACTTTTAAAATTTTACAAAATGGCAGATCTGAAAGCATTGGCAGAATCACTCGTGAACCTCACGATTAAAGAAGCCAACGAACTGGCCAATATCCTCAAAGACGATTACGGCATCGAACCTGCAGCTGCTGCTGTAGCTGTTGCCGGCCCTGCAGCTGGTGCTGCCGGTGGCGGCGAGGCTGGTCCGGCTGAAAAAACCGAATTCGACGTCGTCCTGAAGGATGCCGGCGCCAACAAACTCAATGTCGTGAAGGAAGTGAAAAACCTGCTCGGCTTGGGTCTGAAAGAAGCCAAAGATCTGGTAGACGGAGCGCCCAGCCCGCTGAAAAGCGGCGTGAACAAGGCAGAAGCCGAGTCTATCAAAGCAGCACTCGAAGGCGCTGGTGCAGTAGTCGAAGTGAAGTAAGCGGTAGTTTCTGTTTTGGGTCTCCGGTTGCAATCCGGAACCACTTCGGTTAACTTACTCTTACTGATTTTCGACAAATGCCTGGTATTCAACCTTTATTCAGATATTAGCGATTGGGCTTAACGCGCCTCCACCTGTGTGGAGACGTGTTAAGCCTATCGCTGTCTGTAAGGGGTTCAGGTTTGAACTTTTACCCCTTTAATTCGTTTAAACAGGCTTGCACTATTTTTTGCAGGCCATTGCCGCACAAAGGCGCGGCAACATTGCCAACCAGCATTCAAGCATACTTTGCAAAAATGACCAATAACGGCATCTCTAACGGGGCAGTACTCAAAACAGGCGTTCAGGAACGCGTCAATTTTGGAAAAATTCGCCTCGCCGGTCACTACCCTGACCTCCTTGAAATTCAACTAAAATCGTTCCAGGAGTATTTCCAGCTGGAAACCACGCCGGAGAACCGCATCAATGAAGGGCTCTACCGCGTGTTTCAGGAAAACTTCCCCATTACCGATGCGCGGAACATTTTTAACCTGGAATTTCTCGATTACTTCATCGATCCGCCACGCTACACTATCGACGAGTGTATGCAGCGGGGGCTTACCTATTCCGTGCCGCTGAAGGCCAAGCTCCGCTTGTCCTGCAACGACCCGGAACACATCGACTTCCAGACGATTGTTCAGGACGTGTTCCTCGGGAATATCCCCTACATGACGCCGAAAGGTACTTTCGTCATCAACGGCGCGGAGCGCGTGATCGTATCGCAGCTGCACCGCTCGCCGGGTGTGTTCTTCGGCCAGAGCTATCACCCCAACGGCACGAAGATCTACAGCGCCCGCGTGATCCCGTTCAAGGGAGCATGGATGGAGTTTGCTACCGATATCAACCTGGTCATGTACGCCTACATCGACCGGAAAAAGAAGTTTCCTGTCACCACGCTGCTGCGCGCTATCGGTTTCGATACCGACAAGGCTATCCTCGACCTGTTTAACCTGGCCGACGAAATCGCCTGCACGCGTGAAAACCTGGAAGCTTCCGTAGGCCGCAAACTGGCCGCCCGCGTCCTCAAATCATGGACGGAAGACTTCGTGGATGAAGACACCGGCGAGGTGGTGACCATCGAGCGCAACGAGATCATTCTCGAGCGCGACACTATGCTCGACGAAGAAAACATCGAACTGATCCTCGATGCAGGTACCACGACCATTATCCTGCAGCGCACCGATATCGATGAAGACTTCTCTATCATCTACAACACCCTGCAAAAAGATCCGACTTCGAGTGAAATCGAAGCCGTGACCTATATATACCGCCAACTGCGCGGCTCCGATCCCCCGGATGATGAAACGGCTCGCGGTATCATCGAGAAGCTGTTCTTCTCCGACAAGCGCTACAACCTCGGTGAGGTCGGCCGCTTCAAGATCAACCGCAAACTCGGCCACAACATCGACGAAAACAACCTGGTGTTGACCAAGGAAGACATTATCGCCATCGTGCGGTATATCGTCTCCCTGATCAATAACAAGTCGGAGATCGACGACATCGATCACCTCTCCAACCGCCGCGTGCGCACGGTAGGCGAACAGCTCTACGCCCAGTTCGGCGTGGGCCTGGCGCGTATGGCGCGTACCATTCGCGAACGCATGAACGTCCGCGACAACGAGGTGTTCACCCCCGTCGACCTGATCAACGCCCGTACCCTGTCGTCGGTGATCAACTCCTTCTTCGGCACCAGCCAGTTGTCGCAGTTCCTCGACCAGACGAACCCGCTTTCCGAGATCACGCACAAGCGTCGTATCTCGGCACTCGGCCCGGGCGGTCTGTCGCGGGAGCGCGCAGGCTTTGAGGTGCGCGACGTGCACTACTCCCACTACGGGCGTCTCTGCACGATCGAAACGCCGGAAGGACCCAATATCGGTCTGATCTCGACGCTCTGCACACACGCCAAGATCAATAAAATGGGCTTTCTCGAAACCCCCTACCGCCGGGTTCAGGGCGGAAAGGTGGTGATGGAAGGCAATGAAGAATACCTCTCCGCCGAAGCGGAAGACTATATGAAGATTGCCCAGGCCAATACGCCGGTGGCAGAAGACGGCGCATTCCTCAACGATCGTGTCAAGGCCCGTGAACACGGCGACTTCCCGATCCTTACGCCGGAGGAAGTGGAATACATCGACGTGGCGCCCAACCAAATTGTGGGCGTATCCGCTTCGCTGATCCCGTTCCTCGAGAATGACGACGCCAACCGCGCACTCATGGGCTCGAACATGCAACGTCAGGCTGTGCCGCTTATCCGGCCGCACTCGCCTGTCGTAGGTACCGGCCTCGAAGCAAAAGTAGCGCGCGACTCCCGCATGCTCATCAACGCCGAAGGCGGTGGAGTGGTCGAGTATGTCGACGCCAACGAGATCGTGATCAATTACGACCGGACGGAAGAAGACCAGCTCGTATCCTTCGAGGATGCGCGCAAAACCTACACCCTGACCAAGTTCATGCGTACCAACCAGGGTACCTGCATCAACCTGAAGCCCATCGTTCGACGCGGACAACGCGTGGAAAAGGGCGACATCCTTTGCGAAGGCTACGCCACCGAAAACGGCGAGCTGGCCCTGGGTCAGAACCTGAAAGTGGCCTTCATGCCGTGGAAAGGGTACAACTTCGAGGATGCCATCGTGCTCTCGGAGCGCGTGGTGCAGGAAGATGTGTTCACCTCTATCCACATCGAGCACTTCGAACTCGACGTGCGCGATACGAAACTCGGTGAAGAGGAACTCACCGCCGATATTCCGAACGTCAGCGAAGACGCCACCAAAGACCTCGACGAAAACGGTATCATCCGTATCGGCGCATGGGCGAAGGAAGGCGATATCCTGATCGGCAAGATCACGCCGAAAGGCGAAACGGACCCGACGCCCGAGGAGAAACTGCTGCGCGCCATCTTTGGCGACAAGGCAGGCGACGTAAAAGACGCTTCCCTGAAGGTGCCGCCGAGCATCAACGGCGTGGTGATCGACAAACAACTGTTTGCCCGCGCGAAAAAGGACAAGGTCCAGAAAGAATCGGAAAAAGCCCTGCTGGATAAACTCGACGACGAGCACGAAGTGGCGCTCAACAAACTGAAGACGATCCTGATCGACAAACTTCAGGTGTTGGTAAAAGATAAAACCACGAACGGTATCCGCAGTATCTATGGCTCTGAAATGGCGCCGAAAGGCACCAAACTCAGCGTTCAGGTGCTGCGCGAGCAGATCAATTACGCCGAGGTGGATTACACCAACTGGACGAGTGAAAAGAACACCAACGCCCTCATCGCCCGACTGCTGCACAATTACAGCATCAAGGTGAATGAAGAGGTTGGCCGTTACAAACGGGAGAAGTTCAATATCAGCATCGGCGACGAATTGCCCGCAGGCGTGTTGAAACTGGCCAAAGTTTACCTGGCCAAAAAACGCAAGCTGAAAGTAGGCGACAAACTCGCAGGCCGCCACGGCAACAAGGGTATTGTAAGCCGTATCGTCCGTATGGAAGATATGCCTTTCCTCGCCGACGGCACCACGGTGGATATCGTACTCAACCCGCTCGGCGTGCCTTCGCGTATGAACCTCGGCCAGATATTCGAAACGGTACTCGGCTGGTCGGGCGAACGCCTCGGCCTCAAATTCGCCACTCCTATCTTCGACGGCGCCAAAACCGACGAAGTGGAAGCATGGATCGAAAAAGCCGGCCTGCCCGAACTCGGACAAACGCACCTCTACGACGGGGAAACGGGCGACCGCTTCCACCAGAAAGCAACGGTAGGTGTGATCTACATGCTTAAGCTCAGCCACATGGTCGACGACAAGATGCACGCGCGTTCTATCGGACCATACTCGCTCATCACCCAGCAGCCGCTCGGCGGTAAGGCCCAGTTCGGCGGTCAGCGTCTCGGTGAGATGGAGGTGTGGGCACTCGAAGCCTACGGCGCATCCAATATCCTGCAGGAACTGCTGACGTACAAGTCGGACGACATCCAGGGCCGCGCGAAAGCCTACGAGGCGATCGTAAAAGGCGACAACCTGCCGGATGCCAACATACCGGAATCGTTCAACGTACTCGTGCACGAGTTGCGCGGCCTTGCGTTGGATGTGAAGTTTGAATAATCATCACGGTAGACAGTAGACGGTGCGCCCGACCAAACCGTCTACCGTCAACCGTCAACCGTCAACCGTGGATTATATCTGTACCTGGATTTATTTGGACAGCCCGGAAGAAAGTTCCGAGTATCCCCAGGTCGGCAAACAGTCGCACCTGCCTGCGTTTCAAAAGGTTTACTGGAAATGTGTGGCGGTGTTTTTTGCCTGTAGTACAAAGTATAATCCCGACCGGCGTCATGTGTTGTTTACCAACAAACGCGCAGATGAGATACCGGAAGTGGACGGTTTAGACCTGAAGCGTTTTTTGACAGACCGAAATGTAGACATCGTCACGATCCCGCTGACCTGGCAAACGCCGGAAGGCTATTTTGGAAAGTGGCGCAACCAGTTCTATATTTTTGATATACTGCAGTTCATTGAAAATCAACGTGAAGCGTTCCCGGCAGTACAACGGATTTCCAAATCCGTCGACACTCCGGGCGCAGCGACAGGGGCGGTAAACCCCGAACCGGGGTTCCTTATCCTCGACTCGGATTGCATCGTACATCGCGCACTGGACGGGCTTTTTGCCGACATACACCGGTACGGGCTGCTTGCCCTGCCGATGCCCTACAGCGAAACGCACGACATTAACGGCGTGACGCGGGAGGAAATGCGGCGGATATATGCCGAACTAGACGGCGCCGACCCCGGAAATAACCCGGTGTATTACGGCGGCGAAATTTTTGCGGCCACCCTGCCGGTTATCCGGAAGGTAAACCGGATCGCTCCGGTGCTTTGGACGAAAATGCTGGAACGTTTTGATAAAGGGCAGTCCAAACTGAATGAAGAAGCCCACTTTTTGAGTTATTGTTACCACAAAATCGGTGGTTTCGGCTCATTGGAGGGATTCATCAAGCGCATTTGGACGTCGCCGAAATACTCGAACGTTCAGCCCGAAGACGCGCAATTGCCCATCTGGCATTTGCCTTCGGAAAAAACGGGCGGTATTGCCCTGCTGTTTAAACAACTGCAGGGAGGGAGTTGGGACCGGGATAATCTGGGTGGTTATGTGGGCGTTCCCAAACGGAAAAGATACCTCGACCTGAAGCACCGCATCAAACACACGTTGATATACAAATGGCTGACACGCTAGTTTAAATTATACCGCTTAAAACCATCCTGACCCAATCGACCCGATATAACCCTTATTTGAACCGCACGGTTTTTTGAACTTTTGAACAAATCTGCATATGCCTTTCAAAAAGAAAAGCAACAAAACCGATCAGGGCTTCGACAGCATAACCATATCGCTGGCCAGTCCCGATGAAATCCTCGAGCGCAGCTACGGCGAAGTGCTCAAGCCGGAAACCATCAACTACCGCTCCTACAAGCCCGAACGCGACGGCTTGTTCTGCGAGCGTATTTTCGGCCCGGTCAAAGACTACGAATGCTATTGCGGCAAGTACAAGCGTATCCGTTACAAGGGTATCGTGTGCGACCGCTGTGGCGTGGAGGTGACCGAGAAGAAGGTGCGTCGCGAGCGCATGGGGCACATCCGCCTCGTCGTTCCTGTCGTGCATATCTGGTTTTTCAAAAGCCTTCCCAACAAGATCGGCTATATCCTCGGCATTTCTTCCAAGAAGCTGGAGACCATCGTTTACTACGAACGCTATGTGGTGATCCAGCCCGGTATCAAAGCCGATGAGGGTATCAGCAAAATGGATCTGCTTACCGAGGAAGAATACCTGGAGATCCTCGATGCGTTGCCCAAAGACAACCAGCTGCTCGACGATTCCAATCCGGAAAAATTCGTGGCCAAAATGGGCGCCGAAGCGGTATACTCCCTGTTGAGTTCGCTCAACCTGGACGACCTTTCCGCACAGCTGCGCCACGAGGCGCACAGCGAAACCAGCCAGGCCAAAAAGACCGAAGCCAACAAGCGCTTGCGCGTGGTGGAAGCCTTCCGCGCCGGTCTGGAGACCAGCGGTCAGCGCCCCGAATGGGCGGTTATCCAATACCTGCCCGTGGTGCCGCCCGAACTGCGCCCGCTCGTGCCGCTCGACGGTGGCCGTTTTGCGTCGTCCGACCTGAACGACCTGTACCGCCGCGTCATTATCCGCAACAACCGCCTCAAGCGCCTGCTCGAAATCAAGGCGCCGGAGGTGATCCTGCGGAACGAGAAGCGCATGTTGCAGGAGGCCGTTGACTCGCTGTTCGACAACTCGCGTAAGTCGAATGCCGTGAAAGCCGAAGGCGGCCGCGCCTTGAAATCGCTGTCCGATATTCTCAAAGGCAAACAGGGCCGTTTCCGTCAGAACCTGCTCGGTAAACGTGTCGACTACTCCGGCCGTTCGGTCATCGTGGTGGGCCCGACACTCAAACTGCACGAGTGTGGTATCCCGAAAGCGATGGCAGCCGAGCTGTTTAAGCCGTTCATCATTCGCAAACTGATCGAGCGCGGCATCGTAAAAACGGTGAAATCCGCAAAGAAACTCGTGGATCGCAAGGATCAGGTGATCTGGGAGATCCTGGAAAATATCCTGCGCGGCCACCCCGTGCTCCTCAACCGCGCCCCGACGCTGCACCGTTTGTCGATACAGGCCTTCCAGCCACGGCTGATCGAAGGCAAGGCTATCCAGCTCCACCCGCTCGTTTGTACGGCATTCAACGCCGACTTTGACGGTGACCAGATGGCTGTACACGTACCGCTGAGCCACGCCGCTATTCTGGAGGCGCAGGTGCTGATGCTGTCGAGCCACAACATGCTCAACCCCCAGGACGGATCGCCGATCACGCTGCCTTCCCAGGATATGGTATTGGGCCTGTACTACCTCACCAAAGAGCGGAAATCGATACCGGAAAACCCGGTGAAGGGCGAAGGCCGTCGTTTCTACTCCACAGAAGAGGTGGTCATCTCGTATAACGAAGGCCAACTCGACCTGCATGCCGGCATTGAATGCCGCATACCGGTGGAAGAAAACGGCGAGACTACTTATCAGCGGATCAAAACGACCGTGGGCCGCGTACTGTTCAACCAGGCAGTTCCGCAGGGCGTGCCCTATATCAACGAACTCCTGACCAAGCGCAACCTGAAACTCATCATCGGGGAGATTATCAACCACACCAGTTTTAAAACGACGGCTGAATTTCTCGATTCGATCAAGGAACTCGGCTTCGGCTGGGCATTCAAGGCCGGCCTTTCGTTCAACCTGGGTGACCTGATCATCCCGACGCTGAAGAAAACCGCCCTGGAAGGCGCTCAAGAAGAAGTTGACGAGGTGTGGGACAACTACAACATGGGTCTTATCACCTACAACGAGCGCTACAACCAGATCATCGACAAGTGGACATTCGCCGATAACCGGATCACCGATCAACTCATGAAGGAATTGAGCAGCCACAAGCAAGGCTTCAACTCCGTGTTCATGATGCTCGACTCCGGCGCCCGTGGTTCGAAGCAGCAGATCAAACAGCTCTGCGGTCTTCGCGGCCTGATGGCCAAACCGCGGAAATCCGGCGACTCCGGCGGCGCCATCATCGAGAACCCGATTCTTTCCAACTTCCTGGAAGGGCTTTCCGTACAGGAGTTTTTCATCTCCACGCACGGCGCCCGTAAAGGTCTGGCCGATACGGCCCTCAAAACGGCCGATGCCGGTTACCTGACCCGTCGTCTCGTCGACGTCGCACAGGATGTCGTGATCCGCGAAGTGGATTGCAGCACCCTCCGCGGTATCGAAACCACGGCTCTGAAAGAAGGTGACAAGATCATCCAGAACCTGAAAGACCGGATCAAAGGCCGCTACAGCCTCCACGATGTGTACCATCCTGAAAAGGAAGAACTCATCGTCGCTGCAGGCGGTTATATCACCGACAAGATCGCCTCTCAGATAGAAGCAGCCGAAGTGGAATCGGTCACGATCCGCTCCGTGCTCACCTGCGAAAGCCGCCACGGCGTGTGCGGCAAGTGCTACGGCAAGAACCTCGCTACCGGCCGTATTGCCGAGATGGGCGACGCAACGGGCATCATCGCGGCACAGTCGATCGGCGAACCGGGCACCCAGCTGACCCTCCGTACCTTCCACACCGGTGGTACGGCCATGATCGGTCAGACGGAAAATGATATCATCGCCCGTAACACCGGTAAACTGGAGTTCGACTCCATCCGTACCGTCGACGGTACCAATGCAGAGGGAAAACCCGTAAAAGTGGTCGTATCGCGTACCGGTGAAATCCGGATGATCGATCCCAAAAACGGCCGTGTTGTGGCCAACAACTACATCCCGTACGGCGCATTCCTGTATGTCAACGACGGCCAGGATGTGCAGCGCGGCGACCGGCTTTGTTCCTGGGACCCCTTCAACGCGGTCATCGTGAGCGAATTCAAGGGTATCATTCGCTACTACAACCTCGAAGAAGGTACCAACTTCCGCATGGAACGCGACGACCAGACTGGCTTTGCGGAGAAAGTGGTGATTGAAAGTAAAAACAAACGCAAGATCCCTTCTATCGCTGTAGTTGATCCGAAAACGGGCGAAGACCTGAAGAGCTACTCGCTCCCCATCGGTGCCTATATCTCGGTCGACGACGAAGAAGAAGTGAAGTCGGGCCAGCAGATCGTGAAAATACCGCGTAAACTCGGTAAAATCGCCGATATCACGGGCGGTCTGCCGCGTGTTACCGAACTCTTCGAAGCGCGTAACCCGTCGAACCCGGCCGTCGTGGCCGAGATTGACGGCGTCGTTACCTTCGGCGCGCTCAAACGCGGCAATCGCGAGTGTATGATCGAAGCCAAAGACGGCCAGAAACGCAAGTACCTCATCGCACTGACCAAGCACGTGCTCGTGCAGGAAGGCGACTTTGTACGCGCCGGTACGGCCCTGACGGAAGGCTCCATTGCAGTGAAAGACATTCTGGCCATCAAAGGCCCGTTTGCCGCTTCCTCGTACCTCGTCAACGGCGTACAGGAGGTTTACCGCTCGCAGGGTATCACCATCAACGACAAACACATCGAGGTGATCGTACGCCAGATGCTGCGCCGCCTCGAGATCGTCGATCCGGGCGATACGCACTTCCTCGCTGGCGAACCCGTTGAACGCAACGAGTTCATCGATTACAACGACTGGATTTACGACAAGAAGTTCATCACCGATGCCGGCGACAGCACCAAACTGAAAGCGGGCGCGCTCGTTACACTGCGTCAGGTGCGCGAAGAGAATTCATTCCTCAAGCGCAACGACAAAAAACTCGTCGAATACCGCGACGCAGTGGCGGCAACAGCCGTTTCGATGCTGCTCGGTATCACCAAGGCATCGCTCGGCACCGAATCGTGGATATCGGCTGCTTCATTCCAGGAGACGACCAAGGTACTCAGCACCGCTGCTATTGCTGCGAAGAAGGACTACCTGATGGGCCTGAAAGAAAATGTGATCGTGGGCAAGAAAATACCGGCAGGTACCGGTATGCGCCAGTACGACCGTATTCAGGTGACCAGCATCGGCCGGCCCTTCCGCGACCAGCGCGACGGCGACGATGTGCTGGTGGACGACGAGGTATAGGCATCTGCAACCGAACCAGTAATTTTAGTGTGAAATACTTGCGCCGCCGTTCCGGATATCCGGAGCGGCGGCGCTGTTTTTCAGGGCAAAAAATGCTTACTTTTGTTGACAGAAAAACTGCCCGCTTATATGAGTGCAACTATTCCGGCTGAAAAAGAAATTACTTTGGAAGATATGGTATTGCGATACGGGGCTATCGTGATGCAAAATCCCTTGTCGAAAAAGGATTTTACAGAACTGGCCGAGCGATATCCCGATTTGCTCATGGAACGGGAAAAAAACGGTATAACCACCATTATGTCTCCTGTTAAAAGAGGTTCCGGCAAGCGGGAATCCGGTCTGAACGGCTTCCTGTTCATGTGGAATCATCAGCATCGCCTGGGAGAAGCGCACGGTCCTTCCACGGGCTTCGAACTGCCTGACGGTTCTTTTAAACAACCTGATGCCGCCTGGATTTCTAACGACCGTATTGCGGCGTCGAAAGAATCCGGGGAAGAAGCGTTCGTAAACATCGTTCCCGATTTTGTCGCCGAAATACGCTCCGGCAGCGACCCCTTGAAGAAACTCCAACGCAAAATGACCGATACCTGGATCGCTAATGGCGTTCGCCTCGCGTGGCTGATCGACCCTTACGACGAAAAAGCGTACATCTATCGTCCCGGAGAAGCCGTGCGGATTGTGGCAGGTTTTTCAGGCAAGACACTTCCCGGCGAAGATATATTGCCGGGTTTTGAGTTGCCGCTGGAAGAAATGATGCGGGGGAAATAGGTTTTCTACTGCTTCACCACCTTTCCCGACTGCGCCACAACACCCCTGTACCGCAACTGCCAGCCATACATCCCGGCGGGCAGGCGCTTCGTATCAAGCGGTGTCTCAAAGTGCGTCAGGGTTCGGGTCAATATGGGCCGGCCAAACATGTCGAACAGGACAAAAACCGGGTTTTCGCCGGTCATGGCAGGCAGTGATACCCGCAGCAGATCGCCGCAGGGATTGGGCGATACCTGCGCCTGGGGCAGTACCGGCAGCAGTTCGGACAGACCGACCGTACCGACCTGTATCTGCCGGCAAAAGGTATCGGCGGCGTAGGCGTTGCTGACGGTCAGGCAGACGTTGTAGGCGCCCGCTGCAGGGAAAAGATGTACAGGGCTGGTATCCTGGCTGGTACTGCCGTCGCCGAAATCCCAGTGCCAGTTTGTTGGCGCGTAGTACGACAGGTCGGTGAAGGTGACGGCCAGTGGCAGGAGGGTATCCTCCACGTCGTGGCGGAACAGCGCCACGGGCAGGTTATCGATGCCGAGGCTGTCGCAGGCGGAGCCGTCCACCGGGCCGAGGCGGTAGTTGGGGTAGTAGGCGTTGGCGCCGATGACATAGTAAGGTAACTCGACGGCGCGTTGTATCAAATCGCATTGTGTTCCTTTGCGGTTGGGGAAACTCATCACGTGCATGTATTTAGTATCGCCGGCCCAGTTGTAGAGTTTGCCGTCAGGGCCGTGCTGGAAGAAGCCGA
>ERZ724521.615-NODE-615-length-16234-cov-4.672229_pt1 | contig 16234 bp, 18 predicted proteins | sample MGYA00376054_ERZ724521 | MGnify/ENA primary metagenome ERZ724521 (study PRJEB28724, sample SAMN07190883) | activated sludge metagenome | isolation source: activated sludge of sewage treatment plant in Hong Hong | place: Hong Kong | collected 2016-03-17 ... | reverse complement strand
GCGCTGGTGGGTGGTGCACCTCTGGGTGGAAGGCTTCTTCGAGGTGTTCGCCACCACGGCGCTGGCCTTCATCTTTGCCACGCTCGGCCTGGTGTCTGCGCGTATGGCGACGGCAGCCAGCCTGGCCTCGGCCTCGCTGTTCATGCTCGGCGGCATTCCCGGCACCTTCCACCACCTGTACTTCTCCGGCACCACCACCCCGGTGATGGCCGTCGGCGCCAGCTTCAGTGCGCTGGAGGTGGTGCCGCTGATCGTGCTGGGCCATGAGGCCTGGGAGAACTGGCGCCTGAAGGCACGCGCGCCCTGGATGGAAAACCTCAAGTGGCCGCTGATGTGCTTCGTCGCCGTGGCGTTCTGGAACATGCTGGGCGCGGGCGTCTTCGGCTTCATGATCAACCCGCCGATCTCGCTGTACTACATCCAGGGCCTGAACACCACGCCAGTGCACGCGCACGCCGCGCTCTTCGGGGTGTACGGCTTCCTGGCGCTGGGCTTCACGCTGCTGGTGCTGCGCTACCTGCGTCCGGACTACCAGTTCAGCGCACCGCTGATGAAGACCGCCTTCTGGGGTCTGAATGTCGGCCTGGTGCTGATGATTTTCACCAGCCTGCTGCCGATCGGGATCATCCAGTTTCACGCCAGCGTCAGCGAAGGCCTGTGGTACGCACGCAGCGAGGAATTCATGCAGCAGCCACTGCTGCAGAACCTGCGCTGGGTGCGCACCTTCGGCGACGTGGTATTCATCGGCGGCGCCATCGCGATGGCGCTGCAGGTGGTGTTGGGTCTGTGGGCCAAGGACGCCCCGCAGCAACAGCCTGGACAGCGCCTGGGTCAGGCACGGGTTTGAGGGTCCGGGCTGCGGTCGATCTGTGCCGCAGCCCGGCAAAAGAGTTCAATTCAACTGAAAGAGAACAATGAAGATGAGATACACCGTAGGAGCATTAATGGCCGCAATGCTGACCACACTGGCGGCCGGCCCCGTGCTGGCCGCCACGTGCGATGTGGAAATCGAAAGCAACGACGCCATGCAGTTCAACAAGAGCAGCATCGCGGTGCCAGCGAGTTGCAAGCAGTTCAACGTCAAGCTCAAGCACGTGGGCAAGCTTCCCAAGGTCGCCATGGGCCACAACTGGGTATTGAGCAAGGCGTCCGATGCACAGGGCGTGGCGGCCGACGGCATTCCCGCCGGGCTGGACAAGGCCTATGTGAAGCCCGGGGATGCACGGGTCATCGCGCACACCAAGGTCATCGGCGGCGGTGAAACCGACTCGGTCAGCTTCGACGTCTCCAAGCTCAAGGCTGGAGATAGCTATGCCTGGTTCTGCTCTTTCCCGGGCCACGCGTCCATCATGAAGGGCACGCTCACGCTGTCGAAGTAATCACGTTCATCACAGGCCCACGAGCCGCAGGAATCCCAGCGGGTCGTGGGTCCTGGCGATGGCGAACATCATCAGGAAGCACGTGAGGGCTGCGGCAAACGCCAGTGCCTTGCCCCTCAGGGTCCGCGCTCGCCGCAGCGCCATCGTGCCCAACACGATGTAGGCCACCAGCAGCATGAGCTTGGTCAGCAGCCACGGTGTGGCGAAGGGGTTGAGCTGCAAGGTCGCCAGCAGCAGCAAAGCGGCCGCGAGCAAGGCGGTATCGATCACCTGGCTCAGCCGACGGACGGGAGTCAACATGGGCATCTCAGCGCCCAACAGCACGCCCACGCCCCGGCCGGCAAAGAGGCCTCCGCTGAGCATCGCGAGCCCGACGTGCGCGGCCTTGATCAGGAGATAGTGATCGGCCAGTGCCATCCCCCTATTCCTCCTCACCACTGCAGGTAGAACATGGCCTTGGCCAGCAGCACGATGGCCAGCACATGGCAGAAGACACTCAGGTGCAGCCGGCGTGAACGCTGATCTCCCAGCACGCCCCGGCGGCGCCAGACCATGGCCGTGGCGAAATGCCCAAACACGCTCAGGGCCAACGCGATCTTGAGCGTGAGCAGCAGCCCGAAGCTGCTGGCCAGCGGCTGCGTCAGCGCTGCGCGGTGTTGCCAGGCCAGGCCGAGGCCAGCCGCATACAGTGTCAGCAGCACCCAGGGCATCACGGCGGTGGCGCGGTCGCCGATGGCGCGCTCGACCGCGCGCATCGTCTCCTGGGGCAAGTGCTTGCGCACACCCTCCAACATCACCACCTCGAAGAACACCGTGCCCACAAAGGCGATGGCAGCGAGCAGGTGTAGCACCAGCAGAACGCCGTAGCTCATGGGCAATTCCTCATGCCACCTGCCGGCGCTGTGGCTTCATCCGCTGGCCCGCTTTGGGCAGCAGGTTGATCAGCAGGTCGGTGCCGGGCAGCAAGTCGGCCAGCGAGAACCCATCCAGGTGCGCCATGAACTCCTGCAGCGCACCTCCGAGCACGCCAGCGAGCCGGCACTGGCCGGTCAGCACGCACTGATTGTCAGTGGAGAAGCACTCGACCAGGGCGAAGTCGGGCTCGATGCCGCGCACCACGGCGCCCAGGTTGATATCGCGCGGCGCATGGGCCAGGCGCATGCCACCACCCTTGCCACGCACGGTCTCGATCCAGCCCTGCAGACCGAGCTGGTGCGTCACCTTCATCAGGTGTGCTTCCGATATGGCGTAGGCTTGCGCCACCTCGGAGATGGTGCACAGGCGATCAGGCTGCTGCGCCACGTACATCAGCAGGCGCAGCGCGTAGTCGGTCATCGTGGTCAGGCGCATGGCGATGCCTTGTTCATTGGGGTGGGTTCGAGCGAACCGCGATCTTGTCGGGTCTGAGCACCGGCGCCGCATCGATGCGCGGGCGAATCAACATCGGAAAGAACCGCCACAGGTACAGTGCGAAGGCCAGCACCCAGGCGCTGGCGGAGGCGTGCAGTGCGGCCAGAGCAAGGCCGGTGGGCAGCAGCGCCAGCAGGCGCAGCGCCGCCGCCGCGATCACCAGCCCATAGCAGCACACGATCAGGCGGTCCGTGCGCAGCGGCCGCCCCAGGTGTCCCAGCGCCGTGCGCGTCACCATGCCGATGATCAGCACGGAAAACCCCGCCACGCCGATCACGTGCGCCGGCCAGGCAGCGCGCAGCACGGCGCCTGCGGCGTGCGCAGCCGCCACCAGCAACCCCGCGCCAAGCGCGGCGTAACCGACATAGAGAATCCACAGCAGCGGCACGCGCCATACGGCACCGGGTTTCCAGGCCAATACCTGGACCACGGCGATGACTCCCGCGACGGTCAGGAAAAGGGCTGTCGCCTCCGACCAGCCGAGCAGCCCGCTGCCGATGGCCAGGCCGCTCGCCGCCAGTTGCCAATGGCCGCTGTGCGTGTGCATCGGAATGCTCAAACCCGGCACCGCACGCATGGCAAAGAATGGGATCACCCGCCTGGCCACCAGCAGCGCGATCACTCCCATGCACAGCAGGCCTGTGTTGAAGTGCTGCATGAGCCGCACGTAGTCGCCCTGCCAGGCGGCGAGCAGGAACAAGGCATCGGCAACGCCCAAGGCGAGGACCAGCAGCGGCACACCGTAGTTGCGCTGGCTGCGCGTACCGTAGATGGCACGGCCCAACGCGATGGCGGCGCCCATGAAGAACACCAGTTCGCTCGCCACGGCCACCCAGAAGGAGGTAGTACCGGGTATGAGATAGGCGGCATGGGCCGTCACCCACAGTACGCTGAGCACGCCCAGCGCCTTTCCTTTGAGAGGATTGATGCCGGTCCAGTTCGCCCCTGCGGTGAGCAGGAAGCCCACCGCGATGGTGGCGATGAAGCCCCAGAGCATCTCGTGCGCATGCCAGATGACACCGGCCAACTGCCCGCGCAGCATGACGGGGGCGAACACCCACAGCGCCACCGACACGGCCGCCCAGAAGCAGCCGGCCAAGTACAACGGCCGGAAGCCCAGTTCCAGAAATGCCGCCCATTGCGGCGCTGGGAGTTTCACCCTCCCCGGCTCCTGGATCTGCAGCAGCTCAGTCATGGCACGCAGTCTCAAGCCAGCGCCGTGGGCACGGCGTCCGGATCGCGGCTGATCTGGTAGCCCATCCACAGGCTTTGCGCGATGCGCTCGGCCATGGCGCAAGCCTGCCCGGCCATCGCCCGATTGGCCTGGGCGGCCGCGTTCTCCCTGAAGAGCTTCAGCCAGCGCTGGAACAGCTCTGCTGAAAGGCCGGGCAACACCGCATGCTTGGGCATGGGTGCGCCCGCGAACCGGCCGGTGCGCCTGAGGATGGCTGACCAGAAGTCCACCAATTTGGCCAGGTGGTGGTCCCAGTCGCCGATGTGTGCGTCGAAGATCGGGCCCAGCACCCCGTCCTGGCGGACCCGCGCATAGAACGTGTGCACGAGGGCAGCGACCTCGGCCTCGGTGCAAAGTTCGCTGCCGGGCATCCGGTCCTGCGCGGTTTGGGAAGTCGTATCGCTCATAAGATTTACTTGCAATATATCTTATGATGCCTTCAAGCGGCCACCTCACCGCGCCCCTCTCTGATCTATATCAAACGCAAAGCGCCATGGCACTCAAACACGCTCAGCCCCTGGAGGTCATCGACTTGCACGCCACCGACGAGACGCGTGGTACGGCGGTCAGCAGCAGCTTGCTCAAGACCCCGCATCTGCAACTGATGCGGGTCGTGCTGGCAGCAGGGCATGCACTGCCGGAACACCACGTGCCTGGCGAGATCACGATTCAGTGCCTTTCGGGGGAGGCGGATGTCGTGACGCCCTCGCGCACGTGCCGACTGGCTTCAGGCACCTTGGTGATGCTGCCCGCCGCAGAGCCCCACCGCGTGCAGGCGCACCTCGACACCCTGCTGTTGGTGACGGTGCTTCATCCCTGATGGGGTCCGCACGGGCCATTCGAATAAACGATCCGGAAGGAAGTGAATATGAAGAAGAATGCAAGCAAGCGAATTGAAGGCACGAGTCCCGGGCGGCTGCGACCGTTGCTGCGAATCGCCGCCTTGGGATGCGCTGCGACGGCCTTGGCCGCTGAGGCCCATGTGAAATGGTTTGCGCCCTATATTGTGGGCGCGCCACCGCAACCCTTGAGCGCGACGCTCACGAACCAGTGGTTCTGGATTGGCATCGCACTGGTGCTGGTGTTCTTTCTGGCCACCCGGGCCATCGAGAAGATGTCCATCGGACAAAGCATCCTCGCCGGCATGGACAAGGTGATGAACCCACTGTGGCTGCGCCTGGACGATTTCGTTCGGGTGGTCATCGCGGCCTTCTTCGTCGCGATCTTCGCGGTCGGCGGGGTCTATCTGACGCCAGACTTGAAGACGCCGAACGAATGGGTGTCGTGGATGCAATTGCTGATCGCCGCCTTCGTCTTCTCGCGCCGGACGATGCCGCTGGCGGCCGCCGGCATCATTCTGCTGTGGGTGCTGGCGCTCACCGAGTACGACCTGTTCCACCTGCTGGACTACCTGGCGCTCGGGGTGTCGGTTGCGGGTTACCTGGTGCTTGAATCGTCGAACAAGCCTGAATGGCGAAAGTACCGGTTTGAAGTGCTGCGCTGGGGCGTGGCCATCGCGCTGATGTGGTCGAGCCTTGAGAAGTTCGCCTATCCGGACTGGTTCTACCCCCTCGTTGAAGAAAAACCGTTCCTCACATTCGGCATGCCGCGCGACGTGTTCATCCCGATGGCGGGCGTGGCCGAGTTCACGATGGGTTTCGGCCTGCTATGGACGGCACTGGTGCGGCGCCTGTCGGCGATCACGCTCTTCGTGATCTTCAACGCGGCCGTGTATCCGTTCGGGCGCATCGACCTGGTCGGACACGCCTTGATCATGGCGATCATCGTGGCCATTGCCGCTGACCCGACGCCCCAGGTGCGCTTCGCCATCCGGCGCTCGGCCTGGACCATTCCGGCCGCTCTCAGCGCTGCTCTGGTGGTTTTTGCGAGCGGCTACTGGGGCCTGCATCTCGCGTTGTACGGCCCGAACGGTGAAGCAAACCCGACCACCGCAGAGATGGCGACCCACACGTACAGTGCCGAACACCCGCATGGGCCGCAGGCCATCGGCAAAGCGACCGCGCCACCCGCCCCTGCGGGCGCTCATGGGCTTGGGCATGCAGCGCCGCCTGCAAGCGCATCAGGTGGCTCAGCGCGCGGCGCCTATGAAGCCAGCATGGCAAAGATGCACGGGCCGATGCAGGTGGGCATTCAGCACCCCGATCCGGACGTGGCATTCGTACTGGGAATGATCCCGCACCATCAGGGTGCCATCGACATGGCGCAAATTCAACTCCAGTACGGCAAGGATCCTGCGAACAGGAAGTTGGCACGCGAAATCATCGCCGCCCAGCAGCATGAGATCGAGGAGATGAAGAGTTGGTTGGCAGCAAGAGGCGTCAAGCACTCCGAGTAGAGGGAAACAATCCTTCAAGGACTCGCTGTCCGGCGTGCGCCGTGCGCCATTCCCCCGACGGTACGACCCACTGCGCGTGATTTCGCCGTAGTGGGTTTCGCATCTCGGCGGGATGTAGCAACCTCGTGGCTGTCAGGAATGTTCAAGAAGGTGCAGCCCATGCCACATGCGCAGGAAACTACAGCTTTTTCTTCCAGCCCCGAGCCGGCGTTCTACCGCCTCGCCGACGTCATCCGCATCACCGCCTTGAGCCGGTCCAGCATCTACCGGCGTATCGCCGCTGGCGAGTTTCCACTTCAGGTGTCACTTGGCGGTCGGGCAACGGGATGGCGCAGGGAAGCGCTGCAGGCGTGGATTGGCGATCCTGCGGGCTTTCGCCCCTTGACGGTAAGCAATGGGATGGACGCCCCCACCCGTAACGGCATTCGCGTGCCACAGTGGAAGTGTCACCAACCACTGAACCGAAAGGGGCGTCCACCATGAAGATTACGACTGTTGGCATCGACCTTGCCAAGAACGTGTTCCAGGTCCACGGTATCGACGAGCATGGCAAGGCGGTGTTGAAGAAGCAGCTGCGGCGCGACCAGATGGCCGCGTTCTTCGTCAACCTGCCGCCTTGTCTGATCGGCATGGAGGCTTGCGGCAGCGCGCACCACTGGGGTCGCAAGCTGCAGAGCATGGGCCACAAGGTGCGGCTGATGGCTCCGCAGTTCGTCAAGCCTTACGTCAAGACCAACAAGAACGATGCGGCCGACGCAGAAGCCATCTGCGAAGCGGTCGGGCGGCCGAACATGCGCTTTGTCCCGGTGAAGAACGTGGAGCAACAAGCAGTCCTGGCGCTTCACCGGGTGCGGCAGGGATTCGTGCGGGCTCGCACCGCGCAGGCGAATCAGATCCGCGGGCTACTGGGCGAGTTGGGCCTCATCGTGCCGCAGGGGATCGGCCATATCGCCACGCGTGTCCCCGAGCTGATCGAAGACGGTGCCAACGAACTGCCGGGTGCGTTCCGACTGCTCATCCAGCGACTGCTTGATCACCTCAAGGAGCTGGATCGTCAGGTCGAGGAGCTCGAAGACAAGATTCATGCATGGCATCGCAGCAGCGACCTCAGCCGCAAGCTGGCCATGATCCCTGGCATAGGGCCGATCACCGCCAGCGCGCTGGTTGCATCGATCGGTGATGCGAAGAACTTCGACGGAGGCCGGCAGGTCGCTGCCTGGCTTGGCTTGGTTCCCCGGCAGCATTCCTCGGGTGGAAAGTCAAACCTGCTGGGCATGAGCAAACGTGGCGACACCTACCTGCGGACATTGTTGATCCACGGCGCGCGCTCGGTGATCTACCGAGTGAGCCAGCGGCCCGACACATGCAGTTGGATCAGCTCTGTCGTCATCCGACGAAACAAGAACGTGGCCGCAGTGGCGCTCGCGAACAAGAATGCTCGAATCGCGTGGGCGTCGCTTGCGCATGACCGGCAGTTCGACGCGGGGTACGTGCGAAGCGCAGTAGTGGCCTGAGTCAGAGTAGGCAGCAGCAACAACGTCAGGGAGAACAAACCACCGATTGCTCAGGCGATCATGAAGTGATGGCAAGACAGGTCAGACCGTGGTTGGCAAAGCCCGCGCCGGACGAGGCACTCAGAGTGCGTGTAAGCGATCGAGGCGTCAACCAGCAAATCCCATCAGGGACAGTGGCTCAAAAGGCCGCATTCAAAGTCCGGATGTACGGGTGCAATCTTTACCTTCGAGTCGTTGCAGATTGAGAGCTTGGCATAGGGGGCGTCCATGTACGTCCGGCCAACCCATCTTGAGAAAGCACCATCACTCGTGCATCGTGTGCACGATGAAGATGATGCACACCATGGCGAGCGAGGCGAACGCCGCAGCCCCCAAGAGACGCCTGTACAGCCCTGAACTCAAGAACCAAGTCGTTGCCCAGGCGCGCCTGCCCGGCGCCTCGATAGCGGGCGTGGCGCTGTCCCACGGCATCAACGCCAACATCGTTCACCGCTGGCTACGCGAACGCGCGGGCCAGCCGCCGCAGGCGCCATCGGGCTTCGTGGCATTGAGTCTGCCGACGGCCCACGGCAAGCTGGAAGAAGAGAGCGCCAAACTCGCGCAAGACATCCGCATCGAGCTGCGCCGAGGCGCCACGGTGGTGAACGTGGCCTGGCCCGTGGCACAGGCGGGCGAATGCGCCGCCTGGATGCGCGAGCTGCTGCGGTGATCCGCATCGATGCGGTATGGCTGGCCATAGACCCCCTGGACATGCGAGCAGGCACAGACACCGCGCTGGCGCGGGTCGTACAAGTCTTTGGCGCTGCCCACCCGCACACGGCCTACCTGTTCGCCAACCGCCGGGCCAACCGCATGAAAGTGCTGGTGCATGACGGCATTGACATCTGGCTGGCGGCCAGACGGCTGCACCAGGGCCGCTTCGTCTGGCCGACTTCCCCTGGCGCACGCCAGCTCACGATCAGCAGTTCCCAGCTGGACGCCCTGGTACTTGGGCTGCCATGGCAGCGCATCGGGGCTGAGGGCATCATCACCGTCGTCTGAAACGCTGGCAATGGCTCCAATCCGTAGATGTGCCGATGGCTGGAGCAAGGACCGTTTGGCACACTTGGCGCCCATGGTGTTGGAACAGCAATCCGTGGAAGGCTTGAGCGCAGAACAACTGCGCGAGCTGGCCAGCCGCCTGCTGACGGATGTGCGGCACAAGCAAGCCGTCATCCACAAACTCACGCACGAGAACGCGTTGCTCAAACGGCTGAAGTTTGCCGCCCAGTCCGAGCGCTACAGCGCGGAGCAAAAGAGCTTGCTGGACGAGACCCTGGACACTGAACTGCAGGCGGTCAGCGATGAGATCGCGCAGATGGCATCCCCTGCAGCCCCCGCGCCCGCCCAGCAACAACCCAAACGCCAGCCGCTACCTGCGCACCTGCCACGCCGTGAGATCCGCCACGAGCCCGAAACCACTACCTGTGGCTGTGGATGCCTGATGAAGCGCATCGGCGAAGACGTGGCCGAGAAACTGGACTACGAGCCGGGCGTGTTCACGGTAGAGCGCCACATTCGCGGCAAATGGGCCTGCGCAAACTGCGAAACACTGGTGCAAGCCCCGGTGGACGCACACGTCATCGACAAAGGTATCCCCACCACCGGGCTGCTGGCCCAGGTGCTGGTCGCCAAGTTTGCCGATCACCTGCCGCTGTACCGGCAGGAGGCGATCTTTGCCCGGGCCGGCCTGGGCATTGCGCGCTCGACACTGGCTCAGTGGGTAGGCTCCTGCGGGGTGCAGTTGCAGCCGCTGGTGGATGCGCTCAAGGCCGACATGCTCAGACGCAGCGTGCTGCATGCGGACGAGACGCCGGTGCAGATGCTCAAGCCTGGCAATGGCAAGACGCACCGGGCGTACCTGTGGGCCTATGCGCCCGGAGCGTTTGAAGACCTGAAAGCCGTGGTCTATGACTTCTGCGAGACGCGCGCCGGAGAGAACGCCCGTGCGTTCCTGGGCGAATGGAAAGGCAGTCTGGTGTGCGATGACTTTGCTGGTTACAAGGCAGGCTTTGCCCACGGCGTGACCGAGGCCGGGTGTCTGGCCCACGCGCGGCGAAAATTCTTTGACCTGCACGCCAGCAGCAAGAGCCAGGTCGCCGAGAGCGCCTTGCAGCAGATCGGCATGGTCTACGAGATCGAGCGCGAGGTGCAGGATCTGCCGGCTGACGAGCGCCAACGCATCCGCCAAGCCCGCTCAAGACCGCTGCTGGATGCCCTGCACCGGTGGATGCTGCTGACGCGCCAGAAGATCACGGATGGCTCGGCCACGGCCAAGGCCCTGGACTACAGCCTCAAGCGCTGGGTGGCGCTGACACGGTTCGTGGATGACGGGCGCCTGCCTGCAGACAACAACTGGATCGAGAACCAGATCCGCCCGATCGCCATCGGGCGCTCAAACTGGCTGTTTGCCGGATCGCTGCGCGCCGGCAAGCGGGCGGCCGTCGTCATGAGCCTGATCCGTTCGGCCAAGCTCAACGGGCACGACCCGCACGCCTATCTCAAGGATGTGCTGGCACGGCTGCCCACGCAGCGCGCCAGCCAGGTCGACGAGTTGCTGCCCCACCGCTGGACCGCAAGCTGACGCATCCACAATGTGCGGCCATGAAACACATTGAAGCGTTGATTGCCGACGGAGGTGAGATCACCGTTGGCGCGCTGTGGCCGCACAAGTGCGTTGCTACTGCTGCCGACCAAAGCAACGCCTTGGCAATGCTGGTGAGGCGTGTCGATGAAACGCTGCCGGCGCTGCTCCAGCGCCTGGATCAGGCTATCGCCAAAGCCTATGACGGCGGCGGCTTCACGGACGAGGTGAATTCAGCTCGTATTTGACGGGGTTGCAACGGTCAAGATGGGATGGCCGGACGCATACGCTTAGCGGGCAAAGCTCTGGAAACAAGAATTCGACCAGCGTCTGGTGGGTACGGTCCGGCGAGAAAGCGTCCGGATCCTGGGCTTCTTGGGCCCTTAAGTCTTTGACCTTAAGTGCCCATAGACCGGAACGGTCTTCGCTTTTGAGCTGGTCGCCGCGTCCGTAGTGTCGAAGCGCCTGGCTGAACCAACGGAGCATGGATTTGCGCGACGCCATCTGATGTGCCGACTCCACGAGCAATTTTCTCTTACTGGCGAATGGCTTCCCCAGCTTGGCTGAATAAAGGCCTTGCAGCAGTTCAAACGGCAAATCCCGTGGGTAATGGACAAGCGGGACACCAACCCTGGCAAACCGAAGCTTCAAAGCCGACCAAGCCGCCCGGCCCTCTTCGCCATAGATGCTCCTCTCCTCGAACATCCGTTCGAAGTCCTGCCGAAGCTGATCGAGTTCTGCCTCCATCCGGGATTTTCGAAGCGCCTTGGCTTTGTCGAAGTCGTAGTAATAGGCGCGCTGTTGCGCGGTATCCAGCGTCAACTCGTCGAAGCGCACCAACTTCCGGTGGAGGCCCGAAGTCCCTCCATGAGCCAGCGGAACCGCCCAAATGCATTCCAGCTGGAACGCACCCGCCTCCAGCGAAGCGTCCACACTTTCCTGGTGAACCACGAACGCATTGACGTTGTTGTTGTAGAAAACATCGTCATCGGTCATTCGCAGCCTCTCCGTGTCGAACCGGGCGAAGATCCAGAACAGCAGCCCACCCTGCTCGAGGTAGAAGTCGCGGCGGCCGGCGATCACGTCCAGGTATGTGGTGGAGAGCTGAATCTCAAAAGCCACGCGCTGGCCAGCGTAGACCGCTTGAACGTCGGGCTTCCTCCATTGCCCCGTCCAGGCCCCCTTCCACACCTGTTCGGTCCGGATATCGGTAAACGACTTGTCCGCCGCCAGGCAGTTGACCACCCACTGCTTCATCTGGATATGCAGGCGACTTTCCTTCAACCCGTTGTACTTGCGAGCATCGATCTCGTCCTGATTCAACTGTCCGGCCGTCACGGCCGGACAGTTCCCGTCTTCGTGACGGTGCTTGAAGAAGAATTTGGCCGTATCGCGGGAGCAGCAGATGTGGACCGCGACCCCGCAGATAGCGCACTTGTATAGGGGCGTGCCCCGGCGCATCTGGGTGCGCGTCTCCATGCGCCGCTGGACCAGACTGGCGTAGTCCGTTCCCATCACCACCGCAGCCGATACGAAGTCGCCGGCGGCCACGTCCAACACCTCGGCAATCTGTGGCCGGTCCACGACCAGCGCGGAGCCTGGGTCGGGACGCGGTCGGAGCCGCCGTGGAGGACGCAGCAGGCGCTCGCTCATGTTCCGTGTCGCGCAACCGCCTCGGAGAACGCGGCGCTTGCCAAGGTCAACAAGAAAGCGGCGTCGCCTCGGCTGTACCACTCCGGAGAGCCGCTTTGGTCGTCCACGTGATGCGCCAGGTGGGTGTAGTGGCGGATGGCGTCCTGGACCAGCAGCGCACGTTCCTGCTTGGACATGCCCTCGCGGAACTCCTTGACGCCACGGAACTTGCTCACCGCGTCGCGGATGGCGTCGCGCTCCCCGCCGGTGGCCACCATGCTGTCGAGGACCTTGCGCGACAGCGACACCACTCCATCGAAATCGCCTCTGATCAGCTGTTGCTGGGCCCGGATCAGCAGAGCGTACGCATCGTCGAAGTGCTCGGTCGCCGGCTTGAAGGGGATGGCCACGGAGAAGACCATGACCCGCTGGTACTCCATCTGCTCAAGGACCTGGATCCACTCGGTCAGGCGCACGGTGTGGTTTAAATGGGCGTGTGCAGCATGCAGTTGGCCACGGAATTCAGCGGTCACGCCCCCCGGGCCGGGTTTGAGGATGTACACCAGCCCGCGCCCGACGGCTGAGACTTGAAGCTGCAGTTCGAGGTCGCCGCCGGAGCGCTCGGCCTCAAGACAGGCAAGCTTCTCGGGTGTCAGCTCCAGCACCAGTGTCACCTGCGAGCTGTTCGGGTAGTCATAGGTCTGAATGATCGTCGGGCTCTGCTGCCAGGCCCATCCGAGAGGCTTGAGCGGCGCACCCGTACGGCCGCAGTTCACGCTGGCCGTCCAGTGCTCTATCGCGATGGCGTCCGTCGGCCGCTCATTCGCTGGGACCGACACCTCCAAAGTGAGCATGAGATCGAACCCACCCAGGGTTCGCCGTCCGTAGATGCTCTTGAAGCGTCCTTCGGCCCTCACCCGGGAATTGAAGCTCATTTGCATTTTTTCCTCCACCTGCGCGCCCCTGCCCCGCCGCCCTCATCGGCCGCGAGCGAACTGCAAATTATGGACGAGCATCCCGAGCCCGGCGTCCTCACAAAGCGCCGACGCGAAGGGCGGGGACATTTCGCGCAGCAGCGCCTGGTCGCGATGACGATCGAACATTGCGAACACCCGCTCAACGCAACCCCGAATGCGCGAACAATAGGTCAACCCGGCGATGGGGACAGCAGCACATGGGGCATATCCGACGGACTCCGGGGTAGGCGATGCACCTCGCGATCCCGAAGATCCCTCCGATTGACCCGATGTGATGATCACGGCGACACGAAGCGGGTCAGGGCGCCTAGGTTCGCGATCACCAGTTCGTTGACCGCTTCGTTGGAGGACTGCAATATCGACGCGAGTTGTTTGACGGTTTCGCCAACGTCTCGCGGCCGCGATGGGCGATCGCCGAAGTCGACGAATGGGCCATCTGTCTCCGTCAAGAGTCGGTCCTGCGGCAACGCGCGGACCATCTTCGCGCCTTTGGCCGAGGTGAGCATTTGCGCGTTGACGGAGAAATAACAGCCCAAGGCGCACGCCCTCTGTGCTTCGGCAGCGGTACCCGTGAACCAGTGCATGACCGGCACCCCTCGTCCTGGCGGGAATGAGCGTTCCAGGTGATCGAGGACCTTGCCGACACACCGTACGCTGTGGATCGTCAGTATCTTGTCGCCCTGCTCGGCGCAGGCGCTCAAGATTCTGCTGAAGACTCGCTCCTGATCGGCGAATGACTTGTAGAACCTAGGTCCGGCGTCCAACCCGATTTCGCCGACGTAGCGGGTCTCCGGCAAGAACTTCTCGAAGAGCAGCAGCTCGGACGCGCGCTCCGCGACCAACTGTGGATGCAGTCCCAGCGCGACGCGGACATAGTCTGACCCGGCTGCGACTTCGCGATTCCTGCGCCAGGCCTTGGGCGTCGTGGTGACGGCCAGCGTGGCGACTCGCTCGCGATCCGACTCCGCGACCAGCGATGCGTGATCGGGGTACAGGTCCAGGTGACAGTGAAAATCAACCCACAGTGGGCGCATAAAATCTACTCATCTCACATCGGCCTCGCCTCGACGTCGTCGAGCAGCCTACCCACCTCTTGCATTCCCCGCACGTAAACGCCTTCGTAGGCTGCGAGGTCGTTGGGGTGATCGTACAGCGGGCCCGGCTGATGGATATCCCTGCGTGCCCTGCCCGGCTGGGCGGCCAGCCGGGCCAAGGCGTACTGGAATGCCCGGATGTGCTCCCCGACCGCGGTGGTGGAGTCGACCGTTTCGCCATGCAGGCGCTCCAGCCAATAGGAGGTTGCGTCTTCGCCGAAGCCAGCGTGGAGGGAAGCGCGGCGAATCAGGCAGGGGACGCAGTGTCCGCAATGCTGCACCTTGCGCCGGGCCGGGTCCGGATCGTGCCGGTGCTTCCCCTCGGATGAACAGGACATCGTCAGCGCGGCAGTGCTCGCCAGGAAGTCCTTGTCCATACACCGGTCCACCATCTCGCCCTTAGTTTCGTGGCGATGGGGATTCAAGAGCGTCGCGGAGATCCCCAGCCCGGCGAGCAGCTCGTTGAACCGGGCCATGTAGAAAGGATGGGTTGTGCGGGTGCTCAGCGCCCCGACGCGCAGGGGGTCTAAGGGCACGTTCAGAGAGATCAGCCCGTTCTCGGGGACGTAGATCGTGGTCGCGCCGTCCAGACCGCTCGCCACTGCGGCGGCTAAGGCGAAGAACAAGAAGGATCTGCCCCTCAGAGTATCCTCCGCCGATGACCCAGTCACCGTTTCGTGGTCGAAGCCGATCTGGGCCCTGACGTGCCGCAGCTGCGCGGGTTTGAACCGCTCCGCCAGCGCATCGATGCAGTCGGTCTGGTGCTTGCTGGCGTTCGGATCCCACCAGTGGCTCACGAGGATAGGCGTCTCCTCACGCCGCAGCAGATTGATCGCGCCGATATAACTGTCCAGGCCGCCGGAGAACAGGCATACACACGTCGGTTCGAACATGCGAAGGTGCTCGGTCGGCCGAACCAGCGCCGGAGCGCCGACGGTGCGGGGGCGGAAAAATAGCCGCCAGCGGTCCCCCGTGAGGAAGCGCAGCATGGTCTGCAACAGCAGCGTTTGTGCGGTCCATCGGTGCGCGTCGGCGACGGGCAGGTGCAGATCGATTTCTCGCGACCAGCCGTCCTGGGCATGGGTTCCGCGGGAGATGCGCGTGTCGGCGGCCGTCAACGCCGTGGCCAGCATGACGAGTTCGACGCCGACCTCGGATGGATTGAACCCCCATTCATTGAGCTGATTGAGTGGATGATCGACGCCGAATTGTGGCGTGCCGTAGGGATTCAGGAATGGGATGTCGCTGACGGTGGAGTCCGGCCTAGACGGCTGCACCCGTGCTGTATCCGTTGTCCCCAACCTGAAGATGATGGTCTGATGGCTCATTCGGCGGCCTCCCCTGCTCGTGCGACGAGGGAATAGGCGGCCTCGTAGATGTGCATGACCAGGTCGTTGATCTGCGGATCGGACAATGAGGCGATAGGCCCCGACAACAGTTGTCCGAGATGGCTGCGCGTCGCGCCGGCGATGAAGTCCTTGAGCTGCACCTCCAGCTCCACGGCGTCCTGGACGCTGTCGGGGATTCGAATGCTCTTGGCGGCGATGTCGCTGAGCACCTTGCCCTCGATCGAGCGGATGACATAGTCAAGGAAGAATTCCTTGAGCTGGTCCGGGCTTAGGTCGTCGAAGTCGACGACGCCCGCGTCGGTTTGGTCCTGGATGGCGTCCAGCAATGCCTGGCGCGAGATGGCCTCGTCGATCGGGCCGCCGGGCAGGCAGACGCTGTCGATCAGGCCCAGATAGACCGCCTCGGCCGGTTGCCCGACCAACTGCTCGAAACCCCTTGAGCGCAGGGCCTCGATCACGCCGAAGCGCTGGGCGTCCCGGACGATCCCGAGCAGCGCGCCGCCGGTGGTCCGGGATGCGCCCATCCTGCGCGCCGCGCCGGCGGCGCCGCCTGTACTAGCCACGTGACGTCGAAGGGCTCCGCCCAGTTCGCTCGAACTGCCCGTTTTCGCGAACCTTGTGAACCTGGTCCTTGCCTGGGTCAATGGCCCGGCCGGCGCAGCGTCA
>ERZ724521.612-NODE-612-length-16309-cov-4.659961_pt1 | contig 16309 bp, 10 predicted proteins | sample MGYA00376054_ERZ724521 | MGnify/ENA primary metagenome ERZ724521 (study PRJEB28724, sample SAMN07190883) | activated sludge metagenome | isolation source: activated sludge of sewage treatment plant in Hong Hong | place: Hong Kong | collected 2016-03-17 ... | reverse complement strand
ACCTCACCGGCACGGCCGCCGGGCTGTACATCGTAGTCCTGGAAACGGAGAAGGAGCGGGTGAGTGGACGGGTGGTGATCGAATGAGACTGGAACATGGCGAGCGTTGATTGTTCCGCGTTTCGGGTTGGTTGAAAGTTGAAGGTTGAATGTTGAAGGGTAGATCTCAACGCTTTAACGTTAAAACGTTAAAACGTTCAAACGTTAAAACGTTAAAACGTTAAAACGTTTAACGCAATCAACCCGCCTGCCTGCCGAAGCATTTGCGTAGGCAGGAAACCCGGAACCACAAACCGACTCGCCAGAAACCGCTGAAACAAAAAAACGCCCCGCGAAATGCGAGGCGTTGATCGGTAGCGGACCCGAAGGGAGTCGAACCCCTAACCTTCTGATCCGTAGTCAGATGCTCTATCCAGTTAAGCTACGGGTCCTGCTAGGTCTTCCTTTCGGAAGCCCGTCGGTGACGGGGCTGCAAAAGTACGAACTTTTTGAGATTTCCAAACTTCACGAGCCGGTTTTGTAATATTTCAAAGCCGTGGGCATGAAGGCTTTGAGGTTGCTGATGCGGGTCGCGTCGCTGGGGTGGGTGCTCATCCATTCGGGCGGTTTGTTGCCGCTGCTCTTGGCGCTCATGCGCTCCCAAAAGGCGACCGACAGGCGCGGATCATAACCGGCCATGGCCGCAAAGATGAGACCGAGCTTGTCCGCTTCGGTTTCGTGCGTCCTCGAGTAAGCCAGAATACCGAGCGTTGAACCGGCGCCATAGGCGGTCAGGAACATGCTGCGGGTTTGTGCCGGCTTTTGGGAAAGGGCCACATCCAGGGCCATGCCCATCCCCTGCGCTACCATCATCTGGCTCATGCGCTCGTTGCCGTGTCGTGCCACCGCATGGGCGATTTCGTGTCCCATGACAATGGCCAGGCTGGTCTCATCCTGCGTAACCGGCAGCAATCCGGCATACACCACCACCTTACCGCCGGGCATGCACCAGGCATTGACATCAGGACTGTTCACGAGATTGAATTCCCACTGATAGCCTTTGATCCGGTCGCCCATCTTGTTTTGGTTCATGAACTTGATGACCGCGTCGGCCACTTTCGTTCCGACTTTTTGCACCAGGGCTGCATCGGCGGTGCCCCTGACCGGCGGGTTTTGCTTGAGGAAGTCTTGATAATTGGTCAGACTCAGAGAAACCAACTGGGATTCCGGCAGCAGGTTCATCTGCTTGCGTTTGGTGATGGGTACTTTGCTACAGGAAACCAGCACTACAGCCAGCGCCAGGCCGGCGAACAGGGAACGGGAACTCATGGTCGGGAAGTTTGGCTACCGGTAATCAAAAGGTGTACCGGAAAAGAAATTGGTGTAAAAACCGTCAATCGATTACGGCGGAAAGTCCACGGTCGAGCAAAGCCTGACGCATGGGATTCAGTTGCAGGTAGGACCCGGTCTTGACGGTACACTTACCATTGTAATGCACGATATAGGTGCATTGCTCGGCTTGCAAAGCGTCATGCTTACAGACTTCGATGAGACACTGGATGACGAAATCGAAGGTGTTCACGTCGTCGTTGTACAACACGAGATCGCGGACCCGGACTTCTTCGGTCTTGTTGTCAACTAGCTCTTCAAAGGCGAGTTCGCCTTCGTTCTGGAAACGGATCATGGCATCCTGCTTTCGGATGCGTAAAGATACGAAATTCCGGGTTATTGACCTACCTGCCGCAAGGCCTCGGCCAGGGGGATCCGTTTCGTGCCGCTGAAGGCTACCACGAAAGCATCCGGCACACCGCGGCCCACCACTTCTTCCTTCAGCTTCCGGGCGGATTCGTAGTCCGAGAAACGTCCGGCGAAGAAGACCTGCAGTCCGCGCGGATCCTGCTCGCGTTCCACGCCACGATCCGATACTTTCAGGAGTGCATCGACCACCTGGAAAGGAACCTGCTGACGGAATGCCCCAACCTGTACCCGGAACGTGATGGCTCCGGTTTCAACTGCCGGTTGCGCGGCGGGTGTTGAAGCTGCAGGTTGTGGACGCACCACCGTAGATCCTGACGTACCGGTCTCGCTGCGCCGCGCGTTGCTCAGGCTGACACGACGACCATCGCGGTAAGCGACAACAAAGGCATCCGGGATACCGGCGGCCACAGCGACTCGGCGCATGGAATCGGCGGAAGCGTAAACCTGGTATCGTCCGGTGGTATAGCGGAATAGACCGCGCTGCAAAGCTTCTTGCTGTAAAGGTTGCAGACTGCCCAGTACGGCAGGCGGAATGGAAGATCGATACACACCCACCTGCACCGCATAAGCCGTACCGGTACCGAAACCGTCAGCCGATGTCGAAGTGGTTCCTCCGAAGAATTCCTGTTCGTCACGATCCGGTGCGCTGGTACGCTGCGGAACGATGTTGAGTGCTTTCAGGCGTTGCAATTCTTCACGGGAAACGGAAGCATAGGTCGCACGGGAGTCACTGCCCGCTTGGTTCAGCATGGCATACGCTTCGCCAAGGGTAATCCGTTTGCCGTTAAAGTAAGCGACGACGAACGCATCTTTGAAACCCTGTCCGCGCATGGCTTTCTTCACCAGGTTGGCCGGCTCGAAGGTGCGGAAGAGACCGACACAGTAACGGATCCAACCCGGACGGGTGTTTTCGCCGCTGACGGGCGACAAACCGCCAAAGGCTTCATTCGGAATCGGTTTGCGGAAAGCGCCGATCTGGACTTTGAAGACGAGTCCTTCGGGCAGGGGTTGATCCACCGGTATCGGTGCAGTATCGGTGTACGCGGGTTTGTCGCTGCGCACGACCATGCGTTCGATGCCCGGAACGGTAAGCGGGCCTGCTTTGACCGGCGCACGATCATTGCCGGTCTGCTGTATTGAAACAGATGATTCAGCGCGTACCGTCTCATCCATTTCCGGAATAGTTGCCGGTCGAATGTCGGTAGTCGTTGTTCCGGAAGTTCCAGGCGTAGTGGCAGGAGAAGTACGTGCAGGACCCGACTTTCGGATCGCCAGGCTGAGCGCTTCGAGCGACTGGTTGTTTTCCCAGATCTCGTCGGAAAGCTTTTGCGCCTGCGCCATCAGTTTGCCGGCTTCCGCTTCGTGTTCTTCCGAATCGTGTTTACGCTTTTCAGCGCTGCGGAGCAGTTTGGCTTTTTCGTTGGCATCGGCGGTAGCTTCCGCTTTTTGCATCAGATCGACTTGTTCTTCTTTCTCTTGGGATGCTTTCTTGTTCAACTCGATAGCCGAAGAAAACAAGCGGATGGTTTCGTCCTGCTTCTCTCCCACTTCCTGGCGCAATTTGAGGTAACGCGGAAAATCCTTGTGGGAGGAGTCCAGTTGTGCGACCGGAACATCTTCATTGGATTGCAATTTGCTCCGAACGGAAGCCGTATCGTACACCAGTTCAACCTGGGAGGTTGCGGGTTGATCAGATTGCTGCATCGCGCCCGACTGCTGTTCATTGACGGTATTTCGGTTGTCTGCCGCTTGAGTGGTTGTATTCGTAGGAGTGTTGGAAACAGCATTAGCTGGAGTAACTGCCGGCTCCGTATTGTCTGCGATCCTTGTCCGGTCTGTTGCAGCTTGAACCGCATTGGAATTCCGTTGACCTCCGGACTCCTGGGTTTCCGACGAACGAACGGATTCCTGCCTTTCGGATTGGTTGGTGACCGTTTCCTGACCGGATACAGTAGGCGCAGCTTCTTTCGAAACAGGGTTCGATCGCTCAGCAGAAGCCGGTCCTTCACCTGGTGTCTGATCCGGGTTGGCAACGACTTGTCCCGCACGCTCTGCGCCGGATGGAATCGTTGATGGTTTCGTGGCAACTGCCTGCTCATCGCCTCGTCCAGCCGCAGGCGTAGCATCGCTCCGATCCTGTCGGGCAGTGGTAGTGCCTTGTTCAGCCGAAGGCGAGATCGCACCCTGCCTTGATTCGTTCCGGCTTATTTCGCCAGTGGATGTTGCTGGAGCGCCATCTCCTCCCGACACCGGTCGGGGCTCGTTCGGGTTATTTGCTGAAAATTCTAAACGCTGGCCTTCGCCATCGTTGCTAACACGGTCAGCAGCTTGATTTCCGGACGCGTTGGTTGCAACCTGTCCATCATTCCGCACTTCTCCGGAAGCCGGTTCAACCGACGGGGTCGTTGGTGTAACCGAAAGTTGATTCGTTCCCTCGACATCGGTTTTTATCGCGCTAACTTGTCCGGAAGTGGCAGGTTGTGTTCCCGCCGGTTGCTCCGAACGATCAGCACGATTCGTATTCGCCGACTGGTTTCCGGATACGCCGGTCCTGGCAGCTGACTCGCCGGTCGGCACAGCGTCGCTTCGCACCGGGTTTGCAACAGTGGCAAGCTCCTGACTCGTTACGACGGGCTCCGATGGAGGTTCTGCAGCCTTTGCCGTTGCGATGGCAGTTTCCGCTTTGGTTTGGATCTCCGGATCGTCCGCCTTGGCAAGTTGTAATTGTTGTTGAGCCGATTGCCACTGTCGGATTGATTCCATACTCATGGAGTTGGACAACTGGATGAGGCTATCCCGTTCCGGAGAGTTCTTCATCGTTGCCACTTGCGTCTGCAGTTCTTTTGAACGTTCGTCGAGCCGCGAGGAGAATTCCATCCGTTGCTTGTAGTTCTGATAAGCCAGCCTCGTTTCTTCGCTTACACCTTCCATAGCCGGAACCATCGTCAGTCGGGTTGATGAGGTGCTCCGATCAGTGCTGCCGGTTTGAGTTCCGGTCGTAGCTCTGGTCCTGTCTGTGTTTTGTGTAGTCTGGGGGGAAACCGGAGCACCGTCTGCGTTGACAGCCACCGGTACCGATTGCGCAGCATCATCCGTGGAACGAATGGTCGTTGCGTTAGTTGCAGTAGAAGATGTCGGTTGCGACGTCCCGGTTGTCGCTGCAACTTTTTCATCTTTTGAATTTCCAGCGGAAGGCTGATTGGCGGTCGGTTGTTGACGGCTCTCTGATTCCCTTGTGGGCTGCCCGGCGATGACAACAGGCTCTCCCGACGAAGTTGCCTGATCCTTGGGCCTGTTCTCCATTGCATTCGGTTCGGCCTTTGGTTGTTCTTCGGACGCTTGATGGATCGCTACAGCCCGCTCATCAGCCGATTGCTGTGCCGTTTGTTCCGGTAATCCTTCAGGCTGAGTAGTTGCATTTACGGTTGTTTCGGGTTCAGTAACCGATTGCTTGTCGTTTGCTGGATGCTCATCGCTTGCAGTAATTGCCGGGTTGGTTCCGGCAGCAAGGACATCAGCAGTATTTTTCTCTGAAACAGACGAGCCCTCCGGATTCGTACCGACAACCGGTTTCCCAGTCTCTTTTCCCGGCGATTCAACCGTATGTCCACGTTTAAAGTCCGCAGTTGGTTGAGATTCTTCTGAGACATTTTGCTGGACGACGACGACGCCGGAATCGTTTGAATCGGGAGATACCCTGGAAGTTGTCGCCGAAGTTGGATTTTGCTCTTGCTGATTTGGAGAAGTTGTCGCCAACTGTTCTTCATCCGCAGCTTGCCGCTGTCCGGCAGCCGGAGTTGTTTGACTGGTCGGGTTGGCCGTTGAAGAGACACCTTCCGTACGAACTTCAACAGTCTGTTCGGCCATGGGTTCCAACGAAGGAGATGTGACTCCTTGAGCCGCACTAGGACTTGATGCAGTAACGGATGCCTTTTCACTGGTTCCGGCCAAGGCTCTGTCAACTGAAGCGGAAAGTTCCTTGTCTTTCGTATTCGTCGAACTGATCAAGGCTTTCGCGTCGGTCAATGCCTGCTTTGCTTCAGCGCGACGCTCGGTTGCAAGCCCGTCCAATTCCCTGGCCTGCTGTTTTTCCGAAAGTGCCATCTGCTTCATATCATCCGATTGCAGGTAGAGGTTGGCTGCGCGAACGGTATCTTCTTTGATGGACTGCGCTTCTTCGAGTAAGCGTACTGCTTCCTCTTCGCGGTGTGCAGCCGACGCATACAATTCCCGGCTGCGATCCTGCAGGCTGTCCGCTTCGCGTTGCAGGGCGACACCATCCTCCACGGCGTTGCGTGCAAGTTCGTGTTCATCGACGGGCACATGGAGTTGCTCTGCGGGGATCTTTTCATCCGCGACCACTTCTTCCGAGCGAAGCTGTTCTTCCTGGCGTTGACGGATTTCGTCCTGGGTCACCTCCCGGTCCAACAGCGGATTGTAGTTATCCGCTAGGGAGGTGTCCTCATCTGCAGCCTGGTCGGCTGTTACCGCAACTTCACCGGCTTGTTCAGGGGATGTTACCGGCTGATTGACCGGCTTGCTAACAATCAATGTTTCGTTTCCGACCGAGATTTGAACCGTCTCCGATGACGGAGTTGTAGCAGATGTTTCGGTAGAACTAGGACGGTCGTTCACTGCAATCACATCAGCACCAATGGCAGATGGCATGGGCGTGAAGAAATTGGTGACCGTCATCAATTCTTCCTGCTTGTTGCGGTTCATGCGCACTTCCTGTCGGAGCGCGGCTTTTTCGAGACCTGCAGGCAGGTCGAATGATTCGGTATGTGGAACATAGCCGCCGCCATCGATCACAAGCCAATACGACTCACCGCCCGGCAAAACCAACTCATAATCTCCGGTCCTCGGATCGGTTCGAACAGTTGTCACAACAGAACGATCGGCTGCACGCAGCACAATGACCCGAGCATCGCGACGCATGGGCTGGTCAATCGAATAATACGTTCCCCGAATGGTAGCGAAAGGATTCCGCTGGTCATCGAGGTGGATGGTACGGATTTCGGTGTGCGTGTTATCTGTAAAGTCGGCGGTGGTGTATACGGCGGTTACACCATCGGAGCCGGGCACATACAGCAGATCATCGTCCGGAGTGTTCAGCGGTATTCCCAGGTTTTCAGGTGCCGACCATTGGCCGGTATTGAAATTGAATACGGACTTGAAAATATCGTAGCCACCGATCGAATTGTGACCCTGGCTCGCGAAGTAGAGCGTTTTGCCATCCCGGTCAAGGAAGGGATAATCCTCGTTGTAAGCGGAATTGAGTACGGCACCCAGGTGTTCGGGTTGTGCCCATTCCCCGTTCGTCATTTTACGAATGAGATAGAGGTCCTTTCCCCCCCCACTTCCCTTCCCATAGCTGGCGTAGTAGATCGTCTGTCCGTCGCGCGACAGATACATGACCGGAGCAGCCTGTTTGTCTTTGTCGGCTGTCGTCTGGAACTTTTCCGGCACCGGCAGGATCCTACCGGCAGCATTCGTATAGTCGATTTGAGAGTAAGCTGCAGAACGTAAAACTTCCTTCTGCGCGGTCACGCTGACCATCCTGCGTTGACGGGATAACTCCGATGCGGCACCCGCGGAACGAAGCCATTCTTCCGAATTGAACTTCTTGCGCTGCGCGTCCGTTGCCCGGGTATTAAACCGGTTGAAACAACTTTTAGCATCCTCGTACTTTCCCAGAAACATGTAAGATCGTCCGAGGTACACCCAGCCCTCCATCGGTTGTGCCGGGTCGTTCATGGCTTTTTCCAGGTAGCTTACCGCGTTCCGTTTGTCTTTTCCGGAAAGCAACAGGGCCGTGCCATAACGATAATTCAGGGTGGCATCATTCGGCTGCAGGCTGAGCAACTGGGAATAAGGCCCGACAGCGGTCAGATATTCCTGATCCTGAAATAACTTATCTGCCCGCTTACGCAGCTCGGATTCGGAATTAGCCTGATTTTGTCCTGATACCACAACCTGTGTCAGCAACAGGCCCGTCAGGATGAATAGGATTCGTAGGTACATAATACTCCCTGGTGTGGGATTAGAATGTATACTACATCCAAGCCCGAATAGTTCCTGCGTGCAGTGGCATTATTTGATTGATTTACAAGCTATTGGGGCTTAATTAAGAAAAGAAGCACCAAACAGTGTATCGGCCCTGTAAGCGGCACCTTCGAAATAGCGGTATTGCTGTAGTTTCAGGTTGGTTTCCTGCTCTACCCAGGAAAGCATTTCTTCATTTTCAGCAGAAAAAACTGAACATGTCAGATAAATGAAGCGGCCGCCGGGCTTAATCCTGGATGAAAGATTCTTGACGATTTTCTGCTGCAGGCTTCTGAACCGCTGAAAGAAGGCTTCATCCACTTCGGTAAAAAGTCCTTCCGGTTTTCTTGTCCAAGTTCCTGATCCTGAACATGGAACGTCGGCTAAAACAACATCGAACTTCTGTTCCGGCCAGTTGGTCTCCGGTTGGGTCAGGTCACAGACCACCAACTCGTCCGGTTTCAAATTCGCGAGCCCAAACCGCTCTTTCAGGTTTTTCAGGATCGACGGGCGCCGGTCAGAAACCGTGAGGTGCAAGCCCGGTTCCTGGTCCAACAATAACAGGGATTTACCACCGGAACCTGCGCAGGCATCCAACCAGGTTTCACCCGACTTGGGCTGGAAAAATTCAGCGGTAGCCTGACTGCTACGGTCCTGCACTTCGAGCAAATGCTTTCTGCTTGCTTCAAGATCATCGATCGACGTCCTGTTCGGTAGCCTGATCGCGTTGGGCAAAATCGGATCCACGGTAAACGGTATGGATCGATCCGTCAACTCCTGTATGACTTGTTCCCGATACTTCGTCCGGACACGAATCCACAATTCAGGAGGAAGAAACAAACCCGACAGAAATGCCGCCCGGTCAAGGCCGGAAGAAATTCGGGAAGAACCGGGGAATATTTTTTCCAGGCTGAATCCCGGAAATGACCGGGCAACCGCGTTGATCTTCTCTTCCATCGACGACTGCAATGACGGGAGCTCAATGTCCGACAACTCGGAATTCAACAACGCCTCCAGTGCCGGATAAGGTTCCGCAGTCGTCAGGTAAGTGGCAACAGCAAGGCGTTTCGCAAACGGGAGATCCTCCAGGGAGCGACCGAGTCGAATCCAGGCATAGACCCAGGCACGACATTCCCGGCGGTCGCGCGCGCCCATGTTGCGGTGACAGGAAAAATGATCGGAGAGATGACGCGCGACCGATTCGCCCGGTTTCCAGGATCGCACCACCCGTTCGACTCGCTCTACCTGTTGTCCCAGCCGGCTCATGGGTTGCAAAGAAACGAATTCACCGTGTACCCATCTTCCTGAGCGCGCGAAAGAGTAGTTTCGCAAACAATGCTACGATCACTGACCGCTCTCCTCATCGCGCTGTGGTGTTTCACAGCCTGTACTTCGTCGGATCATCGGGCGACGAATTCCGTTCCGCCGCCTGTGCAAGACAGTGTACCTGCTCCAGCCCCGCCTGTCCGGGATACGCTGACGACACTGATTCCCGGGAGCTATCTGGAATCTGTCACCAACGGAGGACAGGCGTACATCCTCTACATTCCCCGATCCTTTCGCGACAGCCTGCCCATGCCGTTGATGGTGTGCTTTGATCCGCAAGGCAACGGTCGCGTGCCGGTACATCGCTACGCATCCCTGGCCGATGAATTCGGTTTTATTCTGGCCGGATCCAATCAAGTACGAAACGGCCTGGGCATCGACGCATCCGCCTCCATGGCCCGGGAACTTGCAGCCGCGGTACTCGAGAAAATGAAAACCACCCACGCGGGTCTGTTCCTCTGCGGGTTTTCCGGTGGCGCCAAAGTCGCGCTGGTAGCTCCTGGTAACATGAAAGGCGTTTCGGGCGTGGTTCATTGCGGTGCCGGACTTCCGGATGGGATTCCGGCGCCTACGGTACCAACCTATGGTGTGACGGGCAATCGGGATATGAACTACTCCGAAGTAATCGAATTCGTCAACCGTCTGGGCAGACAACCCATGCATCACCTGGACATCACCGATGGAAAACATGCATGGCCCGAGACGACCGACATGCGCCGGGCATTTAGCTGGTGCAAGGTACTCGCCTGCAAATCCGGCGGGAATTGCGAGCGACCAATACTCCAGCAATTCACGAGACAGATCAACACCCTGGCTGCCAGGACCACCGACCCGATCCAACGCATGCGGATCTACCGATGTGGAATCGATTGTCTGCAGGGATTGTCGCCGGTTCCCGAGTGGGAAAATAGTGTCCAGCGGTTGATGAAGGATCCTGTCTATCAGCAATCCATACTGGAAGATTCACGGGCGCTCTCTGCAGAGCTTAACCGCCGGCAGTTCTTACTGGATGCGTTTCGTTCCCAGGAAGAGGATTGGTGGTCGCACGTGATCGGGGATTTGCAGAAGCGAAAACAGGATCCGATGAACGATCGGCTGCTCGGCTACATTTCGCTGGCCTGTTACAGCCTGACCCGGCAGGCGATGGAACAAGGCAACATGCCCGAAGTGGCGCGCCTGAACCGGATCTATTTACTGGCCGATCCCGAAAATGCCGAACCGAATTTCCTTGCCGCGAAACTCTTCTCCCAGGTTGGCCAGAAAGACTCCGTACTCAGCTATCTGAAACGCTCCGTACAATACGGGTTCAAGGACCTAAGCAGGCTGGAAAGCGAAACGGCGATACGTGCGCTGCTTTCTCCCGCCGATCAACGAAAGTTGGAAGAAGGAATTCGAAAAAATCAGTCGGACTGGTAGCCGAGCAGGCTCAATGCCCGGCGAACATTATATTCAATGCGTTCCCGCGGATCGCCGGGAGGGGCCGGAGTGAACGACTCCCCTGTCAGCTTTTCGTAGAGTTCAATGTAGCGACTGCTGATCTCGTCCAGCCAGGTATCCGGCATTTCCGGCACCGACTCCCCCGCTCTGCCCTGGAAGCCGTTAGCGATCAACCACTGGCGTACGAATTCTTTCGAGAGTTGTTTTTGTTGTTCTCCCTTTGCCTGACGCTCCGCGTAGCCGTCGGCGTAGAAATAACGTGAACTGTCGGGAGTGTGGATCTCATCGATCAAACGGATCGTGCCATCCTCGTCCTTTCCGAACTCGTACTTGGTATCTACGAGGATCAGACCGTGTGATGCTGCGATCTCGGATCCGCGTTTGAACAATTGTTGCGTATAGGATTCGATCCTGGTATAATCTTCTTCCGAAACGATTCCTTTAGCGATGATGTCTTCCCGGCTGATATCCTCGTCGTGTCCTGCAGCAGCCTTTGTTGTGGGCGTGATGATCGGTGTGGGAAAACGGTCATTCTCCTTCATCCCTTCCGGGAGTGCCACACCACAAAGTACGCGGCCACCCGAAGCATAGGTGCGTGCGGCATGGCCGGAGAGGTAGCCCCGAATGACCATCTCCACTTTAAACGTACTGCAAACCCGTCCGATCGTCACATTCGGATCCGGGACATCGATCACCCAATTCGGAACAATATCCGCCGTTGCCTGCATAGCGTGCATCATGGATCAGCGGTCCTTGTTATACGCTTCGATGATCTCCTTCACCAGACGGTGGCGAACGACATCCTGCGCGTCGAGATAGATGAAATCGATTCCCCGCACATTGGACAGTATCTTGATGGCCTGCACCAGTCCGGACGGTTGGTGTTTGGGCAGATCGATCTGCGTCACATCGCCCGTAACGATGAACTTGGCTGAAGGACCCATTCGGGTGAGGAACATCTTCAACTGGCTCTCGGTGGCGTTCTGGGCCTCGTCGAGGATGACAAAGGCATTGTCGAGTGTTCTGCCACGCATGAAGGCCAGCGGCGCTACTTCGATGATTCCGTTCTCGATGTAGGACTTCACCTTATCGGAAGGGATCATATCGTAGAGGGCATCATAGAGCGGACGGAGATACGGATCGATCTTTTCCTTGAGGTCGCCGGGCAGAAAGCCCAGGTTCTCCCCGGCTTCCACTGCCGGACGGGTGAGGATGATACGCTTGATCTCCCGGTTCTTCAGTGCACGTACTGCGAGGGCGACAGCGGTATAGGTCTTACCGGTACCGGCGGGACCGATCGCGAACACCACGTCGTTCTTTTCGGACGACTCCACCATTCGTTTCTGGTTAGCCGTACGGGCGCGGACCATGAGTCCGTTCTGGCCAAAGACGAGGACATCGGCCGTCTGCGGGCTGGGTGGTGGTGCGGCGCCATCCCGGTCGCCCAGGAAATGGAGCACGTTATCGGGTGTCAGGCTCCCGACCTTCTGGTAGTGCTGGATCAGCTTGTTGATCTTTTCGCTGAAGAGGTGGATGTTCTTCTCATCGCCGATGACCTTGATCTCATTGCCACGGGCAACCAGTTTGAGTTCGGGAAAATTCTTTCGGATGATGTCGAGGTTCGCATCGTTCACACCGAAAAATTCCACCGGGTTGAACGTGTCGATAGGAATGATTACTTCACTCACGTCGGGCTGGATTGGGTCGCGAAATCCGGTTATAAGTTATCAACACCAAGGATAGCCTTTGGTGTGAATGGATTTGCGCGAGCGTCGATTCAATAGTACCCTAAAAGCCATTACTTTTGACCGAAGCAGGATCAGAAGTTTTCAACACCGGGGCGCAGCAGAACGATGGCTTTCCTTACGCTTATTACTGATTGGGGATTACGCGATCATTACGTCGCTTCATTCAAAGGCAAGCTGCTCTCCCGATCCGCTGATCTCGGCATCATCGATATTTCTCACGAGATCGATCCGTTCAATACCCTGCACGCTGCATTCGTCTTACGCAACGCGTATTCCGCATTTCCCACCGGTACGGTCCATTACATCGGACTGGACGGCGCCGGAAATTCGGCACAAGACGAGCCAGGGCGTGACTATCTGATCGTGACGGCGAACGGACATCACTTTGTCGGAGTCGACAGTGGAATATTCTCCCTGCTGTTGGGCGAGGAGGAAAAGAAAATTCATCGCCTGCCGATCGATCCGATTCGTACGGGGCACCGGGAAGTGCAGGACCAACTGGTCGATGTCCTGATAAAACTCTGTACCGGCAAGCATCCGCGTCAACTCGGCCTGGAGGTCGACCATCTTTTACCGAGTTTCTTTGCTCAGCCGACCGTTGATCCGGGTGGCATACGCGGCGCACTCGTTTATGTGGATGGCTTCGGAAACAGCATTTTCAATATTTCCCGCGAACTCTTTGAACGCGAACGAAAGGACCGGTCGTATTCGATTCTGCTGAGGCGAGCCAATTACACGGTCCGGCAGATCATGCATGATTACGGATCGGTTGAAACCGGTGAGATCGTCGCCCTGTTCAATCAGGACGGGTATTTAGAGATCGCCATCAATCGTGACAATGCATCCAAACTGCTTGGCTTAAAACAATTTGACACCCTACGCATCGAGTTTCATGATTAACCGGTTGGTCAAGCTTAGTTTTCACGCGGAGGATGCAGGGAAGTTCACGGAGCTATTTCGGGAAGTTTCCGGAAAGATCCGGGCATTCCCGGGCTGTCTGCACCTTGAATTATGGGAAGATTTACGAGAAAAAGGCGTTTTTTTCACGTTTTCTCAATGGGATTCGGAAGCTTCCCTGGACCATTACCGGTTTTCTCCCCTTTTCAAGTCCGTTTGGGCGCATGTTAAGCCCCTTTTTAAGGCTCCTGCGGAAGCCTGGAGTGTTCGCAAGAATCCGGTGGATTCTTGAAAGATTACCCGTGAAAGCCTTGTCAGATACGGGTTTTATGAATAATATTGCTTCATCTAACGATCAAAATCCGGCCAAGATTCGCAACGGAAGTCATGCCTTTCACCACTCCGCTTCCGCCTTTCACCGAAGAATTTAGGCTTACCGATCGCTCCCATAGTACATTTAGCCCTATCTTAACTGCGTACACTACGAATCAACTCCAATCAATATGACTAAAAAGATGTACAACGTACACAAAACAACGGGGATTCGCGCGACAGCTCGAGCCCTCTTCTTCCTGGTAGCACTGCTGCTGGGTGGACGGACGGCCAACGCCAGTCACATGGCTGGTGCCGACCTGACGTATGAATACCTGGGCAACGGACAGTACCTTGTGACTTACACATTGTACCGTGACTGTTTCGGTATTCCTGCACCGACATCGGCTTTCATGACGATGAGTTCAGCGTCCTGCAACAACTTCTCGCAGTCCGTTACACTCAACGCGGTACCCGGAACCGGACAGGAAATCTCTTATGCTTGTCCCGGCACACTGACGACCTGTTCGGGTGGTACAGCACCTGGTTTCCAGGAGTGGGAATACTCGGCAATCGTTACGCTTCCGGCTCAGTGTCCTGACTGGACGTTCTCGGTTTCCGATTGTTGCCGCAACGGCGCGATCACGACGATCGGTACGCCCGACAGCTACAGCCTGTACATCGAAGCGAAGTTGAACAACACCGTATTCGACAACACTTCGCCGACCTTTACCAACGTACCGGTTACCTTCCTGTGCATCGGCCAGGATAACTATTACAACCACGGTGTCATTGATGCAGAAGGCGATTCGCTCGCTTACTTCTTCATCCCGCCGCGCGACGCTCAGAACACCAACCTGGCTTACCAGCCGGGCTACTCGATCTCGAACCCGATCACGTCTTCCCCGGCCGTCAGCATTGACCCGGTAACGGGCGACATCTTCACCCACCCGACCGCTTCGGAAGTTGGTGTGATCGCAGTACTGATCCTTGAGTACCGCAATGGTGTACTGATCGGCAGCGTAATGCGCGATCTTCAGGTTTACACGGTGCAGTGCAACAATACCCTGCCGACCGCGACCGGTATCAACGGTACGACCAACTTCAACGCTTCTTCCTGCGCAGGTGGTCAGCTTTGTTTCGACATCATCACGGCGGACACCGATCCCGGTGACACCCTGACCATGACCTGGAACAACGGTATCCCGGGCGCAACCTTTACGGTAAGCGGCGGACGTCTGCCGGTTGGAACCTTCTGCTGGACCCCGGGTCCTGGCGATGCTCGTCCCCAGCCTTACACCTTTACGGTTACGGTACGCGACAACGCTTGTCCTTCCAACGGTGTTCAGACCTACTCCTATTCCATCCTTGTGGGTGGTCTCAATGTAGCGGTTACGAGTACTCCGAGCGTAACCTGCTTCGGAGATCTTGATGGTTCTGCCAGTGCGTCCGCCAATGGCGTTCCTCCGTACAGCTTCCTGTGGTCAACAACCGACACCACTTCCAGCATCTCCGGTCTTGGCGCCGGTACCTACTCTGTAACCATCACCGATGGCGCTGGATGCGCAGGTACCCGCTCTTTCACCATCACCGAGCCGGCTCAATTGTCTGTCACCGCTTCCGGAACCACCTCTTCCTGCACCGGCGGTGCGGGTCAGGCTACCGCTGCAGTAACGGGTGGTACCCCTCAGTATGATTATAGCTGGAACACCAGCCCGGTTCAGACCACTGAAACGGCTACCGGACTTGCTCCCGGCACCTATACGGTGACGGTAACCGACAACAATCAGTGTTCCGCTACGGCTACCGCTACGGTAACCGGTACGGATCCGGTTCTGGCCAGCCTGGTTATCACCGACGCTACCTGTAACGGAAACGATGGTGCGATCGAAGTGGTCGTGACCAGCGGCACGGGTCCGTTCGACTATGTATGGAATCCGAATGTCAGCACCGGAAGCACCGCTACCGGCCTGACTCCTGGCATGTACGATGTAACGGTAACCGACGCCAACGGTTGTATCGCCAACCTGAGCGGAACGGTTAACTCGAGCGGCATTGTCGCTTCGATCGTCAGCCAGACCGACGCTACCTGTTCGAACGGTGATGATGGCTCTGCCACGGTTGCCGGTTCGGGTGGTACTGCTCCTTACTCCTACCTGTGGATGCCGAACGGTGACACCACCGCTACGGTTAACAACCTCGCTCCTGGCACCTATACGGTTGCCGTATCCGACTACTTCGGTTGCACCGGCTACGTGACAGTAACGATTGGTTCCGTCAACCAGGCTCCGGTTGTTGATCTTGGTCCGGATGTGACCGGCTGCATCGGTTCTACGGTTACCCTCGACGCTGGTGCCGGTTTCGCATCCTATCTGTGGAACGACAACTCCACCGCTCAAACGCTGGATGTCACGGTTGATGGTACGTACTCCGTACTCGTCACCGACAACAACGGCTGCGAGAACTTCGACGCAGTGGTCGTAAACTTCATCCAGTGCCAGACGGTTCGTCCTGAAATCACCCCGGTGGGTGGACCTGGCATCGACCTCTTCCCGAACCCTGGCCGCAACCGTGTACAACTGACGGTTCCGGGTGTTAAGGATACGGAAGTAACGGTCATCGTACGCGATATCCTGGGTAACGTGATGTCCTTCTCCCGTGAGAACGCCGGTCACGGTTACATCAAGAACCTTGACATCAAGGGCCTCGCTGCCGGTATCTATACGGTTAACGTAACGTACGCCGGTCAGAACGAGACCATCCGACTCGTCAAAGAATAAGTTGATTGTAGTGATTAGTCAAGGGCGT
>ERZ724521.609-NODE-609-length-16346-cov-6.190166_pt1 | contig 16346 bp, 10 predicted proteins | sample MGYA00376054_ERZ724521 | MGnify/ENA primary metagenome ERZ724521 (study PRJEB28724, sample SAMN07190883) | activated sludge metagenome | isolation source: activated sludge of sewage treatment plant in Hong Hong | place: Hong Kong | collected 2016-03-17 ... | reverse complement strand
ACCTCGTCGAAGGCCATGGCCAGCAGGCGCGCGCTGACCGAGCCGATGGAACCGGTGGCACCGATCACCATGGTCTTGGCCGGAACCTTGATGGCGCCCTTCGGCACCGAGACCAGGCCCATGCGGCGCATGGCGTCGGCCGCCGCCCACAGTGCACCCGAGGCCGAGTAGCTGTTGCCGGTGGTGATCGGAATGCTGGCGCGTCGCGCCACGGTGATGCCGGCATCGCCGACCACCTTGGTGAAGGCGCCCAGGCCCATGATCTGGGCGCCGAGGCCTTCGGCGATTTTCGCCGCGTGGAGCAGGCGCCGGTAGGTGAACTCCGGGCTGTGCGACAGCATCTCCTTCGGCGTGCCGCCCACCGAGATCAGCCAGCCTTCCGCCTCGGCCCCGGTGGGCGAGACGATGTTGCTCATCTTGCAATACACCATCGGCGGCATGTAGGCGGCCAGCGTCTCCACCCGGTCCATGATGAACTTGGGCGTCCCCTTGGGCAGCGGGAAGCCCTTCTTGATGTACTCCTGGCTGAGCGGATGGACGACGAAGGCAAAGCGGCGGATGTTGCGGAAGTGCCCGGTGGGGTGCAGCAGGCGCGGCTTGATGTCGAGTTCGTGGAGGATTTCCTCGAAGTCGTGGTCGGTGAGGTCCTCTTCCGCCTTACCCGTGGCGGCGAGGATCATGGCGGTGATGGTGCTGATGCCGACCACCTGGTCGAACAGCTTCGGCGTCACGTCCACTGCCAGGTTGACCTTGTGCCTGGCGAAGAAGGCGAAGGCCTCGTCATCGACGGCCGAGGTAATCAAGGTCTTGCCTTCCAGGTTGCCGGGCGTGGCAATCGCCTGGATCTCCCGGAACGTACCGACGATCACATGCGCCTTCGCCGCGGCGTTGGCGACGATCCGGTTCTTCACGTTGCCCAGCACCGACTTCAGGAAGTCGCCGGGGACGACGTCCGGCAGCAGCTCCTTGCCCTTGGCAAACAGTTCGAGCTGATCCAGCGAATTCAGCAGCACCGGCGATCCGGCGTGGAACACCGGGTCGGCGAAGCTCAGGTTCTTCGTGTAGTCGGACAGGGCCACCGCCATGTCGTAGTTGCGCATGCCGGAGAGGAACAGGACCAGGTTGTTGTTGAAGTAATGGCCCAGTTCCTTCTGCACGTAACGGACGGCGCGCACCTGCAGCAGCCGGCGCAGGCTGGCGCCGGTGGTCACCGGCACCCGCGTCACGACCTGCATCAGGTGCTGCGACTTCTTGTTGATCACCGTGCGCAGGCCGACGTGGTAGTGATCGGGCATGTCGCTCAAGGCGATGGCATCGGCATTGGCCTGCTGGCGCCGCATCATTTCCCATGCCTTGGTACTGTCCTTGTCGGCACCGAACCGCCGCACCGAAAACTCCTGACCGAGGAACTTCGTCTTGAACTCGAAATCCTTCTTCGACGATCCCAGCGTCACGGTGACAACCTTCTTCATGCCATCTCCTCTCGTCCAGCTTGTCGATCGTCGTCCCGCATTCAGCGGGGCGACGGGTATTACGCGGCTTTCTTCGTGCGGCGAACAGGCGCCTTCTTCGCTCCCGCAGCGGCCTTCTTCGGCCCCGCAGCGACCTTCTTCGGCCCTTCAGCCGCCTGCTTCGGCGCCTCGGGCGGCAACACCTGGCGAATGAGGTCTTCGCATTCGGCCTGCGTCATGTAGCGCGGCACGGGATATCCGGTATGCGCCTCGCGGCATGCGGCTTCCGCCAGTTGGGGAATGTCGGACTTCTTCAGCGCCGCGAGGAAGGTCGGAATCCCCAGATCGCGATTCAACTGCTCCACCGCGTCGATGAATTTCTGCGCCAGCACCTCCTCCGCCTCGTTCGCCCGTCCCAGCTTGGCGCGGAGCGCCAGCAGCGCCAGCCGGTCGGCCGCAGCCGGCAGCGAGAACTTCAGAACCAGCGGCAGCATGATGGCATTGGCAAGGCCGTGCGGCGTATGGTATCTGCCGCCGAACTGGTGGGCGATGGCATGCACGTAGCCGACATTGGCACGGGTAAAGGCCAGCCCGGCATAAGTGGCTGCCAGGGACATGTTCTCGCGTGCGGCGAGGTTGTTCCCGTCCTTGTAGGCCAGCCTGAGGTTGTCGAAGATCAGTCCGACCGCCGACAAGGCCATGTCGTCCGTGTAGGGATTGGCCCACTTCCCGATGAAGGCTTCGATCGCATGGGTCAGGGCATCGATGCCGGTCGCCGCGGTGATCGGGGGCGGCAGCCCGGTCATCAGGCAGGGATCGAGGGCCGCCATCTTCGGCACCAGGCGCGTATCGACGATCACCAGCTTCGCCTGCCGCTCCGGATCGGCAATCACCGCGGCAACGGTCACTTCCGATCCCGTCCCGGCCGTGGTGGGAACCGCGTAAATCTTTACCGGGGTCTGCAGGCCCTTGAAATAGCCCGCCAGGTCGCGCAGCGACTTGCCGGGATTGGAGACGGCCGCCGCAATGGCCTTGGAGGCATCCATCGACGAGCCTCCGCCGACCGCCACGATGGCGTCGCAGTCATTGGCGCTGTAGAAGTCGATCCCTTCCTCGATCAGCGGTATCGGTGCGTCGGGCGTGATGGCGTCGAATACCACGTACTCGGCCCCGCCCGCCGTCAAGGCACGGGTCAGGTCGCCGAGCAGGCCCAGCTTGGAGATGATGCTGTCGGTGACGATCAGTATCTTCTTGTGGCCAAACCCGGCAACGGTTTGCCCCAGACGGCCGCTGGCGCCCGGGCCGACCAGGATCGTCGGCTGCGGTATCGGCAGGAAGCGCACGGCCAGGCCGGCGCCGCGCATGGCCGCACTCAGTGCCTTGGTGCGAAGTGAATCGCTCAGCAAATCGGATATCACGAACGTTCTCCTTCCATAAAGGACGCGGCACCAACGCCCGCCGCCCGCCTGCCCAAGGCGCAGACTCTATCATCCAACATGGATTTGCGCGCGCCCTGCGGCGCCGCCGCCGCCGGCAGGGACATCGCGGCGGGGGAATCAGCGTCAAGCGTCCGCGCGAATCATCTCGGCAGCCTTCTCGCCGATCATCAGGGTCGGCGAGGTGGTGTTGCCGCCAATCAGGGTCGGCATGATCGATGCATCCACGACGCGCAGTCCTTCGAGTCCATGCACGCGCAACCGGGTGTCGACAACGGCCATCGCATCGTTGCCCATCTTGCAGGTGCCGACGGGGTGGTAGATGGTGTCCGCGCGATTCCTGAGTTCCTTGCGTATCTCGTCATCGGAACGTACTCCGGCGGTGTAGACCTCGCCGGTTCGGATGCCGGCAAGTATCGGTGCATCCATGATCTTGCGGGTGAGCTTGAAGCCATCGACCATGGCATCAAGGTCGTCGGGATGGCCGAGGAAGTTCGGATCGATGTTGGGCGCCGCCAGCGGATCGGTGCTGGCGAGGCTCACGGAGCCGATGCTCTTCGGCCGCAGCAGGCAGATGTGGCAGGAATAGCCATGTCCCAGGTGCAGCTTGCGCGCGTGGCTGTCGATCATGCCAATAACGAAGTGCAGTTGGAATTCCGGCGCCGGAGAATCCTGATGCCTCCGCAGGAAGCCCCCCCCTTCGGCGCCATTGGAGGTCATCATGCCGGTGCGCTCGCGCCGGTAGCGGCCGATTTCTTTCATCAAGCGCAGCGAACCGCCGAGCGAAATGCCGAGCAGGTCGAGTGATTTGGCCCGATAGTTGAAGACGTAGTCGGGATGGTCCTGCAGGTTCTTGCCGACACCGGCCAGTTCGTGAACCACGGGAATGCCGAACTGGTGCAGTTCGGCGCCGGCGCCGACGCCCGACAGCATCAGCAGTTGCGGCGACTGGATCGCACCGGCCGCAAGTATCAGTTCGCGCTTGGCGCGGAAGGTATGCGGCACGCCTGCCTCGACGAATTCCAGTCCGGTGGCGCGCTTCCCCGAGAAGAGGATTCGCCGCGCCCGCGCCTGGGTGATGACCGTCAGGTTGGGACGACTGGCAAGGTGCGGCGCAATGTAGGCGCGCGCGGCGTTCCAGCGTTCGCCGTTCTTCTGCATGACCTGGTAGATGCCGATGCCTTCCTGGTCGGGGCCGTTGAAGTCATCGATCAGCTTGAACCCGGTCTGGCGTGCGGCCTCGAGATAGATTTCCTGGAACGGGCTCATCGATCTCAGCTTTGCCACGTTGAGCGGTCCGCCCTGACCGTGGTATTCGTCGCGGAAGTCCTCGTTGTGCTCCGACTTCCTGAAATACGGCAGCACATCGTTCCAGGACCAACCCTCGTTGCCAAGGGATGCCCAATGGTCGTAATCCCAGGGATGGCCGCGCGTATAGACCATAGCGTTGATCGACGTCGAGCCTCCCAGCGCCCTGCCGCGCGGCATGTAGCCACGGCGGCCGTTGAGGCCGGGTTGGGGCACCGTCTGGAATGCCCAGTTGTTGATCTTGGTTGGCAGCATCAGAGCGGTGCAGAACGGCACCTTGATCACCGTCTGGTCGTCGCCCTTGCCGGCTTCGAGCAGGCACACGCTGACCTGCGGATCCTCCGACAGCCGCCCTGCCACGGCACAGCCACCGGCACCTCCGCCCACCACGATGTAGTCGAATTCCTTCATCACGTTCCCTATCGTTCAGGTCAGACCGATGCGTCGAGCGCATCCGTCAAGCAGCCCAGGATCCTGGGCGAAAAAGCCATGCCGAGGTGGCCGACACCGCCGATGACCACCGTCGCCGCGCCATCCAGGGTCGAGCAGGCCCGCTGCGGATACACGTAGTTGTCGTGCCGGCTGTAGATCGACACGGACCCTGGCGGCAGCGGCGCGTCGAGCGCCCCCAGCCAGGTGCTGCCCACGCGCATCTGGCGCGCATTCGGCCCCAATCCAAGGCGCGCCAGCAGGCTGCCGCGATGCGGCGAGCCTAGCGTGACCAGCCGTGCCACCCTGGCGCTGCCGTGGCGCCGCAGATAGGCGCGCGACGCGAGGCCGCCCATGCTGTGCCCGACCAGGATCACCTGGGGCGCACCCGTCGCGGCGAGCACCTGGTCGATGCGCCTCGCGATCCCCTCGGCGTAGCTGTCGATGTCGGCATAGACCGGTTCCAGACTGTGCGTCGCAACGGTCCATCCCGCCGCCTCAAGCCTGCGTCGTAGCCAGACCCAGAAACCCCGGTTGCACTGGTAGCCGTGGATCAGCAGCAGGGGAAGCGGCCGCGCGGCACAGTGCGCCAAGCGGTCCGCCCCCAGCCAGAAGCGTTCGAAGGGCTGCACCACGGTGAACAGCACGCACAGCGCGCCATACTCGGCAAGCACCATGCGCAGGGCCGCGAGCGGACCGATGCGCTGCTCCGGCGGCAAGCTATCGGATGCCGGGAGCGCCAGGGCGAAGGTGGTGAGGACGAACGCCAGGCGTCCACCCAGGGCGAAACCTGCCGCCAGCCCGGCCGCCGCGCCAACGCTCCATCCCGCATGCGAAACCAGCCAGTTGCCCCAGATCAGGTAGCCCAGCAGTTCGCCGAACAGGATCCACCGCAGTTGCCGTGCCGCCATAGCCGGCCTTCAGCGAATCAGGAATCGGGTAAGGCGCTCGAACAACGCACCGTAGGGTGGATTGAACAGCGACATGCCGTTCAGCCACGACTGGTAGAAGACGGCCTTCTGCTTGCTGAAGGTGTCGAATCCCTCCTTGCCGTGGTAGTGGCCCATGCCGCTCGGGCCCACGCCGCCGAAGGGCAGGTTCTCCTGGGCGATGTGCAGGATGGTGTCGTTGACGGTGACTCCGCCGGCGACGGTTTCCTCGAGCACGCGATCGCGTTGCGCGCCGTCGTTGTCGAAGCAGTACAGCGCCAGGGGACGCGGATGGTCATTGACCCAGGCGATCGCCTCGCCGATGTCGCGGTAGGGCAGCACCGGCAGCAGCGGGCCGAAAATCTCGTCCTGCATCACCTGCATCGAATCGTTGACGCCGAGCAGTGCCAGCGGGGCCATCTTGCGCCGGGTGGCATCCGCCCCGGCTGCCGAGAGTGGCTCGATGCGCGCGCCGCGCGCGCGCGCATCCTCGACGTAGCCGGCCAGCCGCTGGTAGTGGCGGTCGTTGACGATGGCCGTGTAGTCCGGCGTGTTGCCGAGATCGGGATAGCAGCGGGCGACCACCTCGCGTGCGGCGGCGAGGAAGGCCTCCTCGCTGCCGGCCGGCACCAGCACGTAATCGGGGGCAATGCAGGTCTGGCCGGCGTTCATCAGCTTGCCGACCATGATGCGCTCCGCGGCCTTCGCCAGCGGGTAGCCGGCGCCGACGATGGCGGGCGACTTGCCGCCCAGCTCGAGCGTGACCGGCGTCAGGTTGTCCGCCGCCATGCGCATGATGTCGCGGCCGACGCGGGTGGAGCCCGTGAACAGCAGGTGGTCGAAGGGCAGGCGCGCAAAAGCCGCGCCCACCGCGGCATCGCCGAGCACGACTGTCACCGCCCCGTCGGGGAAGTAGCGGCCGACGAGCTCCGCCAGCAGCGCGCCGGTGCGTGGCGTGAATTCCGACATCTTGACCAGGACGCGGTTGCCGGCCGCGAGCGCCGCGGCGAGCGGCGATACCGCCAGCAGCAGCGGGTAGTTCCAGGGCACGATGATGCCCACCACGCCCAGCGGCTGGGGCATGAGCCGGGCGCGGCCGGGGCGGAACCAGATCGAAGGCGAACGCCCGCGCGGCTTCATCCAGCTGCCGGCGTGGCGCCGGTTGTGGCGGATCGCCTCGAGGCTGGGGAACAACTCGAGCAGCCGCGTCTCGTGCGCGGAACGGTGGCCGAAATCCGCCGAGATCGCCTCGACGAAGCGATCGGCGTTGTCGTGCACGAGCGCCACCAGCGCATCGAGCCGCGCCTCGCGCGTCCTGCGGTCCACCAGCGGGCTGCGCCGCGTCGCGGCATGCATTCGCTCGAACACTGCGGCGAAGTCCTGCGCGTCGCTTTCCTGTCGTGCGGCCGGATCCGTGGCGTTCATCGTGTTCTCCTCCGTTGCGGACAGCCTATTGTCCCAGTTTATGCGCCGCCGCCGGCGACATTTAGGCAGCGCCCTCTAACGCCCCGGGGGCCGCGCGGGATAATGCCGCGGCATGGACGCTGAGTTGCACAAGGACGCCATCGGCCGCGACCTGGCCGCATGCCTCGCCCAGGCGCGCGACCTGCGCGCCGCGCGAGGCGCCGATCCGCGAGCCGCCGACTTTCCGGCGCTCAAGGAGTGGCAGGCACGCCGCCTGGCCGCCACCTATGCCGACCTGCTTGCCAGCGAGCGCTACGCCCCGGCGGCGCAGTTCTTCCTCACCGACCTCTACGGCCCCAAGGACTTTCGCCCCCGCGATGAGGAACTGGGTCGCGTCGTTCCCGTCATGGCCAGGGTGCTGCCGGCCAAGGCCCTGCAGACCCTGCTCGACGCCGTGCGCATGGATGCCCTCTCCGAATCGCTCGACACCGCAATGGTGCATGCCCTGCGGGCTGCCGGGCGCAGCGGGGACATCGACTGGCCGGCTTATGCCGCGGCCTGGCGCAGCGTTGGGCGGCGCCCGGACCGCGCGCAGCAGATCGTCCTGGTCGAGCGCATCGGCCAGGCCCTCGACCGGCTGACGCGCATGCCGCTGATCCGCGTCTCGCTGAAGCTGATGCACGGACCGGCGCAGCTCGCCGGACTGGGCGAACTGCACTCCTTCCTGCAGCGCGGTTTCGACGCCTTCAGCCACATGCAGGGCGCCGGGGATTTCCTCGCCACGGTTCTCGCCCGCGAATCGGCCCTGATGGAGGAACTGTTCGCCGGCCCGCCACCCTGAACCCGGTGCCGCGCTCGCTCAGCCGACGACCGTGACGACGACCTCGCGTTCGTGGGACGCCGCGCGGTGTTCCCAGAGGTAGATGCCCTGCCAGGTACCGAGCAGCAGCCGGCCGTCCGCGCAGGGCACGCTCACCGAGCTGCCGCTGAGCACGCTGCGCGCGTGCGCGGCCATGTCGTCGTCGCCTTCGAGGTCGTGCCGGTAGGCCGGATCGCCGTCGGGCGCCCAGCGCTTGGCAAGGGTCTCCAGGTCGCGCCGCACTTCGGGGTCGGCATTCTCGGTAATCACCACGCCGCAGCTCGTGTGGCGTACGAAGACATGGACAACGCCGGTCGCCGGGCCAGCGGCCGCCACCGCGGCGGCGACGCGTGCCGTGATGTCGGTCATGCGTCGCGGCTCGCTGCGGACAAGGAAGGTCATCTGCCTTGCCATGCCGGTGATTTTTTCATTTTTTGGGGTTGTGCGAACGGTATTGCGCTGCGCACGATCGAAATGACGGGGTGATGACACCAAGCGCCCCACTATGCCTTAGTATATAGGGGCGTTGCAGGTCAATTCACGTCCATGAGCCGCACTTCTCCACCCATGAAGGTGCCTACCGAGGCCGTACTCGAGTCGGCGCGACTGGGGACATGGACCTGCGACTGCGTTTCCGATCGGCTGGTGGTGTCACAGGGGTTCATCGCCGGCAGCGGCGTCGCCCCGGAACTGGCCGACTGCGGCATCGCCGACTGGGTCGCCGCGGCGCACCCGGAAGACCGGCCCCGGCTGAGCGGCTTCTTTGCCGCCACGCGCGGCGGCGGCGATTCGCTGCTCTGGTGCGAATTCCGCCTGCGCTCGGGCGCCGGCGACTGGATCTGGGTGCACATGCGCGGCCGCGCCCTCGAGCGCGACGCCAGGGGCCGCCTGCGGGTCAGCGCCGGCACCCTGGCCGACGTCAGCGAGCGCAAGCACGCCGAAGTGCTGCTGCAGATCCAGCACGAGTTCTCGGGGCTGCTGCTCGGCGAGCCCGATCGTCCGGCCCTCTTCAAGGCCATCCTCGAAACCGCGCTGCGCCCCCCCGGACTCGACAGCGGCGGCCTCTACTGGGGCCATGCGGACGGCAGCTTCCGCCTTGCCGAGCATCGCGGGCTTTCGCCCGCCTTCATCGATGAGGTTGGCCACCTCCCGGCCGATTCGCCGCTCGCGGGCATCATTCGCCTCGGCGAATTGCAATGCAGTTGCAGCGCACCCTGTCCGCAGTGCACCGGCATCGACCTGCTGAGCCGGCCCCACATCGCGGCCGAGGGCCTCAAGTCACTGATCGTGCTGCCCATCATGGTCGATGGGCAGGCCGTCGCCTGCCTCAACCTGGCCAGCCACACCCATTCGACGACGCCCGCCGTCACCATCACGGCCCTGGAAACCCTGGCGCGCCAGTTCGCCCAGGCCCTGGGGCGCATGGAGGCCGACGAGCAGGCGCGGCACCGCCGAGAAAACCTCGACGGCCTGTTCGACGCGATCAACGACTACCTGTTTGTGCTCGGCATGGACGGCATCATCCTCCACTACAACCGTGCCGTCGGCGAAGGGCTGGGCTATGGCGACCGCCTGATCGGGCGACCCGTGACCGAGGTGCATCCGCCGGAGACGCGCGAGGAGGTGGCGCGCATCGTCGGCGAAATGATCGCCGGCAAGCGCGATTCCTGCCCGCTGCCGCTGCTGCGCGCGGACGGTTCGCAGATCATGGTGGACACCCGCATCGTCGCCGGGCAGTGGGATGGCCAAGCTGCCATCATCGGCGTCTCGCGCGACATCACGGAGCAGTTGCGCCAGGAGCGCTCGCTGGGCGAGGCCAAGCAGTTTTCCGAAGACTTGATCAACGCGCTGCCCGGCATCTACTTCCTACTCGACCAGGGCGGCGACATGGTGCGCTGGAACAGGCGCCTGCGCGAAGTGACGGAGCGCGACGACAGCGACATCCTCAACATGAAGGCGGTCGACTTCTTCACCGGCGACGACGTAGGACACATCCGGGCCGGCATCGCCGAAGCCTTCGTACACGGCGAAGCCGCTGCCGAGGGTGCGCTGGTCACGCGCTCCGGCCGTTCCGTGCCGCACCTGTTCACGGCACGGCGCACCGTCATCGGCGGCCGCGACTACATCGCCGGATTCGGCATCGACGTCAGTGCCATGAAGGCTGCCGAGCAGGCGCTGGACGATGCGACCGAGCGGCGCCGCGCCCTCTTCGAGCAAAGCAGCGACGGCATCGCCGTGGCCGACCTGGACGGCAGGGTGGTCGAGGCCAACGCCACGTTTGCCGCGATGCTCGGCTACCGCCTCGAAGACCTGCCGGGCATGAACGTCGCCGACTGGGAGACGCGCCCGGCCGAGGAGATGCTCAAGGAATTCGCCTCGTTCGAGGCAGGCAACCGCACGTTCGAAACCCGGCACCGGCGGAAGGACGGCAGCACCTACGAGGTCGAGGTCAGCGTCAGCGCGATCCACTGGAAGGGCAAGACGCTGCTGCTCGGCGTGCATCGCGACATCAGCCGGCGCAAGGCCGCCGAGGCGGCCCTGCGCGAGCGCGAGGCCATCTACGGCGCGATCGTCGACCGCTCGCTCGAAGGCCTGTTGCTGGTCGATGTCGATACCCTGGGCTTCGTCGAATTCAACGACGCCGCCTGCACAAGCCTTGGTTACACGCGCGACGAATTCGCCCGCCTGACCCTCGCCGACGTGCAGGGCACACTCGATCCGCAGCAGACGCGGGAGAAGGTTGACTTCGCGGCGGGCCAGCCCGAAGGCATCCGCTTCCAGAACAGGCACCGCTGCAAGGACGGCAGCCTGCGCGACCGCTACATCAGCAACAGACCAGTGACGGTCGGCGGTCGCGTATGCCTGGCCCATGTCTGGCACGACATCACCGACGAAAAGCGCGCCGAGCGCCGCCTGCAGGATGCGACGATGTTCCTGCGCGAGACCCAGGACATCGCCCGCACGGGCGGCTGGAAGGCAAATCCAGAGAACGACATGCTGTTGTGGACCGAGGAGGTCTATCGCCTGGTCGAACATCCGCTCGACTCGCCGCCGACGGGGCTTGCCGACGGGCTCAGGTACTACGCGCCGGAATACCTGCCCCAAATCCAGCAGCGCCTGGGCGAAAGCTGGCAGCACGGCACGCCCTTCACCCTGGAGACCGAGATGATCGCCGCCTCGGGCCGCCGCTTCTGGGCGGAACTGCGCTGCGTCGGTCGCGTGCGCTCCGAGGACGGCGATTTCCTTACCGGCACCTTCCAGGACATCACCGAGCGGCGCGTTACCGAGGAGGCCCTGCGCGCCAGCGAGGAACGCTACCGTACGGTGTTCGATACGCTGGGCGAAGGCATCGCCCTGGTCGACAACCAGGGCGTGATGCTGGCCTGCAACCCGGCCGCCGAACGCATCCTGGGCCGGCCGGCGGCCGATATGCTGGGCAGGCCAGCGCTCGCCCACACCGGCGAACCGCGGCACGAAGACGGCTCGCCCATCCCCTACGACGAGCTGCCGATGGTGAAGGCAATCCGCAGCGGGCAGCCGCAACGCGACGTCGTCATGAACATCGGCCGTGCCGATGGGCGCCGCGTCTGGGTCCGGCTCAACGTGGAACCAACCTTCGCCGCAGCGGACGGACGACCCGCCGCCGAAGTCGTTTCCTTCGCCGACATCACCCTGCAGAAGACCGCCGAGGCGGAGTTGGATCGATACCGTGATCACCTCGAGGAACTCGTCAACGAACGCACGGCGGCACTCGAGTCGGCAAACCAGCGCCTGTCCGCCAACGACCGCCGGCTGTCGGCGATGCTGGACATCAGCCAGCAGGCAGCCCAGCTCGATGAGCGGGAACTCCTGGCCAAGGCGCTCGAGGTCGCCGTCTCGCTCACCGGCAGCCAGATCGGTTACCTGCATCTCGTCAATCCCAACCAGGAGACCGTCGCCTTCCACCTCTGGTCGGAAGGTGCGCTGCGCTATTGCACCGCCCTGTCGGACCCGCATTACGCCATCTCGCAAGCTGGCCTCTGGGCCGACGCCGTGCGCCAGCGCCGGCCGGTGGTAAACAACGACTACCAGGCCATGGCGGCGCGCAAGGGGTATCCGGAGGGCCACGCGCACCTGGTGCGCCATCTCGCGGTGCCGATCATGGATGGCGGCCGGGTGGCCATGCTGCTCGGCGTCGGCAACAAGGCCGGGGACTACACGCAGTGGGACATCGCCGAGCTGCAACTGATCGGCAATGACATCTCCACCATCGCCCTGCGCCGGCGCGCCGAGGTCGACCTTGCCGAGGCCAAGGCCGCCGCCGAGGCTGCCAGCATCGCCAAGAGCGCCTTCCTAGCCAACATGAGCCACGAGATCCGCACGCCGATGAACGCCATCATCGGCATGGCCAACCTGCTGCGCCGCAGCGGCGTGACGGCAGTGCAGGCCGAGCAGCTCGACAAGATCGACACCGCCGCCGACCACCTGCTGGGCATCATCAACGACATCCTCGATATCTCCAAGATCGAGGCCGGCAAGTTCATGCTCGACGAAGGGCCGCTCGACATCGAGGCCGTGCTCGCCAACGTCACGGCCATCCTTTCCGAGCGCGCCCAAGTCAAGGGCATCGGCATGCGCGTCGAACTCGATCCGGTGCCGGCGCACCTGGTCGGCGATGCGACGCGCCTGCAGCAGGCCCTGCTCAACTACGCCAACAACGCGATCAAGTTCACGGAGCACGGCGCCGTCACGCTGCGGGTGCGCCTCATCGAGGAGGCCGCCGAGGAAGTCGCGGTCCGCTTCGAAGTCGCCGACACGGGTGTCGGCGTTCCGGCCGACGCGGTTGACCGGCTCTTCAACGCCTTTGAGCAGGCCGACAGCTCGACCACCCGCAAGTACGGCGGCACCGGCCTGGGCCTGGCCATCACGCGCCGCCTTGCCGAAATGATGGGCGGCGCTGCCGGCGCCGAAAGCCAGTTCGGCAAGGGCAGCACCTTCTGGTTCACGGCCAGGCTGCGCAGGGGCGCCGCGGTGCCGTCATCGGCATCGGCGGAGTCTGCGAAGAACGCCGAGGAGCAGCTTCGCGCGCGGTTTGCCGGACGGCGGGTACTCGTGGTCGACGACGAGCCGATCAATTGCGAAGTGGCGCGGATGCTGCTGGAGGATGTCGGCCTCGTCATCGACACCGCCGAGGATGGCAGGCAGGCCGTGGCGATGGCCGGCCTCACGCCCTACGCCGCCATCCTCATGGACATGCAGATGCCCAACCTCGACGGGCTCGGCGCGACACGCCAGATCCGCAAGGCGTCCGCCTCGCCCGAAGTGCCCATCATCGCCATGACCGCCAACGCCTTCGCCGAGGACAAGGCGCGCTGCATCGAGGCCGGCATGGACGATTTCCTCGCCAAGCCCTTCGAACCGGAAGTGCTCTTCGCCACGCTGCTGCAGTGGCTGAGCCGCGCGAGCTAGGCGGGGCGGCCGCCGCCGACGAAGCGCACGCGCAGCGAATCCAGCTCGATCCAGACCAGCGTGGGGAAAGGCAGGATCAGGCCGTCCCCGAAGCGGGGCACGACCTGGCGCCGCGTGTAGAAGCGGATGCCGTCGACCTCCTCCGCGGCCCGGCAGAAGTTCGCCGCAGTGGCCAGGCGGCCGATCACGTCGGCGGTGTAATCGTGCCTCAGCAGGTGCAGCGATGCATCGATGTGGAAGCGCTGGACGCGGCAGTGGGTGGGTACCGACTCGTCGAACCAGGCTTCCAGCAGCCGCGTGCCGGGCGCCCCATCGACCGGCTTCTCGATCGCCGTGACGCCGGAAGACTCGAGCAGGAATGGAAAGCTCAGATAGTTCCACAGCGCGTAGCCGGCGAAGTACAGCATGTCGAGTCTGTCCCAGCGCAACTGGCGGCCGACGCGGGCGAAGCAGGCGCGCGGTGACTCGCGCTGCGCGATCGTCTCGCCGCGGGCGTCCACCAGGCGCACTTCGTCCGGCGTCCATACGCCGCGCCACTCGGGCTGTGCATACCCGTACAGCACGACTTCCCGGGCGTGGGGACGGACCACGGCGTGCAGCCAGCGCAGGGCCAGGGGCTGCCCCTTCAGTGCAAACGCCAGGCCGCCCGAGGACAACGACGCCTCGATGGAATCGACCAGGTGCCAGCGGGCGCGTCCTCCGTGCGCGGCAATCAGGGCATCGACCAGCTCGGTGGCGATCATGGCAGGCGGGCTCCATCGGGGTTGCGGCGGGCCGGCTTTGTCAGCAGAATGCCGCCCTTGTTCCCTACTACGTTCGAGAGCCCGAAACCGGATGGAACAGACCCTAGGTGAGCAGTTCGAAGCTGCCCGCCCCGAGCTGGCGAGCTACCTCGGCCGCCTCGTGGTTCGCCCCCAGATCGCCGACGAACTGGTGCAGACGACCTTCCTGCACTGCCTCGAGGCGGCGGACCGCCTGCCCGCATCGACGGATGGCCGGCGTGCCTGGCTGTTCAAGGTGGCCACGCACCTCGCCTTCGACGAACTGCGTCGGCACTCGAACTGGCGCGAAACCATGCTGCTCGACCTGCGGGTCGCCACCGAGGCCAGCCAGGCCATGGTCGATCGCTCACTGGCGATGGTCGGCTCGCCGGAAACCAAGGCGATTGCGCGCGAGCATGTGGTCGCCTGCCTTGCCTGCACCCTGCGCAACCTGCCGGAGCGCAAGGCGGCCGCACTGCTGCTCAAGGAAGTCCACGGTTTCACGGTGGATGAAGTCGCCGACCTGCTCGACGCCACTCCTGCGCAGGCGAAGAACTGGCTGCAGGAAGCGCGCGCCCACATGGTCGAGCGCTACGGCGCCACCTGCGCACTGCTGGCGAAGACCGGCGTCTGTCACCAGTGCGTCGAACTCGACGGCTTCTTCGGCGCCGACCAGGGCAATCCGCTGGCGCACGACGCGGGGATCGACGCGCGACTGCGGCTCGCTGCCCGGCTCCGCGAGACGCCGCCGGGCCCCTGGCACCGGATGATCTTCGGCCTCATCGACGAAATGGCGTGATGCCGCCGCGGCGGCCGGCGACGTTCAACCGCGGGCACCAGCGCCGCGTCGACGATGCAGCATCAGCGCCGCGATGGCGAGTCCGATCGCCAGCACCACGGGAATCGCGTAGAGGTTCAGCGTGTGCCAGCCGCCGCCCAGCACCAGGGCCCCGGCCGATACCGAGGACAGGGCCTGCACGCCGAACACCGCGAAGTCGTTGCTGCCCTGCACCTTGGCCCGTTCGGCCGGTGCGTAGGTCTCGGTCAACAGCGAAGTGCCACCGATGTAGAGGAAGTTCCAGCCGACGCCGAGCAGGAACAGCGCCCACCAGAAATGCATCAGCGTGACTCCGGACAGTGCCAGCGCTATGCAGACAAGCATGAGCACGACACCGGTGGCGAGGATGCGCAGCACGCCGAAGCGCTTGATCAGGCCGCCGGTGAAGAAGGACGGTCCGTACATGCCCAGCACGTGCCACTGGAGGACAAAGGCGGCGTCGGCAAAGGGCAGGCCGCAGATATCCATCGCCAGGGGCGTGGCCGCCATCAGCAGGTTCATCGTGCCGTAGCCCAGCGCGGCGGCCAGCACGGCGACGGCGAAGGCCGGCTGCCGCGCGATCGCGGAAAGCGGCCGGCCCGAATCCTGCTGCCCGGCGTCGACCATCTCCGGCACGCGCAGGCGGCTGGCGATGGCCAGGGCGACGACGGCGAAGACGGATAGCGATGCGTAGGTAGCGGCGAATTCGACGGACCAGACGTCGCGCGTGAGCTTGCCGGCCCAGGGACCGATGAATCCGCCGAGGATGCCGCCGGCGAGTGTCCACGAGATCGCCTTCGGCTTCCAGTCGGCGGGCGCCATGTCGGCAGCGGCAAAGCGGTACTGCAGGCCGAAGGCGTTGTAGGTGCCGGCGCAGAAGGTACCGAAGCAGAGCAGCCAGAAGCTGCCCACGGCCACCGCGGCGGCGCAGGTGAGCCCCCCCAGAATGCCGAGCAGGGCACCGACGATGAACCCGGCGCGGCGGCCGTGGCGCTTCATGAAGAACGAGGCCGGCAGCGTCATCAGTGCCGTACCGATGACGTAGCCGGTGACGGTCAGCGTCGCCAGCAGCGGAGTGGGCGCGAGGCGCGCGCCGGCGAGGCCATTGACCGCGATCAGGGTCACGCCGTTGCACAGCAGCAGCGCCTGGCAGCCGGCCAGTAGCGCGACGTTGCGTCGGACCTGGGGGGTGACCGCTTCGCTCATGCGCGTTGCGCGGTGCCGGACGCGGTCGTCGGCGGGCGGGAGGTTATGGAATGCGGAAGCATGGCGGGGCAAGGTGGCGGCAGGTGCGACATTCTAGCGGGCGTCCTGCGCACCCCTCCCATGCGCCAGAGTGCCCGTCGAACCAGGGTGTTCGGGCCCATCTGCCGAGAGGCAAGCGAAAAAGCAGAGGGGCCGCGAATTCGCAGCCCCTCTGCTTTTGTTTGGCGTCCCCACGGGGATTCGAACCCCGGTTCATACCGTGAAAGGGTATTGTCCTAGGCCTCTAGACGATAGGGAC
>ERZ724521.607-NODE-607-length-16361-cov-5.000797_pt1 | contig 16361 bp, 12 predicted proteins | sample MGYA00376054_ERZ724521 | MGnify/ENA primary metagenome ERZ724521 (study PRJEB28724, sample SAMN07190883) | activated sludge metagenome | isolation source: activated sludge of sewage treatment plant in Hong Hong | place: Hong Kong | collected 2016-03-17 ... | reverse complement strand
AATAGTGAATAGTGAATAGTGAATAGTGAATAGCGAATAGCGAATAGCGAATAGTGAATAGTGAATCCTGTCCGCCGTAGCTTATACGAAGGCGGAAGCGATGGCGGGAGCGAATAATTACCAGTTATTAGTTTCTAGCCATTAGTTTCTAGTTGCCCTTTCTGACACCTTGTAACCAGCGCCCTCCTTCATGCTTTCTTGCCATTGTCCCTATCGAACTTTGGGTCAATTTTATGGCATGTGTTTTGTTTTCCTGATTCACCCCCATTAATTTCTAATTTTCTTTCCACTTAATCAGTCGTCCATGAAACTTACACGTCGGGCTGTCCAACATCTTTTTCTTCGTGCCGGTTTTGGCGCGCTGCCGGCAGAGTTGGATCGCTGGGAAGGAAAGGATGTGGAAGATCTGGTGGACCATCTTTTTAACGAGTCGGAACAGATCGAAGACTTGAACCTTATTCCCGATCCCTTGAAAGGTCGGGCCGAGGTTTCCAACTTCCGCGTATTGGCCATGATCCTCCGTTCCGGACCGGAGATGCAGAACCTCCACTTTCACTGGCTCTACCGGATGGTCGAATCGCGGGCTTGCCTGCGCGAAAAGGCGACCCTCTTCTGGCACGGACATTTCGCCACCTCCGCCCCATTCTCCTACCTGATGCAGGGTCAGAACAATTTTCTGCGACGCCATGCGCTCGGTTCCTTCCGGGACCTGTTGCACGGCATTGCACAAGACCCCGCAATGATCATTTATCTCAACAACCAGGAAAATCACAAAGACCATCCGAACGAGAACTTCGCCCGCGAAGTGATGGAGTTGTTCACCCTGGGCATCGGTAACTATACTGAGCACGATATCCGGGAGGCCGCACGCGCCTTCACCGGCTGGAAAGTGAATCGCAAGGGAAAATTCGAAATCATCGACACCGATCACGATACCGGAACCAAAGTAGTCCTGGGAAAAACCGGACCGCTCAACGGTACCGAAGTACTCGACCTGCTGCTTGCACACCCCGCCCTACCCGACTTCCTTTCCGGCAAACTGCTTCGATTCTACTTCCATCCCAACCCATCCGCTGAGCGCATTCGGGAAATAGCCGTCGTGTTACAAGAATATAATTTTCATGTCGGAAAAACCCTCCGCCACCTGTTCACCCGGGATTGGTTTTATGACGCCTCGGTGATAGGATCCATGATCGCGGCTCCGGTACCGCTGCTGGTTCGCATGATCCGCTACTTCGGTATCGAGTTCGAACGGGGCGAAACACTTCTTAGGCTACAACAAAACCTCGGTCAGACACTTTTCTTCCCTCCCAATGTGGCAGGATGGAAAGGACACCGCGACTGGATCGACAGCGCCTCTCTCCTCTTGCGGCTCAGCCTCGCCGATCGCTTTTTACGCGAACGCGCCTTAACGGCTCGCGGACGGCCGGAGTTTGAAGAAACTTCACAAAAGAAACTTCAGGAAGAGGCTATCGCCCGCATCACCGCCCGATTCGAAATTCCTGAAAAAGCCTATGGCGCTCAAACTCCGGATACCTGGATCGACGCATTGTCGCGGGACCTGCTGACCACGGACCTTTCCTCCATCACACGAAAGGCACTCCCGACACCAGCCACCCTGAAGGATGCCTGTATAGCCGTTTGCAGCCTGCCTGAATTCCAACTCGTCTGACCATGCTTCGTCGCGACTTCCTCCGAACAACCGGCCTTGCCTCCACAGCGCTGTTTCTGCCCGCCTTTCTTCGCGGTTCCGTCACACAATCGTTCAGCGGTCGCAGGGTGATCGTGATCCAGCTCACCGGAGGCAACGACGGGCTCAACTGCATCGTTCCCTTCCGCGACGACCACTACTACTCCGCCCGGCCGGGTATCGCCCTCCGCAATAACGAATTGCTCCGACTAAACGACGATGCCGCTTTCAACATCAACCTACGCGGGTTGGCCGATCTGTTTCACAAAGGCGAAGCAAGCATCCTGAGCAGCGTCGGTTATCCTAACCCGAACCGCTCTCACTTCCGTTCCATGGATATCTGGCATAGCGCCAGCGATGCCGACCGCTACGTTCAAACCGGATGGATTGGCCGCTACCTGGACGCGCTGAATTCCTCCAATGCAACGCCCGCACACCTGGCCCTGGAACTGGACGAAAGTCTCAGCCTGGCATTGAAGGGCGAACAGCGTAAGGGCATGGCCACACCCGATTCTAAACGCCTGCAACAACTGCTGAAGCGACCGCTGCTGCGCAGCCTGGCGCAAGCATCACTTCCGGAACAAGGGGAATGCGCCTTCCTGTATCGTACCCTTCGCCAGACGGTCGAGAGCGCGGACTATCTCTCCGCACATACGAATAGCACCCACACGACGGGCAACTATCCGAACCATGCATTCGGCAAACAACTCCGTCAGATCGCTTCGCTGATCGGAGCCGGAGTTGAGACACGGTTTTTTTATGTTTCACTTCCGGGGTTTGACACGCACGCCTTACAGAAGAACATTCAAAACCGCTTGCTGAAAACCTTTGATCAGGGCCTGAGCGCGCTGATCCACGACTTAAAGCAACAAGATCGATTCTACGAAACCCGCATCCTGGTCTTTTCGGAATTCGGCCGACGGGTGGCGCAGAACGGCAGCAACGGCACCGACCACGGCGCCGCCAACTATGTCTTTCTCGCCGGTGGCAATATGCGTCGCAAAGGATTGATCAACGGCCTACCCGACCTGGGTGATCTCGACGAGGGAGACGTGAAGTTCAAAACCGATTTCCGGCAGGTTTACGCGACGATCCTGGAAGAATGGCTGGGAGAAGATGCGACGACGATTCTGGGGAATCACTACCCGACCCTCAACATCCTCTAAGGACTATCGATCCGGCGAAGCGGTGAGGTTGACAACAGGGGCTGTCGTCGCGAACCTGACCTGATGGTGATGCAGAATACCCAGGATCTCCAGGTGGATACGCTCCTGTACCGCCAGAAACTCTTCGAATACGGGCGTCTTTACGATATAAACCACCAGCAATTCCAAGCCGTGTTGCGTGACGTTCTGCAGACGAACGATAAAACCGGATTCGAGCTCGTGTTGGACTTCAATGTAGCCGCGAATGTCCGTCAGGACTTCTTCGATCCGTTCCGGCGGGGTGGAATGTTCCAACAGAAAAACCTGACGGGACCTGCGCACCTCGCGTTCCGTTTCGTTGATGAGTTCCGCGTCGACCATTTTCTTGTTCGGAACAGTCACCAGCATGCGGTCCAGGGCACGGATCCGGGTCGAACGGAATCCTACGCTTTCGATCTTACCTTCCACCGGACCAACTTTCACCTGGTCACCGACACGAAAGGGTTTATCAAGAAATATCGTGAATGAACCCAGCAGGTTCTCCAGTGTTTCTTTTGCCGCCAACGCGAAGGCAAGTCCGCCGATCCCCAGTCCGGTGACCAGCGATACGACATCGAGATCAAACGAGACCGCCAGAGTGATGAGCAAGCCTACGCCTGCCAGGATCACCTTTATTCCTTCCTTGACAAAAGGAACCAACTGATCATCCGACCGGTCTTCCGTTTCGCGCGCGCGCTCGATCAGGACCAATCCGAAGAAGTCGACCAACCGCAGCACTATCCAGGTAACGGCGACAACGACGGCGCCTTCGAACAACTGGTGCAGCACGAAGCGCAGGCCGAAGACATTCTCCGGAACCAGCTTCCATTCCTCCGGAAAATGCAGGCGGTCACAAGCCACATAAAGAATCAGGAGCAGGAACAGGAATCCAACCGGCGCCGCAGTCAGCGCCAGGAATTTATCGGATCCGACCCGGTGGCCCTGCTTCCGCACGACGCGATAGAACAGGCGGGCAATAAGTTTGGAAATAAAACTCTTGAGGGTGAGTCCGACCAGTAGAATACCCAGGAACCAAAGATAACTCTCCAGCGTGTTACCCAGAAAGGTTTGATTCAGGACGGAACGGAGAGAGAACATGGCAAAATAAATGACCGGGAAGACGAGCATCTTCCCGGTCAAAGTTAACAGCTTATCAGATCAATTTTTCCAACGCGATCTCAATGGCCGTCTGGCTCAATCCACGTTTTCCCGGATTGCGATGATACACGGCTTCCAAGGCGCCGCCGATGCATTCGGAAACATCGTGGAAGATGGCCTCATCGGTGATCGGCGTTTCATCATTCATCAGATAGCGGAATACCCGCGCCATACCACAGTTCGCGATGAAATCCGGAATCACACTGCAGTTGTTGTCGGCGAACTCCATGATCGGTCCGAAGAAGATCTCCTTGTCCGCGAACGGGACATTGGCTCCGGAGGCGATCACTTCCAGCCCCTTGGATAGCATGGCATCCAGATGCTCGCGTTGTACCAGGCGGGACGCCGCAGCCGGAACGAAAATTTCGGCACCGGTCTGCCAGATTTCCTGATTGATCTTATCAAACGGTATGATTCCCTCCGCGTTCAACTGATTACCCTGACGCTGGAGGAACAATTCCCGTACTTCTTCGAAAGAATAGCCCGATGCCTTGATCAGACCGCCCTGACGATCGATGATCCCGACAATCGAAACGCCCATCTGGGCGAGGTAATAGCCCGCGGCGGCCCCTACGTTACCCCACCCCTGCACAATCGCGCGTTTGCCCTTGACACTTCCGCCCCATAAGCGGTAATAATGCATGACCGAAACAGCCACCCCATAGCCGGTGATCATATCCGCCACGGTAATGGGCCGGGTGAGTTCCGGCGAATAGGCCAGGTCCTCCAGGCGCTTTTTCACGCCGCGCTGAAGCTGGCCAATGATCCGGGCCTTTTGCTCCTCCCCGGCATTGAAGTGGGCTACGACCGTCCCCTCTTGCGGGTGCCGGAGTCCCAGCTTTTCCGTGATCGGAATTACGTCGTGGATCTCGTCCACGTTCAGGTCGCCGCCCGTACCATAGTAGGTCTTTAACAGGGGCATCACCGCCTTGAACCAACGTTCCAGGACCCCCTGCTTGCGGGGGTCCGAAGGATCGAAATTGATCCCGGACTTCGCCCCGCCAATGGGAGGGCCACTAACAGAAAACTTGATTTCCATCGTTTTTGCGAGGGATTCTACCTCCCGCTTGTCCAGGCCCTTCCGCATCCGGGTACCGCCACCGGCGGAACCACCCCGCAGGGAGTTGATGACGATCCAACCCTCCGCTTCGGTTTCAGCATCTTTCCATTCAAATACGATCTCCGGACGCTTTTCTTCAAAACGACGGATCAGCTCCTTAACCCGGAGGGCTTCGGTGACAGGCAACGATTGATTCATGGTACTCATTGGCGGGGCAAACCTACGGCAAATAGCCGCACCGGACAACCAAGGCAAACCCCGACCGGGTCCACGATTTTTTTTCGGGAATCGGTTGTATGATGAGTAATTGTTCTTGTAATTTTGGATTCACGGAAATAAGTTTGCCTACCACCACTTCAAAGAACCCAACGCACCATGGCAACCAAGAAGAAGCCCGCGAAGAAGGCGAAAGCCAAGGCTAAAAAGGCTCCGGCCAAGAAAGCCAAGAAGGCCGCACCGGCCCGGAAAAAAGTCGCAAAGAAAGCGGCCAAAAAACCCGTCGCCAAGAAGAAAGCGGCTTCTAAAAAACCGGCTGCGAAAAAAGCTGCAGCGAAAAAGCCCGCAGCAAAGAAACCAGCCGCGAAAAAACCGGCAGCCAAAAAACCAGCGGCTAAAAAACCAGCGGCTCCGAAACCCGCTGCGAAAAAACCCGCCGCGCCGAAACCGGTAAAGTCGCCCGAAATTCCGTTCGAACAACCGAAAGTAATTTCCATGCAGGAAGAGATTATCGAGATCCGTCCGCTGACCGAGGCAAGTGACGAGGACAACGGCATGGAAATGTCCATGGATGAGGACATGAATATGGAGGACTCCGGTGGTATGAATGACTTCGACGAAGACGAAGACGATTTCTAATCCCTACTGACTTAAATACAAAAGGCCGCCGAATGGTGGCCTTTTTCATTATCAGCTCTTGCGTCGTTCAGAGATAAATCGAACCTGCACAGTGATCCTTGCGTGCACCGGTGACGGACGCGAGTACGTTGACTTCCTGTCGCCATCGAAGTAAGCCGAGGAAAGCGAATATCAACGCTTCTTTAAAGTCAATGATGGATCCGTCGGGTATACAGACTTCAACCGGAGATTTTTTTCGAATCAACTCCAACAGGTAACGGTTGCGCGCGCCTCCGCCGGTTACCAATAGTTTGCCAGATGCCGGCGACCCTTCAGGAGTACGTATCCCGGCGGCAATGCTGGTCGCGATGTGTTCGCAAAGCGTAGCAAGCAAGTCCTCTTCGCGCAACCGGAATCGGGATAGGATGGGATCATAATCCCGCTCCAGGTCTTCACGGCCGAGCGACTTGGGCATTGACCGCCGATAATAGGGCAAAGCCGACAGCTCCGCCAACAATTCCGAATTGGGTTGTCCGTCTTGTGCCAGCAGGCCATCGCGGTCGAAGGGTAATCCTCGCCGTGCAGCTACCGGATTGAGCAAAAGGTTGCACGGGCACAGGTCTCCGGCTACACGACGATTACCCGCTGAGAACGATATGTTCGCGATCCCACCCAGGTTGAGGCAGTGCGTAAATTCACCGAACAACAGTTGGTCGCCCACCGGCACGAGCGGAGCGCCTTGTCCTCCGAGCGCCACATCCTGCATGCGGAAATCACTCACCACCGGCAATCCCGCAGCTACCGAAAGTGCGGCGCCATCGCCCAACTGGAACGTAAAACCGTTACCGGGTTGATGGTAGATGGTGTGCCCGTGGGAGGAGACGAAATCCGCGCTGCAGCTGCGTTCGGCCAGGAACTTCCGGACTTGTTCCCCGAGGTAACTCCCATAATGTACCTGCGCTTTTACAAGCGATTCAGCATCCGCTTTATCAATGCTTCGCAACAGGGATGCGATGCTTTCGGGATACGTCACGGTCTCCGCTTCCACGATCCGATAGCTCCAGGTATCGCCTCGGACGAACTCACACAACGCGATATCCAGTCCGTCGAGCGAAGTACCGGACATTAATCCGACCACCTGGTAAGTTTCCGGACTCATTCCGCAACGATTAGTTTACCCTGAAGGTGCGCCCCCGACTCGTTCTCCGCTTCCACGATATAACAACCGGGTAATAATGATCCCAGATCCAAACTTTCCCGTGCTTCCGGAACGCGCATCCGGACACGCCCGAGGAGATCGAAGATTACCAGGTCTTTGACGGGACCAGGAGCGAGACGGACGATCCCCTTTGCCGGGTTCGGATAAAAATGCAGGTAATTGGGTTTCGGAAACCCATCAACCAGGTTGAGGACGATTGCACCCGAAGTATCCATTACCAGGAAATAAAATGCGGAAGAACCGCTGCCGGCACCAGCCGTACCCACGATCGCATAGTTACCCTCCGCCGTTTGAAAAGCGTGCTTCCCCCGATCGTTCAATCCGGCCATGTGCGTATGCGACCAAAGCAAGGAGCCGGAAGAATCGAATTTGGTTACATCCAGTTGCGAAGCGGATTCCCCAACTAAAAGCAGGCAATCGTCTTCAACCGGAAGTATGTCATGAATACGTTCCTGGTTGGCCGTTCCAAGCGATCGCGTCCAGAGCGAATCACCCGGTTCGTTGCACCGCACCACAAAGCGATCGGATGGAGATACCGAGGAAACGGAAGTCGCTCCTGCCACGACAAAACCACTTTGCAGCTGCGCAAGCGAAGCGCCGGAAGCCCATCCATTTCCGAAATACTTCCGAAGCCAGAGCGAATCGCCGAGCAGGTCGGTATGCAGCACAAACAGGCAGCCACTGGTATCGCCCTGATCGAGCAGGTACCCGGTAAACAGATAGGATGAGTCGGGAACCTGTTCCGCATCGAGCAACTGTCCTAAACGGACGTTGTAATCCTTTGTCCAGGTAGTTTGTAAGGCGTCGTCCAGTTTGCGCACATGGAAACGGTAACGGTTGGTCGCGATTTCCAGCCGATAACCCGCCAGCAACCAGCCGCCTTCCAGCGCGTCGACCAGCGCGGTGAACCGAACCCGTTCGCCGGTCATCCGATAACGGACTTGCGTGATCAATTGACCCGCGCTATCGATCTGCCAGATTGCACCCGAGGTGTTGCCCACGCTATCGACGACACCAGCCAGCATCCAACCATTGACCGTTGCGCACCAATCGGTCAATGTCCAGAGGGCGCCGCTTGATCCGTATTGGCGTGTAGAAATCGTATCTCCGTATTCATTCAAATGGCAAATGGCGATGCTGCCCGAACCGGTAGCAGTGTTGACCAGATTGCCGGCCAGCAGATAAGTTCCATCGGTCAATTGTGCAGCCCGAATACCCTCGTGTTCACACTGCGGGTCGAGTCGGATAACAGCCGCACAAGTCGGCTCCAACGCGCTAACTTTCAAGGTCATAAACGGACATAGGAGCGACACGCAAATGCTGAAAGCCAGCCTTCGCGTTACGCTTCTCCATCCTTTTAGAATACCGTTCAAATCCGTAGGTTTGTCCGCACAAAATACGCCCTTTCCCGGTTGGAAATGCGGCGTTTTCCCCGAAAAACAACGAATTAAGAACAAGCGACTGCCATGCATTTCGAGCTGACCGAAGAACACCTGATGATCCAAAAAGCTGCCCGCGATTTTGCCCAGACAGAATTGAAACCGGGCGTCATCGAGCGCGACGACCATCAGAAGTTCCCCGCGGAACAGATCCGTAAAATGGGCGAACTCGGTTTCCTCGGCATGATGGTGGACCCGAAGTACGGCGGCGGTGGCATGGATACCATTTCCTACGTGCTGGCCATGGAAGAGATCTCGAAAGTGGACGCCTCCGCATCCGTGGTCATGTCGGTGAACAATTCGCTCGTCTGCTGGGGCCTCGAAGCATTCGGTTCAGAGGCACAGAAGCAGAAATACCTGGTTCCACTGGCCAAGGGCGAGATCATCGGCGCCTTTTGTCTCTCCGAACCGGAAGCCGGCTCGGACGCGACTTCGCAACACACCACCGCGATCGACCAGGGTGATCACTACCTGTTGAACGGCACCAAGAACTGGATCACCAACGGCTCCTCCGCTTCGGTGTACCTGGTCATGGCCCAGACCGACGTGGCAAAAGGTCACAAAGGCATCAACGCGTTCATCGTGGAAAAGGGCATGCCCGGTTTTACGATCGGCCCGAAGGAAAATAAAATGGGTATCCGCGGCAGCGACACCCACTCGCTCATGTTCGCAGATGTCAAAGTCGCGAAAGAAAATCGCATCGGCGAAGACGGCTTCGGTTTCAAGTTCGCGATGAAAACCCTCACCGGTGGCCGCATCGGTATCGCCGCGCAGGCGCTCGGCATCGCCTCGGGCGCTTACGAACTGGCCCTGCAATATTCGAATGAGCGCAAAGCCTTCGGCAAGACCATCTCACAGCACCAGGCTATCCAGTTCAAACTGGCCGATATGGCCACCAACATCGAAGCTTCCCGTCTGCTTTGTCTCAAAGCCGCCTGGCTGAAGGACCAGAAGCAGGACTACGGGCTGGCTTCATCCATGGCCAAACTCTTCGCTTCCCAAACGGCCATGGAAGTCACGACCGAAGCCGTACAGATCCACGGTGGTTACGGCTACGTGAAGGAATTCCACGTCGAACGACTGATGCGCGATGCCAAGATCACCCAGATCTACGAAGGCACATCGGAAGTTCAACGCATCGTCATTTCCCGTGAGATCATCGGGAAATAATCCTCGTTCCTGCTGATGAAAAGAATCCTCCCGCTGCTCCACTTCGTGTGGATCGCCCTGCTTTTTTCGGCCTGTACGCCACAGCGGAAGATCGTGTACTTCCAGGATGGACTTCCTTCCGCGCTGGCGCAACCCGGCGCCTATACGCTTCGGATCTATCCCGGAGACATTCTCTCGATCAATATCTTTTCCATTAACGCGGAAGCTTTCCCGTATCTCGCCGTACCGGCCGACCGGCCGACCAGCGATACGCGTTCGGCTTATGAAAAAGGCTATATCGTAGCCGAGAACGGCGAGGTCAACCTGCCGCTGGCCGGGAAGGTCAACCTGAACGGCATGTCCCTCGCGGAAGCCAATCGCGCCATCACCGCGAAGTACAAAGAATACATGGAAGACCCCTTGGTGACCGTCAAGAAACTGAACTTCAAAGTGACGGTGCTCGGCGAAGTCAACAAGCCCGGCACTTACCCCGTTCCCAACGAACGCATCACCCTGGCGGAGGCCTTGGGTTATGCGGGCGACCTCAACACCTTTGGCGACCGCTCGGCGGTGAAATTGCTGCGCTCGGAGAACAACCAGATGCGGGAATACAAGATCGACCTCACGAAAAGCTCGAGCCTCACACCCGAAACCTGGTACCTGCATCCTGACGATGTCGTGTACGTCGCTCCGGTACGCCGCCGCGCTTTCCAGAACATCAACCCTTCGGTCACGCTCTTCGCTTCGGTGATCTCCACCGCCATCATTGCCGTCACCTTTTTCCTGACCCAAACCAAATAACATGCGCGCCAGCACCGACAACCGTCCACGCAACGACGACGAGATCGACCTGCGCCTGCTCTTTTCGAACATCCGCAGGAACTGGCACTACTTCCTGATCTCCTTACTCGTTTTCGGAACCGCCGGCCTGTTGTACATCCGTTTTACACTACCGGTATTCGAAGCGAATACGAGTGTGCTCATCAAGGACAGCAAGAACAAGTCGAGCAATATCGAAGACATCCTGACCGGCGACCTGTTCGGCAATGTCAAAAACGTCGCCACGGAGATCGGCATTCTGCGATCCCGATCCGTCCTGCAGGAAACCATCGAAGAGCTCGGATTGGGCGTCAGTTATTACGGAAAGACCACTTTTTTCCGTTATCCGATTTACAAGAACAACCCCTTCATCGTTGAACCGCTGTATGTTCAAGACGGCTTGTACGATGAAGAGTTTCACATCCGCCTGCTGGATTCACTGACCTATCAGCTCGAGATCGAGGCGGACAACCGGTTGGTGGACGATTTCAACTACTCCTCCAAACACCGCTTCGGCGAAGAGGTCCAGACAGCCCGATTCAAACTCCGCATTGTAAGGAACGATCCTTCCTTCGCGGCACGTCAGGACGATGACTTCCGCTTTGTCATCCAATCGACCAACAAACTGATTGCCTGGTATTCGGAAAAGATGAAAGCCGAACCGATCAACAAGGACGCGACCATCATCAACATCACCATCCAGGACCAGGTGCCCGAACGTGCCGTGGATTTCCTCAACACCCTGGGAAAAGTCTACATCAACCAGGACGTTAAGGACAAGTCTTCCGTCGCCGCGCTGACGCTGAAGTTCGTGGACGAGCAACTCGAGGAGATCTCCAAGACCCTCAACGCGACCGAACTGGAACTCCAACGGTTCAAGGAACAAAAAGGAACCGTTGACCTGAGCGAAGAATCCAAGGCCTACCTCGAGCGTGTCACACGGGTCGATGCCGACCGGGCCAAAGCCGAGCTGGAATTGAAGTCGCTGGATTACCTGTACAACTACGTAAAGTCGAACAAGGACCTCGACCAACTGGCTCCTTCCAGCCTGGGCACACCGGATCCCCTGCTGATCGACCTCATCGGTCAACTGAAGAATCTGCAGACCAAACGGCGCAGCCTGCGGTACGGCGCCAGTGAGAACTCTCCGGCGATCAAGGTCATTGACCAGCAAATCGAAGAAACCAAAGCGTCCTTGATCGAGAACATCAACAGCCTCCGCAACCAGACGCGCGTCAGCCTGGGTACGATCCAGGGCCAGTTGGCGGAATACGAAGGCTCGATCCGCAAGATCCCGAACATCGAACGGGAACTGCTCGGCATCCAGCGCAATTTCTCGGTGAATGAGAATATCTACCTCTACCTCCTGCAGAAGAAAGCGGAGACCGGTATCGCCAAGGCAACGGCCGTGTCCGACAACAAGGTGCTGGACAGCGCATCCTTCAACGAGATCCCGGTGATCCCGAACCGCAAGGCGGTGGCGATCATCACGCTCCTCCTCGCGCTGGTATTGCCCATTCTCTTCATCGCCCTGCAGGGCTATCTGAAGAACACTGTCAGCAACCGCGAGGATGTGGAGAAGCAGACGAAAGTACCCGTGATCGGCGTCGTGGGACACCACACCAGCAGTGAACGCCTGGTGGTGAGCGCCAAGCCGAAATCGGCCATTGCCGAAGCCTTCCGTTCCATCCGCGCCAACCTGATGTTCCTCGGACTGGCCGATCAGCACAAGATCGTACTCATCACCAGCTCCGTGGGCGGTGAAGGAAAATCCTTTTCGACCCTGAACCTTGCGGCGGTCCTGGCCTTGCAGCATTACCGCGTCATCATCGTAGGCATGGACCTGCGCAAGCCGCAACTGGTGCAGGATTTCGGCATCGACAACTCCATCGGGGTGAGCAACTACCTCATCGGTCGCGCGACGCTGGAAGAAGTCATCCACAAGACTTCGGTCGACGGATTGGAGATCATCCCGTCCGGTCCGGTCCCGCCGAATCCGGCGGAACTCCTGGCCAACAAACGGACACTGGAAATGCTCCACTCGTTACGCGACCGCTACGATTACATCATCATCGACACGCCGCCGGTGGGGATCGTGAGCGACGCCTTGGTGCTGATGAACCATGCCGACATCAACGTCTTCATCGTTCGCGAGAATTACTCGAAGAAGGAGTACATCAAAACGATCAACGAGATCCACGAACAAGGAAAAGCAAAGCACCTCTGCATTCTGCTCAACGACGCCGGCACCAACCAACGCTACGGGTACGGCTACGGCTATAGCTATGGTTACCACGGCTACGGCTATTATGACGAAGAAAATCGGAAGAAGAAGTTTTTCAGGAAACCGAAGAAGGCATGAATACAAGAAAAGGGGCGGACATGATCACCGCCCCTTTTTTTTCGCTTAAATTATTACTCTTTCAATACGCTTTGGCCGATTGCACCTTGTGCAACATCAAACGCGCGATGTTGCCGGCGCGTTCCTTCGCTTCTTCGGCTTTAGTACCGGCGAATAGGTTATCGACCGTTTGATTGAAAAGCTGCTTCCACGCGTTGAATGCTTCCTCGTCCAGTGTAGCCTTTCGGCTGAGATCAAGGTGCGGCAGCATCGGATTGCCGGAATAGGAATTTTCCCCCAGGAGCAGCGTAGCCCAAAAGGAATACATCTTCGGAAGGTGCGCCGTCCAATCGACCTTCGCCACCTCGTTGAAGATCGGTCCGAGTAATGGGTGCTCGCGAACCTGCCGGTAAAAGGAATCGACGAGCGTGATAACGTCCTGCCGATCGGTAATGTCGTTCATGGATGATGTTCACTGTGCAGGCTCCCTGACCTGCCCCGCAAAATTCCCTGGCCTGCTTCGGGCTTGCAATACGAAATCACATTCCGGTACATGATAAAAATGGCCGGGCGATCGCTCGCCCGGCCAGTCTGAACGGTTTAAGGAATTACTGAATTACCAGCCGAACCGGTGTCAATCCGTCGACGCGCAGCAGATACAATCCCGGACTGAAGCGCTCCAGTCCGATCTGCACTTGCTTGTCGCCGGAAAGCGCCCGCTGCTCGATCACCTGACCCTGCAGGTCCAGGATCTCCACGCGCTGCATGGACTTCTCGGAACGGATCGAAACGAGATCGCTGGCAGGATTGGGATAGACGATCAACGCGTCCGATGCCGTTGATACGTAATAGCCGGTAGAGGCGCAATCGTTCATTGCACGCGGAGTCGGTGTGGTACCATCGACAAAGGGTCCGGTTCCATCCGCGCAACGGGAAGCGGACAGGTCCTGCGTCTGTTGCTGGTAGAGTATGCTGTCGGCCAGTACGCCCAGCGAATCGGACAACAGGATCGTATCGCCGCTGAGGGTAAGGTTGAAATTCGTGTGGTAGTCGATCCAGGTGGTGTTCTGGTCGTCCGCCCAGATCAACAGGTAACCATTGGCAGGAAGGATCGCCGTCCGCGGGAACTGCCACTTGGTCCGGTCGTTCAGGTCGTTGCTCAGGTAAAGGTCACCCAGCCCGAGCGGAACACCGGTTTTGTTCTTCACTTCGATCCAGTCCTTGTACTTTCCTTCTTCGTTCGTGATACCGCTCGAGTTACCGGCCAGGAATTCATTCACCGTGACGTCCGCGCTGGTGGCCATGGTGATCGTGGCAAAGAGCGTGTAGAACTCGTGCTCGGCGCGCTCCGGAGAGAACATGCCGGCGCTCGCATTCTCCGCGTAGAGGTAGTACTCCATCTTGAGCGAATTCACCGGAATCGTTGCGCCATACACCCCATCGCCCGCAGCGCCGTCGCCGTGGAGTCCGTCGTCGCTCATGGCCACACGAACGAATACATCGGTATGCTTGTACCGGTAACCCAGGTAAACGGCACTCGAAAGGGCATTGCTGACGGAGGCCGTGATGTTCACCGTGGAACCGTACACCGCCGTAGCAGGATCGGCCGCCACGGCGCTGATAGCCGGCGGAGCAGCGCTGAGTTGCGTCGTTCCACTCAGGTACGTGGTACGCGTATCCATGAGCTCGTACACCCCGCAGGTTCCGCCCGGCCCACCACCTCCTCCACTCACCGTCGTGGTCAGGTTGCTTTGGTATTGGGTATAGGTGTAAAGGAAATTCGGATCGGCCTGCACGGACGAGTCGATGAGCGTGCGCAACTGTCCGATCAGGTTTTTGTAATCCGCATTGGCAAAGTTCTCGTTGTTGAGCGTACGCATGTGCGCCAGGTACATGCGCTTGTACATCGGATCCGACAGCAGGTTCCTGATCAGGGGCCAGTTGGCGTCCGTTTCGTGCAACACGGGTGTGAGGTTCTGCATGGCCGTTACCCCACCACCGCCGCCGCCGCCACCTGCTCCGGTGTTCGTGAAGCTGCCGTACGCCATGTTAACGTCCCATACCGTGGGAATCCACCGGCGGTTGTGATCATAGTAGAGGTAGTAATTCTGGCGAAAGCCGCCACTGTAGGAATCCAGGTTGACCAGTACGTTGTTGTAGGCCAGCATCCAGAGTGCACGGTCCACATCGACGAACGTGTGGGCATAGGTCGGATGATTCGTCAGGCTGTCGCAGAAGCGGATGAGATCGCCCCAGCCATAATCGGATTGCAGTTCGTAGTAATTGTAATAGAGCGACGAATCCGTGCCCAGGTAGATCAGGCTGGAACCGGTCCCGCTCATCACGTTGCGCGGGTTGCACTTGAAATACGAGGAGTAAGAGGAATGGTAATGATCCTCGGCAAAGGAGTTGCCGACATCCTCCGAATTCGTGTAGAGGCCCCAGTAGGCTCCGTTCACGTAGACCCTGGCATAGTTACAACGGGGAGCATCCATGTACTGGCGACAGATCGAATACGCGGAAACCTCGCGAACCATCGAAGGATCGGAAAATCCGTTTGCCAGTTTGATGTCTTCGTGACCCTCGTAGTCCTGGTCAATGACCTTGTCGAGTTTGATATGAAAAGGATTCTTGACACGACTGGCGCTATAAGAGCTATTGCCTTTGTACTTGACGCCTGCCTGGGGAAAGTTGACGCCATTGACGTTTACCGAATCGGCTATGATGTAGCCGTCACTGCCGGCAGCCGCGGTGTCCAGTTGATAGTCCCAGTTGGAAGAACCGAAGTAAATCCGGACCTCCTGAATGGTGTTGATGTCGTAAAAGGTGTCTTGTGCTTGCAGGCCGAATGTGAACAGGGCGAACAGGGCGGAGAGGATGGGCGTGATGTTGTGCATAGGGGAAATTGACGAAGGCAAGTAACAAAAGTTTAACCTGGCCGGAATAAAAAGACGATGAATCCCGCCGGTTTGTCGGTCAACGCAGGCATTGTCATTCGAATGTCATGGCCTGTGTGAGAATCCGCAGGGGTGGACAACTCGGGCAATCACTTGAAACGCTCGATTTCCAACTTGACTGTTGGGGTCCGAACCATTCAGTATCCGGCACATCAGAAAACAGTTGCCGCGATCAGGAGGATGGTCAGAAAGATCAGGCCGAGAGCAAATAAGAAGAGATTGTCGGCAGCGTTCTCCAGTCGAATGGCCCGGCTTTCCTTCTGACCTATTGAGGGTAGGGAAACTACAACTTTAAAGGCAAATTATGGTAGGATGTTGATGTCTCAAAAAGGCTTTTTTGGAGTCAATTTTTAGAAAAAACGCCTCTTCTTCATAATAAATATGACACCAAATTCATCAATTAAATCTTGCGTCAACGCCAAACTTATGACACGCTTAAAAGTGAATTACAAGCGGTACTCAAAATACTTCTTAAGATTACTAATGGGTTGTTCGAAGAATCGGAATGAAA
>ERZ724521.606-NODE-606-length-16364-cov-3.181434_pt1 | contig 16364 bp, 15 predicted proteins | sample MGYA00376054_ERZ724521 | MGnify/ENA primary metagenome ERZ724521 (study PRJEB28724, sample SAMN07190883) | activated sludge metagenome | isolation source: activated sludge of sewage treatment plant in Hong Hong | place: Hong Kong | collected 2016-03-17 ... | reverse complement strand
TTCAGTCATGACGGTCCAATGAAAGGTTTTGGGAAGCATGTCGCCTTTTGGTGATTGCCGCATCGGAGCCCCATCCGCATTTTTCCCGTGCCCCCGTTGCGACCGCCTGTCCGTGCCGCCGAAATGCACAGTGAGTTGCGTACAAAAAAACCATCCTCGCCGCCGCCCTCATTCAAACCGACTTCAAATATGGCTATTCCTCATATATGATCATAAGTCAATGCCGTTGGCTGCCACTGCAGACGGGAAGCTTCGCGGGCGTCGAAAGCCGGGTACTTCTGTAAGGGAGAGGCAGAGTGAAGCGTAAATGCCGTCTTGATCGGCAAAGGCCATCGACGGCTTGTGCCCTACAGATGGGGCTGCACGATATCTACGACCGGCACTCATACTTGATTTTCGCGCGCCAAGATGCAACTCCTGCCCGCGGCGCTTTTTGTAAGGGGAAGAATTTTGGCCGAACGACAACCTCGGCGTGATCGCAAGCAGCAGGCAAACCGAGAAGCACTGATAGAAGCCGCTTATCACCTGATCGTGCGTCATGGCCCAGAAGAGGTGACCATGTTGCAGATTGCGGAACGGGCCGATCTTGGTGCCGGGACTGTGTATAATTATTTCCAGTCCAAGACCGATATTGTCGTTGCCGTGATGAACAAGATTTACGTCCGCCTTGCGGATCGTATCAACGAAGTGGCGCGCAAGTTCGGCGACCCAGTCGATGCTTGCGTCTATACTGTTCATCAGATTATGGTCATGGCAGCGACGAGCTCCATCACATCTCGGCTGATGAGCGAATCCGTGCTGGCTGCCCAAACCGTCTTCAAGCTCAACGGCCCCCATGTAATCCCCGAAATGGAGGCCGCGCGAGAAGCGGGTGTCATGAACTTCAGGGATGCGGAAGCGACCTGGCGCATGATGAGCCATGCGATAATCGGTTTCGGCATCGAAGTCCGAAAAAACAAGATTTCGATAGATGACCTGAACGACTGCGTCGCGTCGCTTCTCGGTATCTTCGGCATGCGGTATGAAATCGCCAAGAAATATGCCGATAAGAACTGGCCCGATATTCCCGACGAATGAAGCGGCGGTTGGGAACGGATCCCTGCGTAAAAACGAAATCACGGCAAAGCGAAAATATAGAGCGTTTGATCTGATCCAATCAGATCGAAAAGCGCTCTAACGTCTTGCCGAGCCACTCAAGCGGCTTCCAGCGCTTGAGGGTCCGTGGCGCCACCTCGCGCCAAGTTCGACTTTACTCCCAAAAAGAACGGATCGGCTGCACATTACGCGCTTCTTTGGCGAATATATTCCCCCATTCGCACTAGCGCCTGCCTACCCTCCGCAAGGATCTGGTGAAACAACGGCCAGACGTGGATCATCTCAGGCCAGATCTCGAGGTGAACCGGGATCTCAGCTGCCCCGGCCGCGCCCGCCAGGCGCAACGCGTCGTCGAGCAGCGTCTCGGCCGATCCGACCAAAATCAGCAGGGGCGCAATGCCTTTAAGATCAGCGTAGATTGGGGATACGAGCGGATGTCGCTCGCCTGCGTCGCCGATATAGCTGTCGCGCAGCAGCATTAGCATCGGCTTGGGCGCCATCTGGTCTTCCGCCGCCTTGGTGGTCATCGTGCCGCCTTCGAGCGCCATGTCGGCCCAAGGCGAAATGCAGACTCCGCAGGACGGTTGGGGCAGCCCGGCATCCCGCACAGCCAGCAGGAGCGCCACCGCCAATCCGCCACCTGCACTGTCACCCATGATCGATATCGACCGAGGATCAATACCTGCGTCGAGCAGATAGCGATAGGCCGCCAGCGCATCGTCGACCGCTGCCGGGAACGGAGCTTCAGGTGCGAGGCGATAGTCGATCGCGAGAACCTTGGTACCCGCCGAGCGCCCAACTTCAGTCGCAAAATGTCGGTGGCTCGTAAGCGAACCCAGACCGTAACCACCGCCATGAAGGAACAAAGTCACGCGATTTGGATCGACATCCGGGGCGCTATACCATTCGGCCGACAGTCCGTTGATGGTAATCTTTGTTACCTCAACATCGGGTGCCGAGGGGAAAAGCTCCGACATAGTGTCGTAGGCCACCCGCCACTGGGACAGGGTCTCGCCAAACGGCCTGCTCAGCCAGACCTCTCGCACTGTTTGGATTTCCTTGTTCGCCATAACTATCCTTCTGGTCAGTATTTACGCAGCTCATGCATCTGCTTCGAAAAATCGATGAGAGCTCCGATTCCGCCGGTGATTGCGCGGCAAAGATTGCCGCGTATGCGACGGGCGCTATTTATACGCCCTGACGCGTTTCGGCGTCGCTCCTCGCATGGGGGCGTGTGCCGCAACCGCATCAGATCTCCCGACAGCATCGATAATGAGCGTAGTGCTCGACAGATCGTGGAAGGCAGCCCCAAGTCGCCACCCGAGACTTCGCGCTTGTGAGGAGGCAACTTAGCAGAACTTGACGATTGATCGTTAATGACATATCATCATATTATCGCATAGACCCATGAGATGGGAAGAGGGAATTTGTCTGAATCAGTGCACGCGCAGTCCCAACCATTGCGGGGCGTGAAGGTCGTCGATTTTACGCATGTGCTCGCGGGACCTTATTGCACGCAACTTCTGGCCGATGCCGGAGCCGACGTAATCAAGGTCGAACCGATGGTCGGCGACATGGCGCGATTCATGCCGCCCCTCGGCAAAATGCCTGACGGGTCACTTCTGAGCGGCGCGGAGATCGGCCTGAACCGGGGGAAGCGATCTATCGCTGTCGACATGAAATCGCCGGAGGGCCGAGACCTCGTCATTGAGATGATCGACACGGCGGACGTGGTCATCGAGAGTTTCGCGCCGGGTGCGCTTCTGAAATTGGGTATTGATCTCGGTGCGGCACGGCTGCGGCGCCCTTCCCTCATAACCGTGTCCATCAGTCTTTACGGCAGTCACGAGACTGCGGGGGAACTCGCCAATCGAAAGGGACTTGCGATTATCGCAGAAGCAGAGAGCGGCGTGGCCTGGATGCATCGCGATGCCGCCGGCAAACCACCGCAGCAAAAAGTGCCCTTCGCGGATATGAATACCGGCCTGTGCGCCTATAGCGCTATCGTGACGGCAATGCTCGGACGAGAGCGATCCGGCGAAGGAAAGCATATCGACATAGCCATGGTGAAAACGATGCTTTCCATGGCTACCGTGTCAATCGTCGGCTCTCAGATTTATGACGCCGACAATCCGCAGCCCAATCCAGCTTGCTACGGCATGTTCCGCGCGAAGGATGGCTACATTGCACTGGCAGCAGTTCAGGACACGCATTTTGCGTCGCTTATGGAAGCGATGGGCCGTCCCGATCTTGCTGCGGACGAGCGTTACCGACGGGGGGCTGCGAGGGGCCAGCGCGTGGCTGAAATCAACGATATCATCGATGGATGGACGGCAACACTCAGTTCGGCCGAACTTCTCGACAAGCTCAGTAAACTCGGGATTCCGGTTGGCTGTGTATATGCACCGAGCCGGATCAGCAGTGAGGCGAACCTGATGCCCGCCGGGTTCCTTAAATCTGTCGACGATGGCCAGGGCAGGGCCGTGCATGTACCAGCCAACCCATTGGGCTTCGACACGAGCAGCTCATTCCCGAAGCTAAACGCGGATGGCGCAGCCATTCGCGGCTTAGCGGCTGAGGGTAAGTCCGTATGGCTGGCGGGCTGACAACGCTGATCGAATAAGGCAATCATCAGCCCAAGGCTCTCCCTCGTTTTCAATTGAACCTGGAGTATCGTTATGAAAGCTCTCGTCATCGGTGGCACGGGGCCATCTGGCCCGCATCTGCTCAACGGGCTGCTTGCGCGAGGATATGAAACCGCCATTCTACACCGCGGGGTTCATGAGCCAGAGGGCCTACCCGAGGTACGGCATATCCACGCCGACCCGCACTTCCCGGAGACCTTAGCGGAGGCAGTGGGTGATGAAGAATGGGATGTCATCATTGCGACCTATGGTCGCCTCAAGGTCACCAGTCAGGTTATGGCGCCGCGGTGCGGGCATTTTATCGGCGTCGGCGCGGTACTCGCCTATTTGGGAGCGGTCGAGCCTTATTCCGCGACGCCCTCGGGTATGCGGATATTGGCCCGCGAGGATGGCCCCACTGCCGACGAAGGAAATCCGCCTTCGAAATTTGGTTCCATGATGGTTGACGCCGAGCGGACTGCTTTTGAAAACGGCGCAGCTCATGGCACAGCGGTGACGACGGTGCGCTATCCCACGATATATGGTCCCCGCAATGTGACCCCATGGGAATGGACCGTCGTCAAGCGGATCCTTGACGGGCGACAGCAGATGATCCTGCCGGATAGCGGCCTGTGGCTTTACACGCGCTGCGCCGCGCGCAACGCCGCGGAGGCGCTGCTTCGGATTGTCGACAATCGCCAGATAGCAAAGGGACAGATTTACAACTGCGCTGATGACGACCAATATTCTCTTAGACAGATTGTCGAGTTGATCTGCAGCAAGCTCGGACGGAATCTGGAGCTCGTTGATATACCCTCGGCGATTGCTCCCTCGATATTCTTTGAATGGGGCGCAGCTGAATTCAGGCCGCCTCTTCTGATCGATGCCCAGAAAATCCGCCGCGAACTGGGTTATGCAGACGTCATCTCTGCCAAGACCGCTCTCGAGGAAGTCGTCGATTGGCTGATCGAGCATCCCGTCACAGCCGCCGAATATCCAACCTATCGCGGTTGGTTTGACTATAATCTTGAGGATCGCCTGATCGCGAGCTGGCACCGGGCCGTAGCCCGGATTCGCGAGGAAGCCCCCGATATCCCGCCCAGCTTTGCGCACCCGATGCCGCATCCGAAGAAGCCCTCCCTGACCGCAGATGAGAGCGGGCGCTAGTACGACCTAAATAACTGGCGCACGTCAGCAAATTTCAGATCCAAAGGGTAACAAACCCAAGGAGATATAGACGGATTAAATCCCGACCTCGGTTCAGGGTCAGGACCGATTGATCTGTTGCCATGGATGTGATGACACTCGGCGAACTTCGTTTCAGGTCTCCAGTAATGAACCTGAATGATGCGTGATTTGTTTTGGTTGACGGGGGAGCAGATAGCTCGGCTTGAGCCCTGTCTCCGAAGTGCTATACCGTCAACAGTTTGATGAGCAACGCGAATGCGCTTGGCCTCACGCGACTGAGAACGCGCGCACCCCTGTTCGGCTCAAAGCCGTCGAAGGTGGCAGTTCAGTTTCGTTCAGGCAGCAGCGCCCATAGTTAGACACGAGAAGTCGGCAAATTCGGCTTGCACGATTTCTTCCAGACGGCTGAAATATTTGCTGGCTTTACCATGGAAGAAAACAGGCGCTGGCGGCCTCCCTTCCACATTGAGTCCAAGATACCATGAACCCGCCGAGCCTGCCTCGCGCAGGAGCGTCGCATTCAGATTTGCCCAGACCTCATCCACCCATCCGTCAACCATTTCCGGAGCAGGCTCCAGACTGACCGCCGCCACACGCTCACAGTACGCAATAGCAGCGCCGATCCACCGAACTTCATTCTCTATCATGACAGGAATATTGCCGAACGGGGTCTGCGGTCCTGACACCATGAACATGTTCGGGAACTCGTCGACCATTATGCCGAGGTAGGTACGCGGGCCGTCGGACCACTTCTCGCTAAGAGACACGCCCTTGCGGCCAGTGATGTCCATTGCAAGCATAGCTCCCGCCCCGGCGTCAAAACCGGTCGCGAAGATCAACATGTCGAATTCATAGCTCGCGTTGTCGGTTTGAAGGCCGGTTGGCGTAATTTTCTTGATGGGATCCCGGCTGATATCAACCAGCTTCACATTCGGACGGTTGAACGCTTCAAAATAGCCATGTTCGACGGCTGGCCGCCTGGCTCCGAACGGATACCCCTTGGGGCAAAGAAGTTCCGCCGTTTCCGGATCCTTGACGGTGCGACGAATATGCGCGCGAAGAAATTCGGCCGCCGCTTCATTCGCCTCTTCCTGCACCAACATGTCTCGGAAGGCCGTGAACAGGAACTCGAAGCCGCCCCGTTCATAGGCTGAGGAAAGTCGCTCCTGACGCTCGGCCTCGCTCAGGTCGCCAAACATCTCACGAGTTTCGGGGATCGCAAATCCACTGATTTGGCGTTGCGTTTGCGCCCAGATTTCAGGGTATCTATCCTTGATTGCCTGACGCTCTTCATCTGTGAGCGCCCGGTTACGGCCCGGGAGAGCAAAATTAGCGGTTCGCTGAAAAACGATCACCTGAGACGCATCTTTGGCAACTTCCGGTACTACCTGAATGCCGGTGGACCCAGTGCCGATCACTGCCACCCTCTTGCCTGCAAAACTCACGGGGTGATCGGGCCAGCGCGCCGTCAAATATGTCTCGCCGGCAAAGCTGTCCAAGCCCGGAAATGTCGGCATAATTGGCTTCGAGATCGGTCCGGTGGCCGGAATGAAATAGCGACAAACGAAGCGTTCTCCTGCTTCTGTCTCAATTGACCACAGTCCTGTTGCATCATCGTAACGGGCAGAGCTGACGCGGGTCTGAAAGCGAATATCGCGCCGGAGGTCGAACCGGTCGGCGACATGGCTCAGATAGGCCTTCATCTCGGGCTGAGACGGATAGCGGTCTTTCCAATTCCACTCCTGCTGCAATTCCTCCGAAAAGGAGAAGCAATAAACCCAGGATTCCGAGTCTGTACGTGCGCCAGGATAGCGATTCCAGTGCCAAGTACCGCCTACATCGGTGGCCGCCTCAAGCGCCACGGCCTGAACATTCAACTTGCGCAGCTCGTAGAGCATGCGAAGACCGCCAAAGCCCGCGCCGATTACTACGGCATCAATCTCGGTCACGTTGGACGAACCGCTTAGAATTTCAGTCATTCCCGCTCCGTTGTTCAATTTCATGCAATATATGCCAACACCAGAGCGGCCCTCTCCAGCATCGTTCAAAAGACGGCGATCTCCTATCACGACCCCTGTCAGATTATGATCTTAAATCATATATGACTCTTCCTCAAGTTAAATTTGAGATGCTGCATGCGCTTGGGCCGTTCTGTTGGCGCGCGGCTCCATTCCAGATGAAGGCGCTGGGAATCTTTCTTTGCGGATCCAGCCGCTAGCTTTTTGCCATGAAACGCGCGACCGCCGATGCAAAATCATCTCTCCCGAAGCAGCGGACGAGATTGGCAGCCTCGACGTCCAGGGTCTCACCGAGCGAGGAGACGCTTCCGGTGTCCAAATTGGCTTTAATCAGACCTAGTGCAAAAGTCGGCAGCTTGGCCAAACGCGTCGCAAGCGATTGAGCTTCCGCGTCAATCTCTTCCAAGGCGACTGCGCGATTGACCAATCCGATGTCGGCGGCTTGCTGGCCAGTGATAACCTCGGAGAAGAACAGGAGTTCCCGCGCTTTGGCCAAGCCTACAAGGCGCGGTAGAAAGAAGGAGATACCAAAATCACCCGAAACCGCAATTTTGGAAAAGGCTGTCGTCAGCTTGGCGTCCGGAACGACAATCCGAATATCGCAGGCTAGCGCGAGAGCCAGCCCAGCCCCGGCAGCCGTTCCACGCATCACTGCAAGCGTTGGCTTGGGCATTTCGTATAGCGCCCGGGTTGTCTCCATACCCGCACGCACCAATGCCACATCATCCTCAAACCGGGTGTCGTCGATGCCATATTGGGGCCGACTGGTCATGTCGCTGATGTCGCCGCCAGCACAGAATGCCTTTCCGGCGCCCGTCAGCACCACGACGCGGACATCGGGATCACGACCGATCCGCTCCACTGATTCCCGTAACTCCTGGATCAGCTCGTAGCTCAGAGCATTTCGCACTTCCGGTCGATTGATCTGCAGGGTGGCGACACCGTCTACAACCGTCTCAAGGAGTTGATCACTCATGACCGCGCGTCCTCTTCAGGAGTTCAGCTTGTACCCATGCGGATCGCTCCGTCGAGCCGTACGTCTTCGCCGTTGAAATAGCTATTTTCAATCATGGCAACGGCCAACTGCGCATATTCGGAAGGACGACCAAGCCGCCTAGGAAAGGGAACCGACGCCGCCAGACCGGCGACTACCTCGGGGCGAGCGCCCATCCTCAGAGGCGTCTCGAAAATGCCTGGCAGAATCGTATTAACTCGAATTCCTTCCCTCCTGAGATCACGTGCAATCGGAAGCGTCATCCCGATGACGCCAGCCTTGGATGCCGCGTAGGCGACTTGTCCCGCCTGGCCGTCCTCCCCTGCAACCGATGCCGTATTAATGATGACCCCGCGCTCGCCGTCGTCATTAACAGGATCGAGCGTCATCATTCCAGCTGCGGACATTCCGACGCACCGAAACGTTCCCGTGAGGTTTACATCGAGGATCTGTTGAAACAAATCGGCCGGAAAATAGCTGATGCTGCCATCCTCTCTCGATCGGCTCGCCGTCTTTCTGGTGCTCCCCCGCCCCGCACAGTTGACAAGCACCCGCTCCTGTCCGTGCCTCCCTCGCGCCTTCTCAAAGGCCGCGGCAACACTCTCATCGCTGCGTACATCGACCTCGCAGAAGACACCACCTATCTCCGCAGCAAAAGCTTCGCCCTTCTCGGCCTGCAGATCAAAGATCGCGACCTTTGCACCAAGGTCAGCCAAGGCTCGCGCCGTGGCAGCACCGAGACCCGAGGCTCCCCCAGTCACGACGGCGGCAACAGAAGCGTCAATTTTCATATAGAGATTCCTAGTTTACAGTGTTGGCTGAACGGGCCGCTTGTTCGACGATCTGTCTCGCCCATTTATAGTCATGCTTGCCGTTTACCGCGCGCTGGACGTGGTCGACGACGATCATCTGCTTGGGCACTTTATAGCTGGCCAAATTTTTACGAATGAACTGCGCCAGTTCCTCTTGATCCACCGTTGCACCATGGGCGGGAGAAACCAGCGCCACCACGCGCTGGCCGAAGCGTTCATCCGGCGCACCCAACACAATGCAATCCTGCACGGAGGGGTGAGCGCTCAGAACTTTCTCGACTTCTTCCGGGAAGACTTTCTCGCCGCCCGTGTTCACGCAGCCGGATCCACGACCGATAAGAATGAGGGAACCGTCGGCCGCAATCTTTGCGAAGTCGCCCGGTACGCCGTAGCGATGACCGTTAATTATCCGAAATGTAGCGGCAGTCTTGACCGGGTCCTTATAGTAACCGATCGGCACCGCACCGCCATTTGCGACAAGCCCGATCTCGTCCGATCCCGGCGTAACCTCGGTTCCGTCTTCGAGAAAAACCTTCGTCGTCGGGTTAGGCATGAAACGCGCCGTGTCACTCGGGGGGGAGGCGCGCGAGGATTCCAGACCCGCCATGCTCCCTTCAGTCGCCCCCATCGTGTCCCGGATCACGATATCGGCGAAGGATAGCAAGCCCTGCTTTACCTCCCTGGTGAACATCGCACCCGACGAGAAAATGACCTTCAACGCCGAGAGGTCGTATGGTTGGCCGTTGCCGGCCGCCTGCTCCAGCGCCTTCAACATCGGCCGCGCGAATGCGTCGCCAACGATCAGGATATCCGTCGCCCGTTGGCGCTGCGCGAGGCGCCATATCCTGTCCGGATCGAATTTCTCATTCCGGAACAGCACAACCGCACCGCCGACATTATGAGACATATAAACGCCGCCCCACATACCCGCGGCGTGCATGAGAGGACATGACACAACGCAGATGGTTGCGTCGTTGTCGCGATGCATGTTCAGCACCTTTTCCGCAAGTTCCCCCGCGCTTTCAGGACGCTTCTGCCCCCGCACGACATAGCCGGCAAAGCAGATCTCATTCAGGTCGCCATGACGAAACATGACTCCTTTGGGAGACCCCGTTGTTCCCCCCGTATAGTACATGAAAATGTCGTCCGGCGTGTAGCTCTGGCGCGGGTGGGGCTGGAAATCCCTTATCAGGTCGTCCAAACAGAGTGCGTCGGGAAGACGGACGCCCGACCCGTCATCGATCTCGACAAATGTTTTTAATTTCGGGAGACGGTCGCGAACAGCGGCAATTTTCGGCCCGAACTGCGCATCGAAGATTATCGCTTCGGCATCAGAATTGTCTAAAATATATTCGAGTTCAGTCTCGGTATAAAGATAGTTAACATTTATCGGCACGCCACGGACTTTGAATATGCCGAATTGCGCTTCGAGAAATGCCCTAGAGTTGTACCCGTAGATGGCTACTTTGGAATCGAGGCCGAGACCCGCCCTTGCGAGTGCGGCCGCGATCCGCGCGGAGCGCTCTTCGTAGGTCCGCCAGTCCCAACGCTGATCGCCCTCGATCACTGCTGGCGCGTCGGGAATGGTATCAGCAATGATTTCCCACACTTCAGCCAGATGCCACTGCTTCACAAACGGACTCCACCAGATTTACGGACCAGATTCCGATCAGGTCGTTGCCTCACGGCGACACAATGACGCATGACCGAGACCCCACAGCTCATGCCATGACCCCGCCATCCACGCTCAACGCCACGCCCGTCACAAACGAGGCCTCATCGGACAGAAGCCAGGCGGCGGCGGCGGCGATTTCCTCGGGTTCCCCAAACCGTCCGCTTGGTTGCCAGCTGAGAAAAGCTTGCTCCAGCCGCTCATTACTGGCGATCAGACCGCGGGTCATCGACGTTTCGATAACGCCGGGGCAGATCGCGTTGATCCGGACATCAGGTTTGGCAAATTCAAGCGCGGCCGATTTTGTCAACCCGATGACCGCGTGTTTACTGGCAGAGTAGACGGCCTGCTTTTTTGTACCGCGAAGGCCACTCGCAGATGCCGTGTTAACGATGGAGCCACCCCCGCCCTGCTTCAAAATCTGCGGAATCTGCGCCCGCATACAAAGCCATATGCTCTTGCAGTTGATATCCATTGTCTTGGCGTAGGCCGCGTCGTCTCCGTCCAACAGGCTCGCATTGGGCGGTGAATAGCCTGCATTGTTGAACGCGCCGTCCAGCTTGCCAAATGCGCTGACCGCAAGATCGACGGCGGACTGAATTTGGTCGCCCTTTGTGACGTCGACCTGACAAAAGCGCGCGGCGCCACCTTCACGCTGAACCTCGGCCACGACGGCCTCGCAACCCTCCAAATTGAGGTCTGCGGCAACAACGCTGGCGCCTTTCGAGGCGAAGAGCAGAGTGGCGGCGCGACCGATACCTGAGGCAGCCCCCGTAACCATTATGACTTTGCCAGACAGAATTTGGCTCATTGTTTATTGCTACCTTTTGGTCTTAGGCGACATGATCGGAGGCACATGGCGCGTGATATCTGAGAACTCGCCGGCATGATCGCGCCAGCCCCCGGTTGGGTTGCGGGGACGCAGAGCTGCGGCGCTTACCGACAGAAAATAGGCACGCTACATTCTTGTGGGCGGCAATATCCTTGAAAAACACCTTTGCGCGAAACCGACAAAGTGAAACCTGAGTGGCCCAATATCGCATCCGCATAGGCTCCGGTCCGGTGGTCCGATCTGCCGCGCAACCTTCCGGTGTCAACGCATCATCCTCTATCGATAGGCCGGGCAAGGCATGCCTCAGCCCGCACTGTTAATTGTGGTGTTAATTCATATATGGCTTATCGTCAACTTAATGTTGGTGGCGCCAGCAAAGCCATTGGGAAGTCAGAAACGCCTTAAAGAAGGCCCGGAAGTTTGCGCCGTTTCCACGAAACTTGCCATTCCCATCTCGACTTTACCCCTTAGCTTCCAGACCGCTTCATCGTCCGAGCTGTGCAGGCCTGGTCCTGCCGACACATCTATTGACGCATATTCGTTACTGACGTATCGTCACAGTTAGATGGCCCCCAGCATTTCGCTGCGACTCAACGGGTCCACATGCGAGGAAGGATCTGGAGGAGTCGATGGCCGAATATGAAGTAAAGCGTGTTCTGGATATCAAGGCGAAACTGGGTGAATGCCCCGTCTGGTCAGTCGAAGAGCAAATGCTATATTGGGTCGATATCGAAGGCCAAACAGTCAACCGGTTCGACCCTGCGTCGGGCCACAACCAGAGTTGGGATGTGCCGGGACGGCCCGGCTGCCTCGCACTTCGGGAGGACGGCAGCGCCATCGTTGCAGCACAACATGGCATATATGTCATTGATTTCGATACTGGCGTTTTAACGAAAATCGTTGAACCGCCGTTCGATGGCGAGACCATGAGATTCAATGACGGTCAGGTGGATCGTCAGGGCCGGCTGTGGGTTGGATCCATGATAATCGACTTCCGCAACATGCAACCTGACAAAGCAGTGATGTACTGCCTTGATGGAACGACATTGTCGCCGAAAATTGCCCCGATCACCGTCGCGAACGGGACCGCGTTCAGCCCGGATGGCCGTGTCATGTACCGCGCGGAGTCGGAGAGGCACGAGATTCTCGCCTACGACCTTGATCCCGAGACAGCTCAACTATCGAACGAGCGCGTGTTCGCGCGCATGCCGGAGGAAATCGGCATGCCGGATGGCGCAACCGTGGATTCAGAGGGCGCCTATTGGACGGCGGCGCCAAATCCTTACAAGGCCGGGGTAAACGGAAGCATAGTCCGCTTTACTCCCGATGGAATAATCGACCTTCGCATCGAGACGCCAATCGCTGCGCCGACCATGGTGGCCTTTGGCGGACCGAGCATGTCGACTCTTTACGTCACTTCGGTCGCGGACGAGCTTATCGGCCTGCCCAATCCTTCGCCCCTGTCCGGCAATCTGTTTGCAATCGAAACGACGTTCACCGGCATTCCGCACACAAAGGTTCCTGTTCATGATCGCGTGTCGGCGGGCGCCGCGTGATCAACAAGGCAACCGCGAACGGGTAAAGGCGATGGGTAATCGATTGATTCATTTTGAGCTCTCGCTTCATTCTGTCGGCAACGCGATGTCGATGGGCATTCGCGGTTATCGTTCGCGGTCACCAGTCAGCATAACCATAATAAATACTGCGTGGAGAACGGGTGCATGAAACCATATCGAATGCTTTTGCGCGATGAGACGATGGTTTCCGTCGAAGACTATCGGCGACGGGCAGCGCGGTGTGTACCAAAAATGGTTTGGTCTTATGTGGAAGGTGGAGCCGACGATCTCACTACCCTCAGGGCGAATATCGATGGTTACGCGCGATATCGGCTTCGCCAGCGGGCCCTTCGCACCAGCGGTACCCCTGATCTTTCCACGACCATCGCCCGCACCCCGGTCGCCGTTCCCTTCGCAGTGGCGCCAACCGGACTTAACGGCCTTACGCGATGGGACGGTGATCTTGCGATTGCCCGTGCGGCCGAAGCGGCCGGAACGCGCTGCGCACTCAGCAATGGCTCCACTCACTCGATCGAGGAAGTCGCGGCCGTTACTAAGGAAGCCCACTGGTTTCAGCTCTACGCGGTTGGCGATCGACAGCTCGTCGGATCAATGATTGAACGCGCGCATAATGCCGGGAATAGCGCGCTCTTCGTCACCGTCGATTCAAATACACCCGGGAACCGGGAAGGTGAACGCAAGCACGGCTTCGGCGTGCCGTTACGACTTACTCCCACCCGGTGCCTCGGGTTTGCGCGGCACCCGAAGTGGTTGTACCGATTCCTGAGGCACAGGCGGATGGGACCTATCAATTTCGATCCCAGCGCCCTCAGCGGCGGCGGTAGCCGGAGCATGCAGGGCGCGGCAAACGCGGTGGAAGCGCAGCTTCGCTTCATGGGTATGGATCTCAACTGGGATGATATCGCGTGGATTCGCGATCAGTGGAAAGGCCCCTTCTACGTCAAGGGATTGTTGGATCCCGAGGACGCCAAATATGCGGTTGATGTCATCGGAGCGGAAGGCGTCATTGTCTCGAATCATGGCGGGAGGCAGCTCGATGACGTCACAGCGACCATCGACGCATTGCCCCACATTGTGTCCGCCCTGGGCGGCCGTGGTGAGGTCTATCTTGACGGCGGTATAAGGCGCGGGACGGATATCATCAAAGCCTTGTGCCTGGGCGCCCGTGGCGTCTTCGTGGGGCGAGCCGTGTTGTATGGGGCCGCAGTTTCGGGACAAGCCGGCGTGGCGGGCGTTTTGAAAATCCTGCGCGATGAAGTCCATCGGGGAATGGTTCTGATGGGCTGCAACTCTGTTGCAGATCTTGACCGATCCTGGCTCGTCCATCCGGATGGGTCTCCTCTTGCGGAGACCGTCGCATGACGAGAATTCGTGATCTCCAGTCTTCCGACGCCATAGCGATCGGCGCGTTTCACCAAACTCCCAGTCAGGTTCTCGCCGAAGGAATGGGCAAGGCAGGATTCGATTGGCTCTGTATAGATATCCAGCATGGCGAGATTGAATGGAGTGCGTTGCTCGGCATCGTACAGGCAATGCAGCTCGGCGAATGCGATATCCTTGTGCGCGTTCCCTGGAACGATCCGGTCGCGATCATGCGCGCGCTCGATTGCGGAGCCGATGGCGTCGTCGTTCCCATGGTGTCCACGCCGGAAGATGCAGCGCGAGCCGTTGCCGCCTGCCGCTATGGGCCGCGAGGCATTCGATCCGTGGGACAGACGCGCAGGATGTTCGCCCCGGTAGGGGCCTATACTTCAACGTCTGCGGAACATGAATCGCTTTGCTTCGTCATGATCGAAACCGCCGAGGGTCTTGATAATCTTGCGGCGATCGCAGCGACACCTGATCTGGACGGAATTCTCATCGGGCCTGGAGACCTCGCATTGAGCCTGGGTCTGCCAATTTCTGTTCCACCACATGATCGGATAGCGGCTGCGGTCAAGCAGACAGCCGCAGAATGCCGGCTTAACAAAATCGCGTCGGCAACCCGTATCCCTTTTACGAAGAGATACGGGCGCATGGCGAGATTGTGTGGGATGAAGTCAACAAGGTCTGGTTGATTCCCAGTGACCGCTTCTGTCGGAAACTTATGTCAAATTTTAGCCAGGCTGGGATGGAAGGCACTCTCTCTACCGGGTTGTTTGGCGAGGAAGCATTCATCGTCATCGATGACAAGAAACGCCACGATGCCCTGCGCGCAGTCTGGGAGGTCGCATTTCGTGCGACGACCATCAAGCATTTGACGGGCCGGGTTGAAGATATGGTCGACGGTCTGCTCGCTCCCATTGTCGAGCGGATGCAAGACGGAGAGACCGTTGATATCAAGAAGCTGTTTTGCCGGGACCTTCCGGTTCAGGTGATTTCCGAGATGTTTGGCGTGGCTCCCGAGATGCGGCCGCTGATCACCAAATGGTCTGATGACATGATGACATCGATCCAGTACCTCGGTGATCCCGACGCGCCGGAACACGGCATCGCCGAAGAAGCAAGAAAAGGTCTCGCGCAGTTTCTGTTCGACGAGGTTCGGGCGCGGCGGGCTAAGCCGACGGATGATCTCATCGGTCAGATCGTAAACTCCGAGGTCGGCAAAACGCTTAGCGACGAGCAGGTCATGGTCAATTGCCGACAGCTTCTCTTTGCTGGCAACGAAACGACCGCGCAATGGCTCGCGCAAGGCATTTTCACGCTGGGCAACCAGCCCGAGGAATTAGCGGCGCTTACAGCCAATTTGGATAATGTCCCCGCCACCATGGAAGAGGTAATGCGCTGGGATTCCGTCTCCCAATGGCTGGAACGCCGCGTGAAGGACGAACCGATTGATCTCGGAGGTCAGACCCTCGAGCCGGGCTCACTTGCTGTTTTGCTCGTTGGCGCCGCCAATCGAGACCCGAACCGATACGACGAACCCCAAACGTTCAATCCGCGTCGGGAACAGAAGGGCCATCTCAGCTTCGGTTTCGGGATGCACCACTGTCTCGGAGCTGCGCTCGCGCGGTTCGAAGTAGCCGTCGCGATTCCAAGATTCCTGAAGGCCGTCCCGCGTTACATACTGGATGGCGCTCCGGTCTATTCGCATTCAATGGCCCGATCCCCCAATCAGGTCAGCATTCGTCTTTCATGAGAGTGAAACACGCAGCTTTTGCCGCATTGAAGCTGAACACCAGCTCTCTTGCCTAATGGAATTGATATGGTGAAAATTGAAATTCAGGACCACGATGGTAAGGTTCAGAGCATCGAGGGAGAACCCGGCGCCTCTCTAATGGAAGCGCTTCGCGACGGGGGAGTCGAAATCTCGTCCATTTGCGGCGGGACCTGCTCCTGCGGAACATGTCACGTATTTCTCTCGGAGACGTGGTTCGAAAGGTTATCGCGGCGCAGCGATGACGAACTTGATCTGCTCGAGACGCTGCCGTCGTTTAAGCCACAGGCGTCGCGCCTGTCTTGCCAGATACAGCTGAACGACGATCTCAATGGCCTGCGGCTTGAAATCGCTCCTGATGAGTAGCGCCACTCGAAGGATAAGAGAGCTGATACGGCCTGTGGCAAGCTGACGGG
>ERZ724521.605-NODE-605-length-16375-cov-4.779473_pt1 | contig 16375 bp, 16 predicted proteins | sample MGYA00376054_ERZ724521 | MGnify/ENA primary metagenome ERZ724521 (study PRJEB28724, sample SAMN07190883) | activated sludge metagenome | isolation source: activated sludge of sewage treatment plant in Hong Hong | place: Hong Kong | collected 2016-03-17 ... | reverse complement strand
CCAGATCGTCAGTCGGAGCTTCGTGCCCTGAAAGACCGTACCGGCAATCAGCGAAATCTGAAGTCGGCAGGCGTTGCACTGGAACCGCTGATGGCTGCCTGCACGGACCACGCAATGGGCCGAGCCACCGCAACACGGGCAACGAAAGCCGTCCGGCCAGCGCGCCTCGACCAGCGCAGCCTCGCATTGCGCCTCCGTTCCGTACCGCGCGACAAAGTCGGGCATCGACAGGCCCGGTTGAAACTGAATTCGGTTCATTGCCATGACGGGATCCTTTCGCCTGAAACTGTACATATATACAGCATAGCGCGTTCGGGGCCCGATGGTCGCGTCTTGCTGAGGATTCTTGCTAATCAGGGCCTGGCATGAGTCTTGTCCGCCGCAACGTGCGCGATTACGCTGGACTTGGGCGGGACATCATCAATCACTGGACCGATTGAAGAAACCGGTGTCGACATCGCGCCGATAGGGCCGGGGAAAGCAGGCAGCGTCGCTCGCATGCGGCGGAACGCCCGCTGGGGGCTTCCTCCCGACGACGAATTTCGGTTTCTGGCTGATCGTTCAGGACAGATGATCCGCCGGTGTCAGCGGCACACCGGCGCGCAAGGCTTGCCGGGCCAGGGAGAGCGCAAGCGGGGGGCGAATCTCCTCGAACCAGGCGGGAAGCGCGCCGAATTGCCTTTCGTAGGCAAAAAATGGATCGTCGAAGGAACGGTGCCGGACCGGCAGTTCGAGAGTGATGACCATGCTGATGCTCCTTGCTCCCCAATGAACCGGCGTGGCCGGCTCCCGGGGAGTGCTGGAGCGAGCGACGCTTTAGCCAGAATTTGTATCCCGCCCCGGCAAGTTATCGGTTAAATCCGGCGATCGAGGTGCATTCTCCCGGAATCGGGGTGGAGAAGGGAAATACTTTGCGCTTATGAGCTTATGATCTTGCGGGTTTGTGCGCTGCAGCGGGTGGCGGTCTCTTGTGCCGGTCGGCGGGTAATCTTTCCCGCGACCTGGCTTGCCGCCGGTGGGACAGTGTCTTCGTCCCGGGCTGGGGATTCGCTCAGGCTTGCCGAGGCGGGAAGCCGAGGAAGGCAGAGACGCGTTCCCCCCCGTGCTCGAAGGGGTAGTAATCCCAGACCGCCTGGTGTTGCGTTGCCCAGTGGTCCCAGAAGAACAACGTATCGGGCGTCCAGTGAACGCGTGTCTGGAAGGCAAGGTGCTTCTCGACGTGGCGGTACAGCAATTGCAGCAGGGCATCGCTTTCGGCGCGGGTCAACTGGACGATGTGCGAAGTGAATGCCGGATTGACGAAAAGAAACCTGCACCCGCTGAAGGGATGACGGGCGACGACCGGGTGCTCGCTCGCCGGGAAAGTCTGGCCGGGGTCCGGTTCGGCGCCATAACCGGCGGTCCACGCCTGGCGTCCGTCGTGGATAGCCGTCAAGCCATCGAGCAGGCGCTTGATGGGATCCGAGAAGGATTCGTAGGCGAGGTACAGGTTGGTGAAGGCCGTATCGCCGCCGCCGATCTCCGGCAGGCGGGTGGCCCGCAGGAAGGAGCCCCAGATCGGCTCGGGATCGCAGGAAACATCGTTGTGCCACGCATCGCCGGCGGTGTAACGGGAACTGCGGCCGGTCTTCCAGGCGAGGATTTCGGGGTTCTGGCTGCGCGCGGAAAGCGTGCTGTTGCCCGCCAGGAGATGCCGGTGCAGAAGGGGCCGAAATGGCGCGCGAAACGTTTGTGGTCCTCGGCGGAAATTTTCTGGTCGCCTGCGAATGAAGATTGGCAGGAGCTTGGCGACGGCCGTGTTCACCGGCGCACCTGCCACCGCCAGCGCTGTCGGGTCGCAGGTGCGGGTACGCGGGGCAATTTCATGAGTCGTTGGTCAAGCTGATTCCAGGCAGACGGCCGGGTTCCCGGTAACGCGGCATAGGCTCCGGCAGACCTGCTCGGCAATGAAGGCACTGATGCGCGGATTGGCTTCCCGGCTGAGTCCGGCGATGTGCGGTGTCAGCCAGACGTTGGGCAGGCCGGCCAGCGTCGAATCGGCCGGCAAGGGCTCGCGCGAGAACACGTCGATCGCGGCACCGGCCAGATGCCCGCTGCGCAGGGCGCTGGCAAGAGCGCTCTCGTCCACAATGTCACCATGTGCCGTGTTGATCAGGATGGCGCCCTGTTTCATATGGGCAATCGCTTCGTGATCGAACAGATGCCGCGTCAGGGGCGTCGGGGGCAGGTGCAGCGAAACCACGTCGGCGGTCGTCAGAAGGCCATGGAAGCTGAGCGGCTGGACACCCGATTCCGCCCAGAGTGTGGAATCGGGCGCATGCGCCGGGTCGCAGGCGACGACCCGGCAGCCGATGGCGCGGGCAAGTCCTGCGGTAAGTTGGCCGACCGTGCCGAAACCGACCAGCCCCAGCGTCTTGCCAGCCGCTTCGCGGCCACCGCAATGATAGGGGCTTGGCCACCTTCCCATCGAAAGTTCGGCGGTACGATGATAGTCGTTGCGCAGGGTGATCAGCAGCATCGCCAGCACGTACTCGGCGACGGCACGGGCATTGAGACCGGACGCGCGATGAACGGCGATGGCGCGCCTGCGGCATGCGCCGAGGTCGATGTTGTCCAGCCCGACGCCGAGGCGACCGATCACCTCCAGCCTGCGCGCCTGGCCGAGCAGGTCCGCGTCGACCCTTGTCCGGTTGCGAACGATCAGCGCTCGCGCGCTGACCAACGTTGCGTGCAGCTGCGCCGGGTGGTCGAACAGTTCCGGGTCGTAATGGACCGGGAATCGCGCGCGCAAGCTTCTTACGGTCGCTGCCTCCATGTGTTCGGCAATGACGATCACCGGACCGCGTGCTTCGGCTTCAGCCATGCATCCCCCAGCGCCGGACGGTGCGGGCCTCGATGCTGCGGAACACCAGGTTTTCCATTGCCAGGCCGATCAGGATGACGGTGAGCAGGCCGGCGAATACCGACGCGATTTCCAGCTGGTTCTTGTTCTCGTAGTTGAACCAGCCGAGACCGCACGATCCCGAGCTGACACCAAGCGTCAGGACGATCGCTGTCAGCAGGCGGACGCAGAGGTTCTTGAAGCCCATGACGATTCTCCGATGGGGTGTGACCAGTGACCGCCACGTTGTTGGCTGCCGGCAACGAACGTGCGCGGCATGACGTTGCACGTTGCGACGCCTTTTGCTGCGCAAGTGCCGACGGCCAGTTCTTGGTCTCCGGAGCGACCCATCCTAGCCAGTCGACCAAATCGTGCCAACGACGTTTTTCTGCTTTGTTTATGCACGATGCCGTGACTGGAAACGGCTGGCGGTTATTTGTTCTGGAAGTTCCTGGACCATCACCGAGACGCTCTGCGCCCCCTGGGCACCATATACGAGGACTCCTCCGTCCTCGTCGGCAAATCTTGCTCCCCGCTGCACAGCAAGTTCTGTTAAAACGCTACAGTTCACCTGGCCGTCCGCAAGTCATCATGACCCAACGCAAACTGACCCACCTGAAAGCGCTCGAAGCCGAGAGCATCCACATCATCCGAGAAGTGGCGGCGGAGTTCGAACGTCCGGTCATGCTGTATTCGATCGGCAAGGACTCGGCGGTCATGCTGCATCTGGCGATGAAGGCCTTCTATCCGGGCAAGCCCCCGTTTCCGCTGATGCACGTGGACACCACTTGGAAATTCCGCGAAATGATCGCCTTTCGCGACCAGCACGTGCACGATCTCGGGCTGGAGCTGATCGTCTATATCAACGAAGACGGCGTTCGACAGGGAATCGGGCCACTGACCCACGGCAGCAAGAAGCACACCGACATCATGAAGACGGAGGCGCTCAAGCAGGTGCTCGACAAGTACCGCTTCGATGCCGCGTTCGGTGGCGCGCGCCGCGACGAAGAAAAATCGCGTGCCAAGGAACGGGTGTACTCGTTTCGTGACCAGCACCACCGCTGGGATCCGAAAAACCAGCGGCCGGAATTGTGGAACCTCTTCAACGGCAGGATCAACCGGGGCGAGAGCATCCGCGTCTTCCCCCTGTCGAACTGGACCGAGCTCGATGTCTGGCAATACATCTACCTGGAGAACATCCCGATCGTGCCGCTGTACTTTGCCAGGCAACGCCCGGTGGTAGAGCGCGACGGGACGCTGATCATGGTCGATGACGAGCGCTTCGAACTGCGTCCGGGCGAGTCGATCGAGATGAAGATGGTCCGCTTCCGGACACTCGGCTGTTACCCGTTGACCGGTGCCGTCGAATCGACCGCGGTGACCCTGCCGGAGATCATCCAGGAAATGCTGCTGACGCGGACCTCCGAACGTCAGGGCAGGGTGATCGACCACGATCAGGCCGGATCGATGGAAGAAAAGAAGAAGGAAGGCTATTTCTGACCCTCGCCGGTGCCTCCGTGCGGCCCGGCTTCGCGGGGGAGGGCGATCACTGCCAAACCAACTCAAGGGAAGCCATGTCCCACCAGTCCGAATTGATCCGCTCCGACATCCAGTCCTATCTGGCCCAGCACGAGCGCAAGGAACTTCTGCGCTTTCTCACCTGTGGCAGTGTCGATGACGGCAAGAGCACGCTGATCGGCCGCCTGCTGCACGATTCCAAATTGATCTACGAAGATCAGCTGGCGGCGATCCAGCGAGACAGCGTCAAGTCGGGCACCACCGGCGACGAGGTCGACCTGGCACTGCTGGTGGACGGTCTGCAGGCCGAACGTGAGCAGGGAATCACGATCGATGTCGCCTATCGCTACTTTTCCACCGCCAGGCGCAAGTTCATCATTGCCGATACGCCGGGCCACGAGCAGTACACGCGCAACATGGCCACCGGCGCGTCGACCTGCGATCTGGCAATCATCCTCGTCGATGCCCGGCACGGCGTGCAGACGCAGACCCGGCGCCACAGCTTCATCGTCTCGCTGCTCGGGATTCGGCACGTCATCGTCGCCATCAACAAGATGGATCTGCTGGGTTTCAGCCAGAGCGTCTATGAAAGGATTCGCGACGATTATCTGGAATTCGCTCGCACTCTCGGCTTCGGCGACATCCGATTCCTGCCCTTGTCGGCACTGAAAGGCGACAACGTCGTCCAGCGCAGCGCCAGGACACCCTGGTTCGACGGCGCGCCGCTGATGGAACTGCTGGACACGATCGAGATCGCCGAGGATGTGAACCTGGCTGACCTGAGGTTTCCGGTGCAGTGGGTCAATCGGCCCAACCTCGATTTTCGCGGCTTCAGTGGCACGCTCGCGGCCGGCATCCTGAAAAAGGGCGACGCCTTGCTCGCGCTGCCGTCGCGGAAGACCAGCAGGGTCAAGGCCATCGTCAGCTACGACGGCGAGCTGGAAGAGGCGTTCCCGCCGCAGGCGATCACCGTCACCCTCGAAGACGAAATCGACATCAGTCGCGGCGACATGCTGGTGAGCCCCGGGCAGCAGCCGACGCTCGACTCTCGCTTCGACGCGCACCTGGTCTGGATGACCGAGGCGCCTCTGCTGCCGGGCCGGCAGTACCTGATCAAGCACGCAACGCGCACGGTCACTGGCGCGGTGGCCAGAATCCACCATCGGATCGACATCAACACGCTGGTCGCGCATCCGGCGGGGCAGTTGGCTCTCAACGAAATCGGGCTGTGCGAACTGGCGCTGAGTGCGCCGATCGCTTTCGATCCGTATCGCCGAGTCAAGGGGACGGGTTCGTTCATCCTCGTCGACCGACTGACGCACGCCACCGTCGCTGCCGGCATGGTGCTCCGTCCGATCGAGAGGCATCTGACCTGGAAACCGGTCACGCGGGAGGAACGCGCGCTCCGGTTCGGCCAGCGGGCGGTCACCCTGTGGCTTACCGGCGAGAACCGCCGGCAGGCGGCCCGGAACCTCGAGCGCCGCCTGTTCGATCGCGGCTATGCCTGCGTGGCGCTGGACGAAGACGCGCTGGGTGGACACGCCGAACTCGTCGCGCGCCAGATGAATCACGCGGGCCTCGTGTGCATCTGCTCGGCAAGCGGGGATTTGCTCCTCCCTGCGAACGATCCCGGGCAGGTGCTGCTCGATGCGCAGGCGCTGGACATGGAAGGGATTCTGGCTCTGCTGAGGACGTATTCCGCGGACAGCGCAGGAATCGAACAAAGCTACGACATCTGACTGCCCGGGCGGGGTCCGACCGCGAACGCGCCCTGTCCGGCGAAGGCATGCAGGCCAGCCGATGGCGGCAATGGGCCGGCTGCTCCGGCATGCGGAAGTGTCAGGCCGGGCCCCGGTCGATGCGTTGCAGCGCACCGGCAAGATCGCGCCGGAGATCGTTGATGTCCTCGATGCCGACCGACAGGCGCAGCAGCGAATCGCCGATGCCGAGGCGGGCGCGCTGCTTCGCTGGAATCGTGGCGTGCGTCATGATCGCCGGATGTTCGATCAGACTCTCGACCCCGCCCAGGCTCTCCGCCAGGGTAAAGAGCTCGCAGCCCTGCAGGAAGCGCTTCGTGCCCGCCAGGTCGGTCGCCAGTTCGACGGCAATCATGCCGCCAAAGCCATGCATCTGCCGCCGCGCCAGCGCATGCTGGGGATGCGAGGCGAGGCCCGGGTAGGTGACCCGGCGCACGGCCGGCTGCTGCTCCAGCCAGGCGGCGAGTTCCTGAGCGTTTTCACAGTGTCGCTGCATCCGCACGTTGAGGGTCTTGATGCCGCGCAGCGCCAGGTAGCTGTCGAACGGGCCGGCAATCGCGCCGACGGCGTTGTGCAGGAACTGGAGACGTTCGCGATTTTCGGCATTGCGTTCGTTGCCGCTGACCACCGCGACGCCGCCAATCACGTCGGAATGACCGTTGAGGTACTTGGTGCTCGAATGGACGACGATGTCGAAGCCAAGTTCCAGCGGCCGCTGTATCCACGGGCTGGCCAGCGTGTTGTCGGCCACTGTCAGCAGACCGTGCTCGTGCGCAAGCGTGGCGAGCGCCTGCAGGTCCACCAGGCGCAGCAGCGGATTGGTTGGCGTTTCCACCAGCAGCATGCGACTCTCGGGCCGGACCGCGGCGGCAAGCGCTGCCGGATCCGAGAGATCGACGAAACTGCAGGAGAGCCCGGCGCTGCGCTTTCTCACCGCTTCCAGCAGGCGATAGGTCCCGCCATAGAGATCGTCGCCGGCAATCACGTGCGCGCCGCCATCCAGCAGTTCGAGGACCGTGGCGATGGCCGCCAGGCCGGAAGCGAAAGCGAAAGCGGCGCCACCGCTCTCGAGATCGGCCACGCAGCGTTCCAGGGCCCAGCGTGTGGGATTGTGCGAGCGTCCGTAGTCCAGCCCCTTGTGCACCCCGGGACTTTCCTGGACGTAGGTCGAGTTGGCGTAGATCGGGGGCATCACCGCGCCGGTGGAAGGATCGGGACTCTGCCCGGCGTGGATGACGCGGGTCCCGAAGGCTGGCCGGAATCCGTTCCTGGGATGCTGTTCGCTCATGCAAACTTCTTTCGCAAGTGGTTGATCCGGTCGAAGCGGGTGACCAGCCCGTAGAAACGATGGTCGTCGGCGATGATGGCCACCAGACCCGCTTCGAGTACTCGCTGCAAGGCGTCGAGCCCCGCCTCGCGAGAGAGCATTTCCAGCGACTGCGTCATGGCCGTCGCCGCCGATGCACGAAACGCCGCGGAATCCGCCTGGACCCGCAGCAGCGGATCGGATTCATCGACCAGTCCGACGATGCGGCCGCCGTCGATCACCGGCAACTGCGAGACTTCCGCGTAGCGCATGCGCTGGAACACGGTCTGCAGGGTATCGCCGGGAGTGACGCTGACCACCGCACCCTCCTCGAAACGGCGAGCGACCAGATCGCGCAGGTCGCCGTAGGCCGGTCGCCGCAGCAAACCCTGGTCGATCAGCCAATGGTCATTGTACATTTTCGAGAGGTAGTCGGTTCCCGTGTCGCAGACAAAGGAGACGACCCGTTTCGGTAGCTTCTGCTCGCGGCAGTAACGGAAGGAAGCCGCGAGCAGGGTGCCGGTGGAGGAGCCTCCGAACAGCCTTTCGGCGCGCAACAGCTCGCGCGCCGTGTCGAAACTTTCCTGGTCGCTGATGGAATAGGCGTGCCGGACGGCCGAGAGATCGGCGATCGCGGGCACGAAGTCTTCCCCGATGCCCTCCGCCCGCATCAGGTGGCCCATCCGCATTTCCCTCGCGGTGGCCTTTCCCCTACCATGCGGGCTGCAAACCGGAGCCAGCCATGAGCTACAAGTTCGACACCCTTTCCCTGCATGCCGGCCAGGTACCGGACAGCCAGTACGGCGCCCGCGCCCAGCCCATCTACCTGACCACATCCTTCGTGTTCAAGGATGGAGACCAGGCGGCCTCCCTGTTCAACATGGAGCGTGGCGGCCATGTCTATTCCCGCATCTCGAACCCGACCAACGCGGTGCTCGAGGAACGGATCGCGGCCCTGGAGGGCGGCGTCGGTGCCGTTGCCGTGTCTTCGGGGCAAGCGGCGCTGCACCTGGTCATCGCCACCCTGATGGGAGCCGGCGGCCACATCGTGGCCAGCCGATCCCTCTACGGCGGTTCCCACAACCTGCTCGAATACACCCTGCCGCGCTTCGGCATCCTGACCACTTTCGTCGATCCCCGGGATCTGGATGCCTGGCGGGCCGCCATTCGCCCGGAAACCCGGCTGATCTTCGGCGAGACCCTGGGCAACCCCGGCCTGGACGTGCTCGACATCCCGCGAGTGGCGGCGCTGGCGCATGCCCATGGCCTGCCGCTGCTGGTCGATTCGACCTTCACCACGCCCTACCTGCTGCGGCCCTTCGAGCTGGGGGCGGACCTCGTCGTCCATTCCGCCACCAAGTTCCTCGGCGGTCACGGCACCGTGATCGGCGGTCTGGTGGTGGATTCGGGCGCCTTCGACTGGGTCGCCAGCGGCAGGTTTCCGACCCTGGCGGAACCCTATGACGGCTTCCACGGCATGAACTTTGCCGAGGAATCCACCGTCGCCGCTTTCCTGCTGCGCGCACGGCGGGAGGGCCTGCGGGATTTCGGCGCCTGTCTCAGTCCGATGTCGGCCTTCCAGATTCTGCAGGGCCTGGAAACGCTGCCCCTGCGCATGGCGCGCCATATCGAGAACACCCGCAGGATCGTCGCCCATCTGTCCGCCCAGGTGGGCGGCGCGGTGGAGGCCGTGGTGCACCCGGATCTGCCGGATCACCCGGATCACGAACTGGCGAAGAAGCTTCTGCCGCGAGGCAGCAGTTCCGTCTTCACCTTCCAGCTGGCCGGCGGACGCTCGGCGGGCCGCAGGTTCATCGAGGCCCTCAAGGTTTTCTCCCATCTGGCGAACGTCGGCGACGCCAAGTCGCTGGTGATCCATCCCGCATCCACCACCCATTTCCGCATGTCGGACGAGGCCCTGGTCGCCGCCGGCATTCACCCGGGCACCATCCGTCTGTCCATCGGCCTGGAGGATGCGGAAGACCTGATCGAGGACATCCATCGCGGGCTGTACGCCGCAGCGAAGGTCTGAGCCATGGAAATCGCCGTTGCCGGCCAGCCGGCCTACGTCTACACCGGCGGCAAGTCCCCGGAACCGGCGGACTTCGCCCGCCTGCCCCTGGTCGTGTTCATACACGGCGCCGAGCAGGATCATTCCTGCTGGGGCCTGCAGAGCCGCTGGTTCGCCCACCATGGCTTCGCGGTGGCTGCGCCCGACCTGCCGGGCCACGGGCGCAGCGCCGGCGCGCCGCTCGCCAGCGTCGAAGCCCTGGCGGACTGGATCGCCGCGCTGGTGGACAGCCTGGGGGCTGCGACCGCCTTTCTCGTGGGACACAGCCTGGGCTCCCTGATCGCCCTTGAGACTGCCCTGCGCCACCCACAGAAGGTCAGCCGCCTGGCCCTCATCGGTTCATCGCTGCCGATGCCGGTGGCGGACGTGCTGCTCGCCGCCGCGCGCGACGACGAAGCGAGGGCGGCGGCAATGGTGAACGGCTGGTCCTATTCGCCGCAGGCCCAGATCGGCGGCAATACGGTGCCCGGGCTGTGGATGCTGGGCATGAACGAGCGACTGATGGCGCGGCAAAAGCCCGGCGTGTTTCCCACCGACCTTGCCGCCTGCCATGCCTATACCCGCTCGCCGGAAACCCTGACAGCGCTCGCCTGTCCGGTGCTGGTGATCGCCGGCAGCGCCGACCGCATGACACCGCTCAGGGCCGCCCGCGCCCTGACCACGGCGATCCCCGATGGCCGCCTGACCGTCCTGCCCGGCAGCGGCCACGCGCTGATGGCCGAGCGGCCGGACGGGGTGCTGGATGCGCTGAGGGAGTTCGCGGCAGCCGACCGAACCTCAAGATAGACTCGCGCCTTTCGCCTGGACCCGACCCATATGATCAGCCACCTCGACCATCTGGTGCTCACCACGGCAAACGAAGCCGCATGCGTTGATTTCTATACCCGAATTCTGGGTATGACACTGGAGACCTTCATCGGTGGCACGCCACCCGTCGAACGCAAGGCCTTCAAGTTCGGGGTACAGAAGATCAATCTGCACATCAAGGGCAAGGAGTTCGAGCCCAAGGCGCATGACCCTACCCCAGGTTCTCTCGACCTCTGCTTCATTTCGACCTTGCCACTGCAAGCGGTCGTTGACCGGATGCGCGAATGCCGGTGGCCAATCATCGAAGGCCCGGTCATGCGTACGGGTGCGACCGGACGAATCAGATCGATCTATCTGCGGGATCCTGTCGGCAACCTGATCGAGATTTCGGAGTTCGTCGGATCCTGACCGTTGCCATTCGAGCCCGCAGCCAGCGACCCGTTGCCGCCGTTGGCTTTCAGGAAAGCTGTCGCTCAACGTTTGCGTTGAGGCGCCGCCGGAGCGGCAAAGCCGCAGAGGGTACCGGCAAGTGCAGCTGGCCGGCGATCCGTCTCGAACGAAAGGTTGGCCGGCATGGTCACTCGCGCACCCCTTTCCGGAAGCGCTCATACGAGGACCACTCGGCGTCTCGGGCTGTGTGTACCTCGATGGGAAAACGTGGCTGGCCGGTGAGCGCCTGGTTTAGCGCGGCCAGAAACTCACTCTCTGCTCTTGCATAGAAGATCCATTCCCGGAGATTCTCGCCCGTGGAAACCAACGCGAGAACGCTCACCCCCGATGTATCCACAAGTGGCCCAAGAAGGTCTTCCATCCGGTCCATGGCCTCCCGTTCCCTCGGCACTGGCATGCCCGATTCGGACTGGTACTTCCAGACCAAGATGACTCGGTGCGGGAAAATCGACCTTTCGAAGCCCGCTCGAAACTCTTTGGCGTACCGGAAGACGATGGCGCGGCCGGTGCCCTCCTGTTTCGAGATGGCGGTTGCCCACGACGTGACTTCTTCGGACATGACAAGAGTACTGGCAATGATGAGAGCGCCAAGGAGAAGTACGCGCCTCATGGAAGGGCTAACGTCGAAGTTTAGATGACTGGCGCGGCTTGCCGCGGCAGGTCGCCTCGAACGCAGTGTTCGGCGTCATGCGGCCTTGTGCGGCACCAGTTTGACCTGCAGGTCACAGCCCACGGCCTTTGCATAGCGTTTCAGCGTAGCAAGTGATGGCGCATGCTTTCCTGCTGACTCAAGCCGTGAAATCACACTCCTTGTAGTGCCCATGCGCTCGGCAACAGCCTCTTGTGTGAGACCTGCCCGCGCCCGTGCATCCAGCATTTGGTTTGCGAGCTGGTACTCAAGTTCAAGCGCTTCGTAGGCTTCGGCAAAACCGTCACGCTTTTGAGCCCTGGCAAGAAATTTCTTGTGGTCGTGAGCGACGGGGTTGAATTTCAGATCAGGCATCTCGAACCTCCTTTAGGCGCTGGCGTGCCAACTTCAGCTCGCGGTCAGGCGTTTGCTGCGTTTTCTTGATGAACGCGTGCAACACAATGATCCGCTTGCCGACCAGGAAACAGTAAAACGCACGACCGATACCGCCACGACCCTTGGGGCGTAGCTCGAACAGACCATCGCCGAAGGCTCGTGAGTGTGGAAGGCGAAGACAGGGGCCGTGCTCTGCCAGCAACTCGACAAGCCGCGCATAGTCAGCAAGAACATCGACAGGCCACGCCTCAACCTCAAGAAGGACTCGTTCGTGAAAGTATTCGACCGTGAAACTCATGCACACATGTTAGCAAATGTGAGAACTATTGCCTTGCGGCTTCATCACGCCGAACGTGCGAGCTGACGGGCATGATTTCGAAAACACCACGAAGAATGAAACGCGTCGCGCCGGCGCAGGCCGGTGCCCAGACGCTACCGCACTGGATTCCGGCCTGCGCCGGAATGACGAGGTTCTGGTGGCCACTTGTTTCACATCAAGCCCGAGCGCGCAGGCAGAGCAAGCCCCCGGCTGCGATGATGCCACGAGCACCGCAGGCCGGGCTTACGCTCCCTGCGGTAGCGGGTCGGGGGTCGAGCGAGGGGTTCAAGGCGTTCGGCACTGATTTAGCTGTGCCTAGCCTCGGCATGAAGCTTGAGCCCCAAAGCGCCAACAACCTTGAGTATCGTGTCGAAGCCGGGGCTACGATCACCGGAAAGCGCCTTGTACAGGCTCTCGCGCGACAGCCCGGCATCGCGGGCAACCTGTGACATGCCTTTGGCTCGGGCAATATCACCAAGAGCCTTCGCGATGAAGGCAGCATCACCATTGGCTTCTTCGAGGCAAGCTTCGAGATAAGCCGCCATTTCCTCAGGGGTTCTGAGGTGTTCGGCAACGTCGTAGCGGGTGGTCGTGGTCTTGGCCATCGGGGTTACTCCGTCAGGTAACGAGCAAGGCGCAGAGCAGCCTTGATATCCTTGGCTTGAGTGCTCTTGTCACCACCAGCCAAAAGAATAATCAGCTCCCGCCCCTGCTTCTTGAAATAGACCCGGTAACCGGGACCATAGTTGATTCTCAACTCAGACACACCTTCGCCGACGGGTTCAACGTCGCCGGGGTTCCCGGCGGCAAGCCTCGCGATTCTGACCTGAACTCGTGCTCTTGCCTGTAGGTCTGGCAGCGTGTCGAGCCAATGAGCGAAAGTGTCTGTCTTGCGAATCTCGATCATTGGCAGACTGTATCCGCATGGATACACATTGTCAATAGTACCGATCCCGTTGAATCGGTGTACTTCACGGTGTCCAACGTCTAAGCTCAGGGGCGCGCCGCCGGCTTTATGGCGGGGCGTCCCTTCGAGCGCAAAGTTGGGCCATTGATGTGCATTTAGTTCGACCCTGGTCCCTTTAGTTGTTTGGCGCATTGGCCCAATGGTCGCAAGGCCAAAGCGACGACACTGGTGACCATCGGAGCGAGGTGGCGCACGCCCGCATTGCCGCTTGATGCTGCGGGCAATTGCGCGTGCTTTGCGCAGCCTGGAAATGGCGCTTCATGGTTCTCTTGGCGGGACTCGAGCACGGCGAACGCGAAGGACGCTCGACGCGGCAATGTGCGTCACACTCGCCATCTTTACCAGCCATTTGAGTACTGCTGCTGCGATCAACACGCGCTTCGCGCCGCCGCGACGAGGGGAATCGATCAGAGTGCCGGCTAGGCTGCGGCGGGCTTCATATCGGGTCCACCCAGGCTCGTAGCGCTTCGCCATCCCAGCTCCGCAGGCTTGGCCCTTGGGCGTCAACCTTCGCCACAGGGTGCCCGTTCCACAGTGGCACCTGCCCCAGGCGGAGCCGATCCAGCCAATCCGGCAGGTCTTCTGCACGCGCGCCGATAGGCGGGGGCACCTGTTCGATCCATGTGCCCGTGTTGATGTAGACCCCATGGCCTTTTGTTGCGCAAAGTTTGCGTGCCGCATGGGTGTGGCCGGCGAAGGCAAGTCGGCCCTGCCCCCAGCCGGCCATCGCATCGCGGGCCAGCGCGTCGGCCTCGCTCGAACGAAACGCGGCGCATGACGTTTCGAGCGACCGGCTCAGTGCCTCCAGCAGCACACCGCGCACGCCGCCGGTCTTTGCCAGCAGGCTAGGCGCATCACCACGGACCGTCGCGAGGGCACCAGCAAAGTAGGCGTCTATCTCATGCTCAATGGTCGATGTGGCCGTTGGCCCCAAGCGACTTGCGGCATCGCCGAGCAAGCTATCTAGTGTGCCAAGCCAGTTTGGTGTTTCGGCGGAGCTTGTTTGCAGTGCGCCTGTCCCAAGCAACTGCGCGCTGCGCAGCCCGCTGGCCATCAGTGCCTTGCGCAACAACGCGGCGGCACCGATGCCGAGCGCAGCCGGTAGCCGCCTGGCGGCCAAGCTCGGGCCCAGCAGCATCACTGCCAGCAGAACGGCCTGTTCGGATGGCAGACTGTCGATGAACGGGAACCGCCGTGTGCCGTCGGCCGTCTTGGCCCGCCGGAACGGATTGATCACCTGCAGCACCAAGCGCGAACCAGGCGGCATGGCTACGGTTTTATCACCGTCGGCTTGGGCACGCAGCATCTGCCGGCCGCCGATGGCGTTGAATGCATCGTCGTGGTGTCCGTGCCGTCCCACCACGGACCGGCCCGCCACCTCAAGCCGCCACTCACCGGCCCAGGGCGGTAACGCGGTCGTGCTGCGCAGCCTTGCCGAAAGCAGGTCTTGCACCGGCGCGAGGTTCAACTCTGCATCGTGGTTACCCGGCATGCACGAGAGCCTGTGCCCCCGGGCGGCAAAACGGCGCAGCGCCTGCACCACATTGCGACCTGGCGGCTCGGCGTCCAGCGCGTCGAGGATCTGGCCAGTACGCTGCACCGCCAGGGGCAGCGAAAGTTCGTCGTAGCCCGGGATCTGCAGGTAGTCGAAGACGTCGCCATTGAGTACCAGCCACTGTGGCGGCTTGGTCACCGGCATGACGGTCAGGTGCTCCAAGAGACCTGTCAGCGCCCCGTGGGATTGAAACACGCACTGATCGCCGGGTGGCGCGAGGTGCAAGTCACTCAGCACCCAAAGCCGGCTTGCGGCAACTTCAGTCGGCATCGTGACCTCCGGCATCTTCCGCCGGCAACTCGTACAGGTCTAGTTGACCTGACGATACGGCAGCATCAGCCCTCGCAAACATCTCCTTCATGAGGCCGCCAGCCTGCGCGCGCAGTTGCGCGAGCGCTGCGGCGAAGTCCTCGGTTGACACCTCATCCGGTCGCAAGGAGTGGATGAACTCGCCGAGCCTGTCTGCAGGCGGATGGCCGATCGCTGCCGCGCGCTCTTGTGCCTGCATCAGGCAAGCGATGCCGAGTTCCGGTTGAGCGCGCAGCAGAGCCTGCCCCAGGTCTTGCAGCGCCAGGATCTGGCCAAAGCGATCGTCCACCTGCTCGAAGATGGCCAACGCTCGACCAGCCAGGCCTACGGCTTGCTCCAGCGCGCCGATGGCGGCCGCGATGCGGCTCATGTAGCCGTGCGTGCCGCCCAAGCCCAGGCGATCATCGATACCGACCTGCAAGTCCTTCACCTGCAGCATCAGCGCAAAGGCCTCTCGGGGGTGTTGTTCGGCCAGGGCCAGTTGGCCCATAGACTGCAGCACATTCGCCTCGCCGAGCCGATCCTCGATCTGGCGGTAGATCGGCAGCGCCTGCTCGTAGGCCTGGCGCGCGCCGGCCAGGTCGTTGGTGCGCATCTTCATCCCGGCTAGCGAGAACATGACCAATGCGGCACTGTGTGTCTCTGCGGCGCGCTCAAACAGGGATACAGCCATCGGTTCGAGCAGCGGCAACATACTGTGTGCGGTACCGCCGTACTGCGCAAACAGGGAAGCGCTTCGCAGTACGCTGGCGGCAACAGGGTCATCCTCGGCCGGCCAGAGCGGACCCGTGCGCAGTTGAAGCAGCTGGATAAGATTGCTGGACTCCGTCAGAAACTGCAGCCGCGCTGCCTGCGCATCTGGTGTGCCGAGCGCTTTCTTCAAGTGGCTGGCGTAGGCGGCCAGGCCTTCATGCACAACCTCCACCAGATGGCGACTCTCCAGTGCTGCGGCGCTCTGCCAGCGCTGCCAGGCCCAAGCGCGCACAGGGGCCGCCATCATGATGCGCCGTTGTTCGCCTGCCAGTTGCACGAGGTGGTGGTCCAGCAGCGCGGCCAGCCCATCGCCGAGTGCCGTGCGCTCTTCCTGCGGCAGCAAGGCCTGCAGCAAACCGCCGGGCAGGGTGCCCAGGGCATCGAACAACGCTTCGGCCATCGGCGCCTGCCGCACGGCGGAGGCCAGCGACAGCCGCAAGGCGCTGGCCAACCGAGCCTTATGCACGTGGCGGTCCAACGCGGCGGGCACGGCAACACCGTGAAGCGCGGGTTCGGCGATCGCCTCTGGGCCGATCTGCGCCAGCTGCTGCCGCAGGGCAGGCACATCAACCTCGCCGCCCAACTGGCCCGCCATCAGCACGATGGCGCGCGCAACACCGCCCAGTTCGGCCAGCAGGGGGTCGAGTAGCTCGGGCAC
>ERZ724521.604-NODE-604-length-16378-cov-4.838449_pt1 | contig 16378 bp, 11 predicted proteins | sample MGYA00376054_ERZ724521 | MGnify/ENA primary metagenome ERZ724521 (study PRJEB28724, sample SAMN07190883) | activated sludge metagenome | isolation source: activated sludge of sewage treatment plant in Hong Hong | place: Hong Kong | collected 2016-03-17 ... | reverse complement strand
ATTTACCTCAACTTGGGGTAAACCCCTGACCCGCAACCTCCGCAACCCGCAACCTCCGCAACCCGCAACCTCCCTGACCCGCAACCTCCGTAACCCGCAACCTCTTTACCTCCGCGCATACGCTTCCAGCCACTTGCACTCCTTTACCACAGCGCCATAGAACGTCGTATTGGCATATTTCCGGATCAGCACGTCATAATAGGTCATGTATTGGTCGGGCAGCACAGGTATGAGTTTGCTGCCGGGCTTGTACCGGCATTCGGGATCGCAGAACCACTGCTTTTGCTGACAGCGAGCCGCCATATATGCTGCACGGGCGGCAATTTCAGGGTCCAGTGCGAGACTGAATGCTTTTTCAAAATTGCGCAGGGCAAGGCTGACGTCTGTATTTTCCCGGTTGCCGTTGGGCGACTTGCCGAGGGAAAAAACCGGCCCTTGCGCCAGTCGTAACTGGTTGTAACCGCTCCGGTAAAGATCAGTGGCATGCCAGGCAAATCCGAAATACGACATGTTGTAGTATCCCAGCCCGAGCAGGTAGTAGTACCACGCTGCGCTGCTGTCGCCGACGGCTTCGGCAGCCTTGGCCCGGAACTCAAAGTCGATTAACTTTTCCGCAATTTGCCGCCGGTTGAGCAGCAAGGAGTCGAACACTGCATCCCGGTGCACCCTTTCACCCACTTTTTCCCGGAAGGGACTGAACTTTGTCAACTTCACTTCTTCCGTCGGTTTGATGTCGCGCAGCGTAAGCAGGGCCGCCTCGGGCTGACCGATACTCAGCAGGTAGGCGCCCTTGATCTCCAGCAGTTGTGCGCGGATACGCTCCGGGTTGGTATCGATTTTCATCGTTTTTTCCAGCAGGATGGGGTCTTCTTCGGCAGCCAGTTTCAGCAGGTCGTCGAGTACGTCCAGTTGGGGGTTGTAACCCAGCGCCGAGGGCGGATATGCAGCCAGAATGGCTTTGCCGGGGTGACTGCTTTCGGCATAACGTATTGACAACCAGTCTTGAAGGAACGGTTCGAAGTAGGGATTGTACTTAAATGCGGCATAGCTCCTGATGCGAAACGCCATGTCGTCCTTGTACGCCTTGTCGGACGGGTCCAGGCTGAGGATATCGAGCAGGATACGCCATATCTCGATCTGGCGGTACAACTGGCTGTCGTATTTGTCTTTTTTGTTCAGGCTCTTTTCTGCGCGATTCAGGGTGTTCCTGGCTGCATACAGATCGCCGGCCAGTACTTCGAGATAGCCGCTCATGCAGAGCCAGAGTTTTGGATTGGCGCTCTCTTTTTCCCGCACGACCCTGCGGACAAACTTCTGGAGGTCGAGCAGGTGTTGAGCGGCCTGCTGTCGTTTTAACGCGCCCTTTGCCTCGCCATATTTCTGATCCGTTACGCGGGTGCGCAGGAAGGTCTTCTCCAGTTCCTGCACCTCGCTTACCAGCAGCAGGTCGAGTTGCGGGTTTCCGGCATCCAGATCGTACACCTCCTGCATGTCTTCCACGGCATGGGCATGCGAGCCGCCTGCCCGCATGGTATAAAGCGTGGACTTTTCGGCGTCACTCTGACACATCCTGAGCGCGAGTTCCCAGTCTTTATCATTGCGGATCAGCCAGCTCCGGTACGCCTGTGTGCGCTTGGACGCGCAATGTCGGAATACCAGCGAATACCGGTAGGCGGCTTCGGGATACTTCCCCATTTTTTGCATGGCCCCGGCCAGATGCCCCCATATCCAGTACAGTATGATACTGGACCGATGCCGCAGATCGAGCTGTGGCATCAGGTAGTTGTACAGGTCGACAGTGTATCCCCAATTGCGCGCATAATGGGCGAGCCGTATGACCTGGTAGGCATAGCGCAGTTTTACAAAGTGCGATTCGGTTTGCTTGAAACGCCCCAACCCCTCGTTGATCAGTTCGTACATGGATTCCGGGTCGCGCTCGGGCACCGTCCAGCCATCGCCGACGGCTATGACGTAGGGCTCGCACTTTTTGGCGTACATCAGGTAATCGATCACCTCGGTGCACCCGTTCAGGGCGATCATCTCGGCGAAAGTATTGCCGGCAAGTTGATAGGGCAGGGGAGTCTTTCTTTTTTTGTCTTCGGTAGCCGCCTTCAGGCGCACCAGTTCATCAATATTGCTCTGATACACCACATATTCCACATCGGCGGGCTCGGGCTGGCCGCAGAAGCGCCCGATCCATTCCTCGATATTCTCTTCCTTTTGAATATCCCGGTTGAAATAATACTGCTGGTAATAGTCGTCCCATTTGAGAAAAAACGGCGCGTATGCGGCGTTTTTATTGATGATCTCCGGGTTCAGAAAGGAATAGCCGAAAAAAGGTTCGGTACCTGGTGTGCAACTGCCCTGCGGTATCCGACTGTCCTGAACGGGTGTGTCGCCACTAAAAAACGCGGAAGTGCAAAACACACAGAGCAAGAGCACCGGGACATCCCGCATGCGCAATACCGGCCTGCCGGAAGGCCTTAGTGTTTCTTCTTTTCGGGTAGACATATCATTTGGCATACAGTGTCGAGCAGTTGTACGGGGTAACGCTGCAATGCCGCTTCATCGAGATGGAAAAAAGCCACCGTTGTTTCGTCAGCCAGATTTGTTTGTGAAGCCAGTTCCGTTGCCTGCAGCAATAACGCCGGCGTGATCGTTTCCTGTCGCAGCAGGTCACCGGGGCGAAGATAATGCCCAGACATGAATGTGCCGCTTTGCACGTATACTTCGACAGGAGATTGTCCCGGGCCATTCTGAAGGGGCATAAAGCGCAGGGTATCTGCCAGCGCCGCATCGGGCACATCAGGGATGATCTTCCACAGCGCATCCTCGCGGTACACCAGCAGCCATGAAAAAACAGGCAGGGCCAGGTCTAGCGGTATAGGGTAGGTTTTCGGTGCTCCTGCTACGTACTTTCCGGCGTCTTCCGGACGAAAAATGGAATTACGGGCCGCCGGGTCATCCACATCGCCGGTATTGTAAAACATCAGCATCCCCCGGTCTGCCGGCGGTACGCCGGTTTGGTCGGGAAACTTGTACTGGTGCAACCGGATCGTCGCACTGATCCGGGTATCCGGCGGCAAGCGCTTTTTTATTTTTTGCAAAAACAGAAAATACGCCTCCCTGGTAGACACTGTCCAGTCGCAGTCGAATTGTATTTCTTCCGGAAAATTTGCCCTGCCGGTCGCCCGGACAAATGCGTCGAGAGAGCCCTTCAGGTTATCGGCCATTCGCTCCGTTTCCTGTCCGGAAATCCCCTTGAACACGGCGTTGGTGATGAACACCGTCGGTACGATCGCCAGTCCGCTCAGGGCGCTGGTATCCGTGATTTCGAGCAGGGCATAGGGTGTGATGGCGCCGGTAACATCGCTGCGTCCGATGTCCAGCCATTTGACGTACAGTTTTTTACAGTTTAACCGGTCGAGGTAACTGCGCTCGTCGGCGGAGACGGAGAGGGTGGTTTTCCAGTAGTAAAATGCAGGGGTTACTATTCTGGGCGCTTCCTGGCGGCACGCCGGGAGAGCCATGAGGAGCAAAATCCATGAGGCGGCTATCCTAAAATTTTTCCGATACCACATCGCGCACGGAATCTATATAAGGCTTCCAGTAGGTGCTGTTCAGCACATCTTCCTCGATGACACCCCTCGACGTGGTGCTGTGAATGACGTAAAGGTTTTTTCCGTTGTTGGATTTTACCAGCGACACGTGAAAAATCGGCTCGTTTGGGCTCCGGCGGTAAAAAATCAGGTCACCGGGTTTTGCGTCGGTGATACGGATAATCCGACCCTGTTTTGCCTGCTCCCGCGAGGCAGGCGACAGGTTTATTTTAAAGTGATCCATGACAAAACTGGTAAATCCCGAACAATCGAACCCTGTTTCCGGCTTTTTCCCGGCAGGTGTGTATTTAGACCCTTTGTATTGGGCAGCATATGAAACAATATTGCGGCGGAAAGCAGATTCCCTCGTGCCGGTGGTGTTGGCCGGCGGTCTTTTGGTAGAGGTTTTCTCGGTCGATTTGCATTGAAAAATGAGCGTTGCAATAAAGAGGACCAATATCCAGTAGACGGGTTTTTGGAGCCTGAAGTTGGAGTAATTCATTTGAATATGTTTTCATGTGTAACGAGAGGTTGGGCCGTCACACTTGTCCTGCAGGTGATTTTAAACTTTATTTAAGAGGGCAAACAGACGCGGCAAAAAACGGGGTACCCGCTGCTGGTAATCTTTGTACCCGGGGTATTTCTCCGAGGATATTTCTTCGCTGAAATCGGAACTTCCGATAAAAAGCAGCAACAACAGCAACGCTCCGGCAAGCGACCAGTTGACCCAGCGGCCCGTGGCCGCTATGCTGAACAGGTAAAAACAGAGCCAGATCGCCTGTTCAGCCGTGTAGTTCGGATGGCGCACCAGTCCCCAAAGTTTCGAGGCGAGAAACCCGCGCGCATAGTCGCCCTCCAACGCCGCCCCTTTCTTTTTCAAACGGTATTTTTCCCGCTGAAAATCCCACTGTTGCTGATCTGCGATAGTTTCCAGCACTACAAATGCAACAAAAAGTGCTGCTGCGATCAAATCCAGCACATTCAGCGGTGTGTTTTGTCCTTGCCATGCAACCACGACGGGAAGCGTAAACAGCAAAATGAGGGTGTTTTGATAAAGGGAAATGAAAAAGAGGTTGAACGCCATCCAGGAAAAACGCCCGGCGAGCATGGGGTTTTGGCGCAGGATGGCCCAGCGGTAATCCTCCTCACCGCGCCAGGGCGGCCATTGGTAGCCCCCGCGCCGCGCAAAATTGTACGACAGACGCAGTCCCCAAACGGTAACCAAAACGGCCATCAGCAACGTGCGGGGCTCTAATCCTGCGCGCCAGGAAACGTACCAGACATAACCGATCGGCAACAGGCTCCAGAGTTTGTCGACCTGGCTGTAATTCCGGGTCACTTCGCTGACCAGAAAGCACAATACCGCCACGGCGGTCATCATTCCAAAAAGTGTTTTAACGGTAGCCCATTGCCCGGGATCAAGCGGTTTGTCGTAATATATCGCGATAATGGGCAATGCGATTAAGGTGGCTACCAGAAGAAGAGCGGTTCGAATCATAGCGGGAGGTGTTCCGAAAGGCCGGTTTGTATTGCCGGTAACATGGCGGGTTGATCTGTCTCCGGGGCGTCACGTAAGTGTGATTTTGACAGGCTTGAATATCAGACAGGATTTACAAGAGTTACAGTGCTTTCGGCAGCAAATCCGCCCTGATTATCCTGTAAACCCTGTAAATCCTGTCTAACAAACCTGTAAATCCTGTAAATCCTGTCCAAAAAAACAGAAACCTGTCATCTGAAATGCGGCTAATTCAGGTTCCCGGCTGCTGTCTTGTACTGTTTACAGGCCGAACAGCGACCGCCCCAGATACGTGGCTGCATCGCCGAGTTCTTCCTCGATACGCAGCAACTGGTTGTACTTGGCAACCCGGTCGGAGCGGCTGGCCGAGCCGGTTTTGATCTGGCCGGTGTTGAGCGCTACCGAGAGGTCGGCAATCGTGGTATCTTCCGTTTCGCCCGAACGGTGGCTGATCACCGAGGTGTAGGCGTGGCGCGTGGCCAGGTTGACCGATTCGATGGTTTCTGTCAGGGAGCCGATCTGGTTGACCTTGATGAGTATCGAATTGGCAATTTTCTCGTCGATGCCTTTTTGCAGGCGCTCCACATTGGTCACGAACAGGTCGTCGCCGACGAGCTGTATGCGGTGGCCGAGTGTTTCGGTCATGAGTTTCCAGCCTTCCCAGTCATCTTCCGCACAGCCGTCTTCAATGCTGTAAATCGGGTAGCGGTTGCACCAGTCTTTCCAGAAAGCCACCATATCTTTTTTCGACAGGCGGTCGCCGGTAGATTTCTTGAACACGTATTCGCCTTTTTCCTGATCGAAGAATTCAGACGATGCTGCATCGAGTGCAATAACAATGTCGTCGAGCGGCCGGTAGCGTGCGGCCTCGATGGCGGTCATCACCATCTGAATAGCCTCTTCATTGTTTTTGATACCCGGAGCAAACCCGCCTTCATCGCCGACGTTGGTGGCGTAACCTTTGCTTTTCAGCACCTTTTTCAGGTGGTGGAAAATTTCCACACCCATGCGCAGACCTTCCTTAAAGGAATCTGCACCGATGGGCATAATCATAAATTCCTGAAAATCAATGCCATTGTCGGCGTGAGCACCGCCGTTCAGGATATTCATCATGGGTACCGGCAGTACGTGCGCGTTGACGCCGCCGAGGTACCGATACAGCGGCTGGCCAAGTTCTTCAGCGGCGGCATGTGCTACAGCAAGGCTGACGGCGAGAATGGCATTGGCGCCGATTTTGGATTTATTGCGTGTTCCGTCGCGTTCAATCATCAGCCGGTCGATACGGATCTGGTCGGTGACTTCGAGACCGACCAGTTCCGGGCGGATGATCTTTTCCACGTTTTTGACGGCCTCTTTTACGCCCTTTCCGAGGTAGCGGCCGGCGTCGTCGTCGCGGAGTTCCGCGGCTTCATGAATACCTGTGCTGGCGCCACTGGGTACAGCGGCACGACCGGCAAAGCCCGTTTCGGTCCATACTTCAGCCTCGATGGTGGGGTTGCCACGACTGTCGAGTATTTCTCTTGCTATTATTTCACGGATTGCGCTCATTAATCAGAGTTGAATTGGTTGAAGTTGTAAAATATGTTGAAAATGGTAATGAAACCGTACCTGCGCAAAAGTAGCCAAAATCCCGATTCACCAGGGTTTGATTCATTTTTTCGTCCTCATTCATAATTCATAATTCATCATTCATCATTCATCATTACCCCCTCACCGCTTCCCGCACGACCACGCTTGCCATGTGCAGCCCAAAAAGCGCCGGTATATAGGATATGGTGCCGTAGAATGATTTTTTGAACTTGCTGCCGTCGGTCATCATACAGGTGCTGCGGTCGACCCGTTCGGAGGAGAACACCACCGTGACGCCACGCCATACACCTTTGCGTTTCAACCCTTTGCGGACCTGTTGAGCAAAGGGACAGTTAAATGTCGCCGAGATATCAGACACCTGGACCTTGGAAGGGTCGAGTCGGCCACCGGCGCCCATGCTGCTCACGACGCGTACGTTTTGCTGTTTGCAGGCGACAATGACATACTGCTTGGGCTGGACAGAGTCAATACAGTCGAATACATAATCGAATTCGCGGAACTGAAACGTTTTTACGGCTTCGGGTGTAAGAAAATCCTCCCTGACCGTCAGTTCAAGATCAGGGTTGATATCGAGCATCCGACCGGCCATGATGGCGGCTTTGGACTGGCCCACGGTGCTGTGCAGGGCGGGCAATTGCCGGTTGGTGTTGGTGAGGTCGACTGTATCCCCGTCTATTATGGTCATTTTACCCACACCGGCCCGGGCCAGGAATTCGGCAGCGTAACTGCCCACACCGCCAAGGCCGATCACCATGACGTTAAGGTTTTTCAGGCGTGCCAGCGCCGCTTCACCGACGAGCAGCTCCGTGCGCTGGAGCCAGTGCGGTACGGCATTGCTGTCAGAATATTGCGCTTCGTTTTTGTCCGTTTCGAATGCCACTGTGTTGTTTTTGGGACAAAAATATTCAAGTGTTCAGACGAATTCATCTTAAATGCTCCTGCTCCGGTGTATTCCGGGCTGGATCAACCGGGTATGCCAGGCCCAATCCGGATGAAATTCTGCCGTATCTGTTCTTCCAGTTGATCAGGCGAAATGTGCCTGATCGCAGCAGCGCGTGTGTATACTGACCTGATATCCAGATTTTTATCGTCTGTTTCCAGAAAAAAACGATCGGGAGGTGTTTGTTGCAGCGCTTCTGCTGCGTGGCTGTTTTGACGAAACAAGGCAGCGCCAAAGGACAAAAAGAAACCGGCATCGAGCAGCATCTTTGCGGTTTGAGGGTGTTTGTCGAAACCGTGGAAAATGGCGACGGGCACAGACGAGGCGTTCAGGAGTGCAGCCGTCACCTCTGCGTAGGCTTTCACGCAGTGGATGATCATCGGTTTGCCGGTCTCCACCGCGATCCTGATGCATTGCTGAAACGCCGACTCCTGAAGCGTCCAGGGTGTTTTGGTGACCTTGTCCAGCCCTGCCTCCCCGATGGCCAGGCAGTCCGGATTGGCGGCATGATCGTGCAGCCAGCCGGCCGCCTCGTCGAGTCCGGTATTTCCGAGATGCCAGGGGTGAAGTCCGGCCGAAAACCAGCGCGTTTTCCCATTTGGGGACTGACCGGGATAGATACTCTCTATTTCCAGTACATCGGTTTCCCCGCAGGGATGGTGTGTATGCAGATCGATGAATTGCAAGGTAATGGTGCTTGAAATTGGGCAATTCAAAACTTCTGCTCAATTTTAGGCGAAAATTAAGCCATCCATTGCCAACAGAAAAATGAAAAACGTAAACACCTCCAACCGCGTTTCCTCGCTTGATGTACTGCGGGGGCTGGTCATTGTGATCATGGCGCTCGACCACGTGCGTGATTTTTTTGCCGCCACACCTTTTGCTCCGGAAGACGTTTCCCAAACCACTCCTGCATGGTTCTTCACCCGCTGGGTGACGCATTTCTGTGCGCCGGTTTTTGTTTTTCTGGCCGGCGCCGGCGCCTATTTGTACGGCCTGAAGGCCGGGAGTGCGCGTGCGTTGAGCCGCTTTCTGCTGGTACGGGGACTATGGCTTGTATTCCTGGAATTTACCGTCATCAACCTGAGCTGGATGTTCGAATGGCCCTGGAACGAGGGTTTTATGTTCGGGCAGGTGATCTGGGTTATCGGTGTGTCGATGATCGTGCTGGCCGGACTTTCCCGCCTGCCGTTGCCCTGGGTCGCCGGCTTCGGACTTGTCCTGATCGCCGGGCACAACCTGCTCGACGGCATCCGTCCTGAAACGCTGGGCAGTCTGGGGTGGCTGTGGACCTTCCTGCACATCGGCTTCGGCTGGATACCTTTCAATGCGGAGCAAAGTTTCGGTTTTCTGGTCGTTTATCCGCTGATCCCCTGGGTCGGTGTGATGGCGCTGGGGTATGCCTTCGGGCCGGTCATGCGCTGGGCGCCCGAACGCCGGCAAAAGTGGCTTTGGCGGGCAGGACTGGGCATTATCCTGCTTTTTGTTGCGTTGCGAACAACCAACTGGTACGGCGATGCGCAGCATTGGGCGCCCCAGGAAAAGGGAGTTGTTTATTCGCTATTGTCATTTTTGAATACCAGCAAGTACCCCCCATCGCTGCTGTACCTGTGCATGACACTGGGACCGGGCATGCTGCTGTTGTTGTGGTTCGAGCGTTGGCGGGGCGCCGTTCCCGCTTTTTTGCAGGTATTCGGCCGCGTGCCGTTTTTCTTTTACTTCCTTCATTTTTCCATCATCAACGCAGCGTCGAGGGCCTATTTCTACCTTGCCAAAGGCTGGCATGTCGACTTTTTCTCCAATCCCCCGGCTAAGTGGCCGGAAGGATATGAGCCAAGTCTCGGCCTGGCCTATGTCGCCTGGGCGCTGCTGATCGCGGGGATGTACTTCCTGTGCAGGTGGTATGGAAAATACAAGTTCTCGCACGACTACTGGTGGCTCAAGTATTTGTAGGCGAACTCTTTACACATACCCTTTCGCCTGCAGGCGAAACAGTTCGGCGTATTTGCCGCCCTGGGCTACGAGTTCCTCGTGGCTCCCGATCTCGAGCAGTTGGCCGTGTTCCAGGAAAAGGATACGGTCGGCCATGCGTACTGTCGAGAACCGGTGGCTGATGAGCACCCCTGTCTTGCCCCTGATCAACTCGGCGAAGCGAATGAACACACCGTGTTCGGCGCGGGCATCGAGGGCTGCCGTCGGTTCATCGAGAATGATCAGTTGGGCGTCGCGCATGTAGGCGCGCGCCAGCGCTATTTTTTGCCATTGTCCGCCACTCAGGTCCACACCCTCCTTAAAGCGCTTGCCCAGCATTTGCTCGTACTTTTTGGGCAACCCCTCTATCACTTCATCGGCCAGGCTTTTGCCCGCGGCTTCTTCTATCAGCGCGCTGTTGCTGCGTTCCGGTATGTTGCCCACCGCAATGTTCTCCGATACGGTGAAGGCATACCGGAAATAGTCCTGGAAAATAATGCCGATTTCCCGGCGCAGGTCGTCCGGGTCGTAGTCGCATAAATCGACACCGTCGAGCAGGATGCGCCCTTCCGTCGGTTCGTACAGGTGGGCAAGCAGTTTTACTATAGTGGTTTTTCCTGCACCGTTTTCTCCGACGAGGGCCAGTTTTTCTCCGGCGTGCAGGGTGAAACTGAGGTTGCGCAAGGCCCATTTCTCGCTGTTGGGGTATTTGAAACTGACGTTTTCAAACACAAATCCCTCCCGGATTGGTCTGGGTACTTTCCGGGCGCCGGTGTGATGACCGGAGAGCGGCCTGATCTCGAGAAAACCGAAAAAATCCTGGAGGTACAAAGCCATCTCCGATACCCTGGAAAAACGGCTCATAATACCCTGTAGCAGTCCCTGCATACGCTGGAAGGAGCCAGCCAGGAAGGTCAGCGTACCGATGGTGATGGCTCCTCTTACGGTTTGCAGCACAATGGCTACATAAGCGGCGTAGTAGGAGGCCGTACCCAGGATAGAAAACAAACTGCCCCATGCCGCCCGCCGCAGCGTCAGGTTTTTATTGGCTTCGTAATATTTGTCTGAAATGTTCTTAAAACGGTCGGTAATGAACGTTTCCAGCCCGAATACCTTGATTTCCTTTGCTGTTTCACTGCTGGCGCCGATATATCGAAGATAATCCAGTTCCCGGCGTTCAGGCGTCCAGGAATGGGTAAGGGAGTAGGAGCGCCGGTTAAAATGCGTTTCACCGATGAAAGAGGGGATAACCGCCACGACGAGCAACACGATCAGCCAGGGATTGAACGCCGCCAGTCCGCCCACCAGGAACAGGATTGAGATCAGGTCCTGCACCTGCGACATCACCATTCCCATGAGCATGGTACGGCCCTGGGTTTGGGTGCGCGCCCGTTCGAGTTTGTCGTAAAACTCGGGATCTTCGAACTGGAACAAGTCGAGTGTTGCCGCATGTCGCATGATGCGTACGCTGCTGTCGTTGCTGATCAGATCGCCCAAAAGGCTTTCTGTCAGGGTAATGCCCCGGTTGAGCAGGCTGTTGACTATTGCCAGGCCCAGTTCTGCGCCAATCCACCAATACAGTCCGGTCGTATCGCCGATCGTATGCGTGTCTTCATAGTATTGCACCAGACTGACTACCGTGTCGATGATCAGTTTGCCGATATACAACATGGTAACGGGAATGGCCGCCTGCACCAGTCTCAGCGAAGCATTCAGGAATGCCATGCGCGGCGAAACGGCCCAGATCATTCTGAAAAAACGCGGGATGTTACCCAGAGCGGCAAACTGCTCTGCAAAACTCTTTTTGGGTTTGGATTGCGCCATATGTAGAGGTGTCGGTCTTAATCGTCAACCGCAACTAAACCTCTGCAAATGTAAAAAGTTGCCGGTGGCATGGCTCAACCCTCTCTCGTCATCTGCATGATGGCCAGGGCGAGCAGTGCGTTTTCCTCGTCTTTAGAGATTTCGCGCAGCATCGTCAACGCCCGGGGGTTGGGCCCTGCCGAATCTGCCATGCCCGGATTGGCGATGGCGGCGGCAGTCGAATCGCCGATCAATACCGGAAACTGCCTGTCGCCCGCATCGGCCTCCATTTTAGCGAGGAGGCGGTTGCCGCGCCCGGCAGAAATCAGTGCGCCGTCGACAAATATACCGAAAGGCTGTCCGCCCACCCATATTTCTGTTTCCTTGCCACGGGTTCGGAAGGTGAGTTCGCGGTCGCTGGTGCGGGCAATGAGTACGCTGGTTTCCCCTTTCTTTTGGGCAGCATAGGCCAGTACCGGCTCCTGGTATATGGTGGTGAATACCCCCTCTGAAGTGCTGCTGTTAAAGAAGCCCGGCTTTTTGACACTTTTCTGGTTGAGTGAGAGCAGCGAAAGCATTTCGTGGTCCCAGGGCACCAGCGCTCCGGCAGCCTGTGCCATCAGACGGGTGCGCAGGCGTTCAACAGTTGTTTTCCACGCCTGGCTTTCAGGGTCGAGGTTGAGTTGCCCAAGTACCCTCGCAATGAGGTAAAACATGCCTACAATGAAAGAGCCGGCCATCACGACAAGCATGAGAAATGGAAGAAGGAACCGCATATTTGATCATTTATTTTTTGGTGCGAAATGCATACTTGCTATCAGATACAAAAGAACTGCCAATATTATAGATTCGCCGGATTTTTAGATAAAACAAGGAGATTTTCCGGTCATTTTTACCTAGCGCAGCAGGGCAATATTTCCCTGAATTACATTTTCTGCCGGATCTCCCTCCAGTTTGTAACGCGCTGTGTACACATAAATATCGGAAGGCGCTTCCGTGCCATTGAGGGTGGTACCGTCCCAGCGGTCGGAGGCCTGGAAGCCCTGGTACATCAACTCGCCCCAACGGGAATAGACATTGAATTCCAGGTATTCGACGTCGCAGCCGCGGAGTACCGGACTAAAGCGATCATTGACGCCGTCGTTGTTGGGCGTGAAAGCATTCGGCGTAAAAGGGAAGCAACATCCAGCCTCGGGCTCGGGCAGGTTGTAGGATAGGACCGTCGATCCGCACGAAGTGGTGACGGTGACGTTGTATGCGCCGAAATCTGTGATGCGCAGGCTGTCGGCGGTGCTGCCGTCCGACCATTGAAAAGTACTGCCGGGTGCTGCTGTTACCTGCAGGGTGAGCGGCAGCGCAGAGCAGGTGTCCTTCACCACAGGCGCCTCGATAGTCGCCTGTACATTACCGATATTGGTGACCTGGAAACTGTAATCCGTAAAATCGCAGGCCTCTTCCACACGCAAGGTATATGTTGCTGTTTCTCCCGGGCCAACCGACACTTCGATCTCGGGGGTGGTAGCGCCATTCGACCACAAATAACGGAGCCCTGGTACGGCAGGTTTGAGGATCGCCTTTGATGTGTCGCAACTGGTGATATTGCTTGTGACGACAGCCTTGTCTCTGGCGAATATCCAGTCCGGGAAGTTGGGCAGCGAGGTGAAAAAACCGCCGGCATTATTGAAATCCGTATCAAACTTCATGAATGCGCGCTCGACTTCGGGTGTGGCGCCGTCGGGACAGCGCACTACCGACAGGCTGATGGTTGGGGGAATCGTCAGGAAATCTTCAGAAAGTTGCTCTATCCAGTAGATGTTGCCGTCCGGACCGATTTGCATATGCCCGGCTACGGGTGTCTCGTTGTCGAACGTCAATGTTTCCTTTGAAGCGGCAATATCGGCAGCCGTAAGGTCGTAGCGGACAATCGCACCGACGGCGTCCGATTCAAGGGCATACAGATAACGCCCCCGGGGGGAATAGGAAAAAGTGTAGCCGCTTGCCGTTACTTTTTCCCGGAATGTCAGGGTGCCGGTAGCGCTGGCAAAATCATAGATTTCGCCATTCACACAAAGGGAATTGGCCTGGGGGCTGGCCTTGATCACCAGGACATCGCTGTCTTCAGCGCGGGGGCGGACCACAGGCGTACCAACGCCGGTGGCCGTCAAAGGCGCCAGCACAAAATCTTTCGAGTTTTTGTCCGTGGCAACGATCCAGTAGCCCGGCGTACCGTCGCTTTTTTTGACGGCCGCCATGCCTTCTGTGGCCGGTTTGTAGACAGGAACGCCTGCCTGCACCACAGCGCCGAGGCCGCCATTGAGCGACATGTCTGTCAGAAAATAGGACATACCCCGGTTTTGCGGGGCCGGCGTCGTGTTGTGGTCCATCGTGAACACATAATACCGGTTGGTATCAGTGATATCCGGGACGATCACGGCGCTTTGAGCCGCGCTGTACCCGCCGCCTGTCGCATCACCCATATTGAACATGACCTGCTGGTCGCGGTTCCAGATGATACCGTCGCGCTGGCCGTTTATAGCGTTGAAAGGAATACCGCCGCCGTTGGTATAGAGCAAAACGGCGCCGTCGGCATCACAGTAAATGGCACAGCCTTCGTAGGAATCGACATTGATGCCGGTTAGTTTTACCGGCTGCCCGCTGTTGAAGTCCAGCCCGACCCCGGCGCCGAAATACCAGACGTTGCCGTGTCCGGGAGCCTGGGAAAAGGCTCCGGTAACGGCAAAAAACAGGAAAAGAAAAAGTGTAACAGCGGATCGGGAAGCGGGAAAAGAGGATTGTTGCATGAATTTGAAAAATGGATTTGAAAGAAAGGCCAAAGGTAAGACGGTTTTCTAGACAGCCACTGTCGCTTTGCCAGCCATTTTGTTGTATTTCTGACAAAAATACCTCTGCCAGCAGGATCAAACTGTCATTCCGTCAGATTTTCCCGCGTGGCACAGGGATTGATAAACACGAACTGTCGGTTGTTGTATGACACCGCATCCAATTCAAACCTACTTCAATTACTTCAACGAATATAACTAATACAATGGGCAAAATTATAGGCATTGACCTTGGTACCACCAATTCATGCGTTTCTGTCATGGTTGGCAACGAACCGGTTGTCATAGCAAATGATGAGGGCGCACGCACTACTCCTTCCGTTGTCGGCTTTCTCGACAATGGCGAGCGCAAAATCGGCGCGCCGGCCAAACGCCAGGCTATCACCAACCCCAAACGCACGGTGTCGTCCATCAAGCGCTTCATGGGTATGCGCCACAGCGAGTCTACCAGCGAGATCAGCCGCGTACCATACAAAGTGGTAAAGGGTGACAACGATACCTGCCGCGTCGATATCGACGGGCGCATGTACACTCCGCAGGAGATCAGCGCCATGGTACTCCAGAAAATGAAAAAAGTTGCCGAAGATTATCTCGGCGAACCGGTAACGGAAGCAGTTATTACCGTACCGGCCTACTTTAACGACTCCCAGCGCCAGGCCACAAAAGAGGCGGGCGCCATTGCAGGCCTCGATGTGAAACGCATCGTGAACGAGCCTACGGCGGCTGCGCTGGCTTATGGTCTCGACAAGCGCGACAAAGATGTCCGTATTGCCGTATATGACCTTGGCGGCGGTACTTTCGATATCTCTATCCTCGAACTCGGCGGTGGCGTATTCGAAGTGAAATCCACCAACGGCGACACGCACCTCGGTGGCGACGACTTCGACCAGGTGGTGATCGAATGGCTGGCCGACGAATTCAAACGCCAGGAAAATATCGACCTGCGCAAAGATCCGATGGCGCTTCAGCGTCTCAAAGAGGCTGCCGAAAAAGCAAAGATCGAACTGTCGAGCAGCGCAGAAACCGAAATCAACCTGCCGTATGTGACGGCTGTAGACGGTGTTCCTAAGCACCTCGTCATGAAACTCAGCCGTGCGAAATTCGAGCAAATGACCGACGGGCTGGTACAGCGCACGCTGGAACCCTGCCGCAAGGCCCTGGCCGATGCGGGCATGAAGCCTGCAGATGTGGACGAGGTGATCCTCGTGGGCGGTTCCACCCGTATCCCGCGTATCCAGGAAGAAGTGGAAAAGTTCTTTGGCAAAAAGCCGAACCGCTCGGTTAACCCCGATGAGGTGGTGGCAATCGGCGCTGCCGTACAGGGCGCCATTCTCTCCGGCAACGCCGGCGTGAAAGACATGGTGCTGCTCGACGTCACGCCGCTTTCGCTCGGTATCGAAACCATGGGTGGCATCTACGACGTTGTCATCGAAGCCAATACCACGGTTCCGACCAAGAAATCCAAAGTGTACTCGACGGCAAGCGACAACCAGCCCCAGGTGGAGATTCATATCCTTCAGGGCGAACGGCCGATGGCCCGCGACAACCGCTCCGTCGGACGATTTATTCTCGACGGCATTCCGCCCGCACCGCGCGGTGTTCCGCAGATTGAGGTAACCTTCGATATCGACGCCAACGGCATTATCTCCGTATCGGCACTCGACAAGGGCACCGGCAAACAGCAGAACATCCGCATCGAAGCCGGTACCGGTCTGTCGAAAGAAGACATCGCCCGCATGAAAGCCGAAGCCGAAGCCAATGCCGAAGCAGACCGCGCAACACGCGAACGCGCTGAAAAACTCAACGCCGCAGATACGCTGATCTTCCAGACGGAAAAACAACTCAGCGAGTTCGGCGATAAAGTGCCGGCCAATCACAAAGAGGCCATTGAAAAAGCACTCGGCGAACTGCGCGAAGCGCATAAAGCGCAGGATATCAGCCGCATCGATGCAGCAACCGAGACGCTCACCGCAGCGTGGAACGCAGCCAGCCAGGAAATATACGCCGCCCAGCAAGCCACCAATGGCGGCAGTGCGGAGAATCCATACGGCTCTGCAACAGGCGGTCCCACGGGCGGAGAAGGCGGCGGAAATGCCTCCACCGATGCGCAAGACGTCGA
>ERZ724521.600-NODE-600-length-16421-cov-5.161066_pt1 | contig 16421 bp, 45 predicted proteins | sample MGYA00376054_ERZ724521 | MGnify/ENA primary metagenome ERZ724521 (study PRJEB28724, sample SAMN07190883) | activated sludge metagenome | isolation source: activated sludge of sewage treatment plant in Hong Hong | place: Hong Kong | collected 2016-03-17 ... | reverse complement strand
ATGTGATTAATTAGATGCTCAATAACGAATTCAGAGATTAAAGTTAACTGAGTAAGACGATGATCTGTGGCTTTAATTTGTTTCACAATACCAATAAAGATTTTCTGAATCTCTTGGTGAGCTAAAGAGTGTTCTTTGTATTTGTCATAGTCTGATGATTTCATTAAAATTTCTTCATCATCAAAATGATTTGTAACTATTCTTACAATGAACTTAGTAGTTTGATAAACATCGTGAGAGTCTAAATCATCATCCCACAAAGAGTTACATAAAGCAACGATTGCTCTATGGTCGCTATCTATTTGAGCATTACCTGTCAGATATTCGTCAACCCAATCTACAGTCATTTCTTTATTAAATCTTCAAGATCTTGTTTAGTTACAAAAGTCAGATCACGCAATAATTCAACTAATTCAGGACAATCTGTTTTAAATTCATAACTTGTTCCATTCAAAGTAAACTGATATTTGTCAGAATCTATTACAGAAATCTCCGCAGTTCCAAACGGAATGTTATGTAGATGAAATTTGATTTCTTGTAACCTTTGTGGCGTCATGTGTAGCTCCGAGATAATTTAATTGTATAACGCTTGCAATTCCAGGTCAAGTGACATACTATTTACACTGAACCGTGGGAGAGATAGCCTCCGAGGAAAGGGTGGCAGGGATTGGCAAGAATTCCTGCCATTTTTCTTAAAAATGATCATTGACGAAGATACATTAGATCGTGAACATCGTGAAATTTATGCAGTTTTAGCTGCATTAAAAGAATATCCAAATTTAGATGTGTTCATGTATTGTTCTGATCTTATTGATCATTTAACATTACATTTTCATAATGAAGAACATTGGATGCTGGCTCATAAGTATCCTTTGTGGGATGAACATAGTAAAAAGCATCGAGCAATACAAGATCATTTCCTGAATCATCTAAGATTGATGCTTCGTAAAGATGAAGGTGCTAAAGTTTTGGTTGATCATTTCATTGATGAATTAACTCATCATCTAGAACATGATGACCGCGCAATAGAGGAGTTTGCTAATGAGCTATGAAACTTGGGCGCAAGTAGGAACTATTCTACTTGGCGTTGGTACTGCTGTGGGTACAGCAACGGCTATTATTAGTAAACACTTTAGTAGATTAAATAATGAAGTAAGAGAAATTAAAAAGATTATTGATAATATTCCTAAAGAATATGCACAGAAGGCAGATTGCGCTGAACGTCACGCTGGCGTAAAAGAAGGCGATAAAGCTTTTAAGTTCTTCGCTGATGCTGTTCGTGAATTCTCAAAAGACATTAAAGAACTAAAGGCTTTAGCTAAACCACCGCGACGAGTAGCTAAGGCATAGCTAATAAAACAAGGGGGCCGATTGGCCCCCTTGCTTTATAAAAGCTGCTTAAAATCATTAAATCTTTTTTGCAAAATCTCTTCAAATTCATCTTCTAGCTGCTGTAACTTCTTAGGAGTATATTTAAAGAAATTCATTAGCGTATCATATGAAGGTAATTTTTCATATTCTTCATAAAACACGTTTGTTGCTTGTGTAAGCATTCTAAAGGTTTCAAAAGAATAATTTCCTGGCTTCATTGCATCAAGAGCCAATCTTCCATAATAACTCCAACGCTTGTTGGTGTTTGTACGAAATTTATAAACTTTATTATTATGTGATAATGCATATAAAGACATTATCATTAATAATATAAGAAAAACTTGAATATAAATCATTTAATCCTCATATGTATAGACAATGTTCTGATCGTCAAAAGTGGCATCCTTGAAGTAGGGCTTACAACGCTCGATGAACGCCTCAAGTGTTGGCCTAATTGAACGAGGAATCTTCCACGCAGAAGTGGTGCCACATCGCTGAAGCGCGATCTTCAAGCCTAAACGCTTGTTGTAAGTGTCATGCTTCGCGCAAAGAGAATAGCCCACTGTGAAGTAATTACCTTCGGGACTATCGACCTTGATTGCAATAATCACCCCCTTGGGATTATTGTGCTTATCGCGGATATACTTCTTTCTCATACTCATTTATCTCTCCTAAGAAGCTGATACTTCGTGAATGTGCCAATAGGCGCGAATTTCGTATTCTTTACGATTAGTGAATGAATCTTTGTATTTTTTGAAATAATCTTCTTTCATTAACGCCATATTTGATTTTGCGGCTTCTTCATTATCGATTACAACATGCATTATTGCATCGTTCATGCGGCTTCTTCTGCCATTTTAATAGCGGAGTAATTGTCTCCACCTTTAGACATTAAAGCAATAGTGAGTTTGTGAATAAAATCATTTCGTTGCATCTGGTATCACCGGGTGATTAAAGGTTTCGGAAGGGTTCCAATAAATGTAAAGATAGTAAAATGGAGTTTGAATTCGTTTAGTTATATTGCTAACTTGTCTATTCCAAGCGTTTACGGCATGTTCAGTAATAGCAACAATCTCTCCAAAGATTTGCGTCTTTGTGATTGTACCATTATGCATTGATTGAATATAACCAGACTCATCTGGCTTAGTCAAAGAAGTAAATTGGACGGTAAAATCTAATGAACATTCATGATCATCATCTTCATGCTGATCTTCAACTAAAACTTTAACTTCTTTTGGAGAGACGAGAATAGTGTAATATACCCAAGGAATGAATTGGTTATTTGCGGCGATGGTATATAGCTCACGAACATTTTTATCGTGGGCTTTTTTCATTTCGTCTTTTTCTTTTGCTTCTAAAATCTCTGTTTCACGTTTAATTTTGGCGTCTTTTGCTTGTTGTCTTACTTCTTCTAATCGTTTTTGAAGTTCAATTTCCCTCGCTTGTTTTTCTTCATGAGTTAAAAAGCCAATACTATTAACATTACTAATAGCGGAAATTAACTCATTTTCATACCAAGGGATTTGAGAAAGATATTCGGTCTTTTTGCGATTAAATTCATCAATAAAGTGTTGATGCAGCATTCCTAATTGAAGTAGATAATCTCCTTCAAACGGAATTGAACGAGATACGCTAATTCCGTTTACGCTAAATTGTGCGCTAAATGCTTCTTTACGTCTCTCAGCATGAGGATAGGGATTACAATATACATTTACTCTAATTTCGTCATGCATAAAATAGCCTTTAATTTGACCATCTTCCGTGACGATTAAATTAAAGTCTGTTCGAATTTCATCTGGAAATGTTTCTAACGGAATCCAAGGGGTTGAATTGTACTTTTTGTATGCTTCTTCGCATTTAAGTGTCATTTTGTTCTCCTGGAGAAATTTTTTTCAAAAAATATAACCCTGCGAAAAGTGTGCCAACGCTTATAATCACTCAAAACGAGAGTGAAAGTTAACGCTTTTTTTGCTCTCCCCGCGTAATGGAAGCGAGTGGGTAGATTTTGCTTATTGTTTTGTTAAAGAATGACGACTTTATGTGCTTCTGGAGGACGATTGCTAATAAGGTCGAATGCGGAAATGTTGCTATAGACGCGGTTTGTGGCCCAAAATGCTAAAGTGTCGCCCTGTGTAAAAACCTCCTGTTCGCAGCGATGAAAAAAAAGATCAGTATCAAGAATCTCTGCCCCTTCTGGAATCTTTTGCCAAACTGGTCGATTTAACAATCTAGCGGTTTTTTCTGCGATGGCGTTAATCAACTCCCATTCATGTTCGGTTAAACCATTGAATGTTACTTCTCCCTGGCTCATTTCATCCTCCATCCATTTTCAATGCGTTTTTTAGCGATTGCCTCTTTACCTGCTTCGATACATTCGCTGCAAATCTGTGAAATAAACTTCAGGTCAATAGATTTGCAGCTATATTCTGGACCTCTTAGCATGTATTCAACTTCTTCAGAGCTTTTATTACAAAAATTACAATTATATACCATGAAAATCTCCTTTTAATGGTTAAGACCAGTTACTTTTCTTATAACAGATTTTTTTATGAATTGCTAAAAGAAAGGGCATAGCCCCTTCTTTTAATATCCCATTCTTTCCGCAGAGATATCGCGTTGATGTGATTCGCGTTCAGGATCTTTTTCTAAAGGACTCAAGAACATAAATGTTGTTACTTGCTTCGGACCACGTTCACTACCTTCGGAAACATAGTAATTATAGCGTTCTAATGGGCCATCGCAATCACAACTACTAGTAACCTGACTAATGAACCAACCGTTTTCACCTTCTTCAATTTCGATATTGCCAGAAGCGTGACCTTCTTCATGATGCTGAAACCAACTCGTATAAACCGTACCCGAGATTACTTTTACATATGTCATGTAAATGAAGTTCTTAATGATCTCTCCGGTTTCCTCACTTAATTCTTGGAATTCGGTTTCATAATCAACTTCGTATCGAAATTTTGTTAGATGAACTTCGCCCATGAAAATAATGGGATCATCGCTTGGAACCATGAACTCAAGAGGTTTTTTCATCGATGTTCTTCAGGAAAGTAAATCCAGCCGCCAGAATGCTCTGAAGTAGTGTTGAAGACTCAGCTACAACATGAGCGGTCTTTTCACGAACCTTTTCAATTTTCTCAAGCTTCTTTTGGGCTTTTTTAATTCGACTCACTTAGTATCCTCACTATATCATTAAATGATTCTTTTACAAAATATCCATTGATTTGACATGGCATATTTTCTGAACCAAGATGCGATTGGATCATTTCCACTTTATCAAAGGGAATAGCAAGAATTTCTCTTTTTCAGTGTGAAGAATTAATAGTCTCATTGATAATCTCCCTAATTAAAGCTTCAATAGTTACTGGAGTATTTTCTGGAGCTTTTTCTCTAGGATTAACGAAAATACCAAGTGATTCTAAACATGGGCGACAAACCTGCATAACTTTATGATCAGTAAATGAGTCAGACCATTGATATGGATCGTGACCATGTTTAGCTACAACGCCAACTGTCCAAAACTGATTTGGTGTATTTTGTTCTGCGCCACATTTGTCACATTTATAGATTGTTGTGATGCTCATTTAATTTCTCCGATGTTACAAATAGTTTTTGTTTTAATGCATGATATTTTTATAAAATTGACATAAGGGTATATTTGAGATATCATTGTAAATGAGGACTTCCTCATTTAAGGAGATTAAAATGCCTATTGAACCTGATATCGAGAATCCTCTTGATCCTGGCGATGGTGGTGAATCCGGGGGCGGTGGTGGCGTAACCGCTAATTTTTGCCCCTTCTGTGGTCGCAGAGTAGAGCAGCATTGGTCTTATTGTCCTGATTGTGGGAAAAAACTTCCCTGGTAATAACTATCAAAAAGAAATAACCACTCGTAGAAATACGAGTGGTTTTTTTATATTTCTCCAATTTTGGTTTGGTCAGATTCTTTTAACCAAAAATTGTCCCAGGCATCGATCACAAAGTAATCTTCTGACTTAGCACAATCAGAAGCCTTTTGTTCATCATCAGTGCCAAGAACAACGCCATTAATAGTGTCTACAACGTAATAGTGGAAAAATGAATGCATCAGAATGTGTCCTTGCTACATTCTTCATGTTCTTTTACAGCGCGATTCCAGCGTTCTAAATATTTCTTAAATTCTTCTAAGTTAGTATAAAGAATGTCTCCGCTGAATACAGCAGCATCAACTGCTTCACAAGCTTGCTCATGAAATGAATGCATTATGGCCCCACATAAAATTCTCGATTACAGATAGAACAAAACATTACATACGGAACTTCGGTTGATTCCCATTTAGAAAATCCGAGAACGCAGAAAATCTTGTGAATCATTTGAGGGTCCTATTAGTTACAGACGGATGAACATTGTGTAGTTCTCCGCATGTACAGCGAAAACCAATCATTAATATGTCACCATCCCAAAAAGACTCTACGGTTCCATGATTCCATTTCAAAAGATGTGAGATTTTATGAAAAAGTTTATTTAACATTTGCGGCCATATTTGATAAATCATTGGTAATATTAATTGAAGTTTTGGTTTGTGGATTCCACATCCAAACTCTTAACCTGTTGTCTACCGATATATGAATGCCGCGATCACGTAAAATCATTACATCAGCAACAACCCTTGCCGCTCTTGGCTTAAAACCAAGTTCTAGCATACCAACAGAAGTCCAGATACCAATTATGAAGCCGAAGAAAAGAGTAGAAAATATTTTCATTTTATGACTCCAATAAAATCTGACGCACTCGTTTGTCCCAAGTCATGTGTAATAGCATTAATGGATCTTTGGCAGCAGATACGTCATTGATGCGAACACAATCAGCCGGATGTTGGCTTAAAAGTATTTCAATGCGAGTCTGCAACTCATTAATAAGTGCAGCTTGTTCTTGTACAAGTTCTGTGCTTATTTTAATTGTTGCGCCCATTGGACAACCCAAAGGTTTGTCGTGAATATTGTTGCAATGTGGACAGATCATTTGAATAACTCCCAAATTTCAATAAAAGGATGCATTGTATCGTGTCCTAACCAATATCGAGAACGACCACAAAATTTTCCATCTTCTTCAATATGACAACACGGTTTCCATGTTGCACTAATCTGGCCCCAATCAAAATGTTCGAAAGCAGTCTTTAGGCGCTTGAGTTTCGCTAAGGCATCATCGAGTTCTTCTGAAAGTAAGACTTTACAGGCTCGATCTGCGTCGGCATCGTGAGCGTTTTGTTCGATGAGTTCTTTAATTCTATTATTAAGAGCAACAATTAACTTTTCATCATCTGTCATTGGAGATTCTGTGAGTAATTCTGGTACACGAATAACGCGAACAGTTTTTCCATCAGGGGACGTAATTGTTTCGTATGGCATCATAGATCCTTTTGATAGTCTTCAATATCTTTTTTTAATTCGTTTACTTCTTTTTCTAACGAAACAATAGTTTCTTCAGCAAGTTTAAGTTCCCCTCTTACTGAAGCATAGATTTCAAGTCGCTGCATTTCATGCAAACGATTAAGAATTAGTGCGTGTTTACTTTGAATCATTATCTCCCTTTCACACTGATAACAACGTCTTTTGCCTCTACCAAAAAATCCTTTTCCAAAATATGCGTTATGTTTATCGCAGAAGTTTTTCATTTTGTTTGAACCGGCTGCGTACACTCAGCACAACAAACCCGCCACCCTTCATGTTCTCCAAGTGGCTTCTTATGAAGTGTGCAATGTTCGAACCCAGCGTGTTCGCATAACTTCTTATGTCCAGGTTCGTCCCAATGATGTTTGTCATCGCCTGTGAATTCACAGAATCTCATAACACTTCGCCTCTCGGCATCACTGAAATGTCAATGGGCTTGACATAACCGTCTATTTGCATAGTTGCAGCAAATCTACGGAACGGCTTCCACTCCATAGTGAGAATTTTAGCGTTCATACCTTTGGCAATATGCTCAAGTAATGCGTAATTACCAATGGCGTCTTCCGTCCAAGGAGCAGCGATTAAATCTAAATCGCGCTCCTTGGAGCCGTGTTCACCAATCGCGTAACCGACTTCTTTGGCTAATTCACGAATGCGCGTTACGTCTGGTAATAATGGATACTCCCAGCCATCACAAGGAACAATAAGTGCTTCACTGCATTTCCAGCAGAAATCACCTTTGCGTTCACAATTACAGTTTGGGCAATGCATAGTGTTTAAACTCCGAATACTTATGAAATCCACATCGCGGACACGATGGATTAATTTTAAGAAGAAAAATCATGTCATGAGTGATTATATAGCCGCAAGTTGGACATTGCCAATATTCAAAATCATGTTTAGTTGGACCTGCGGATAACATAGATTACTTACATTCCATTAATTCATCTAATCCACAAGTACATGGAGACTCCATTGGTTCAAACTTACAACCGAACTTATGCATTGCATATTCTTGCAATTTAGCAATTCTACTTTGCATCCATTTTTCAACTACCAAATCAATAAAAACTTTTGCAGCAGCATCAGCATCACCAGTAAAAGTAACTGGAGATTTATTAAAATCAAAACATCCGACTTCACCGGAATCATTAAAAAACTTAATTGTATAAGATGGAGTTAGTAGTATTTCTGACATTTCTGCGCCTCCTTCAACCATCGTTCGTTCAATCGCTTCATCCAAGTTACAGGAAACAACCAATTCCTATGGAAAAAGCTAAAGAAGGGAATTTCAACAAAAAAATACCAATTACTTCGCATACTCATTTAGCGGATCCTTAAAAAAAATCGACCAATACTAAAAGAAAAGCGTATGCGCGTTCCAGCGCAAGCTTTATCTTGTTGATGACGCTGGCGTTAGACATATGATGTCCTCCTTATTATACTTATAACAAAGAGGACACCACTTTTGCAGCTAATGGTTCTGTGAAAAACTAATATCGTTGATCGTAATCTTTGCATTAGGCCCTAAAATCTGTTTTGCCCAATGAAAGACCGTTTCGAATGTATCTTCATTATCAAAGACTTTGGTGTGACGATCTAATCGCCAATCATCGGGACCGATTTGACAAAGTGCGGTTACTGTGGCGGCTACGGACATTTAAATGCCTCAATAATTTCTTTATGAAGTTGTTCCCAATCATGGGCATGTTTTTCAAATGCTCTAACTAAAAAACGTCTTTTACGGAAGTGATTCTCAACATCATCTTGAGAGAGATTTAATGGATTTTGAACAATAGCAGCTTGTGAAGATATAGCAGAATCTATATCTGATTTTAAATTTTCACGAATCGTTTGAAAGCGATTAAAGAAATTTTGTCTTTGTCTTTCGGTTAACTGCATAAAGATTGCTCCCAAAACTTATACATGCGGATTATGCGGAAAGTAAAGTTGTCCAACAAGTTTTTCTAAATGAGCTATCTTTGCATCATAGTAAGCGAAGATAGTTGGATCAAGTTTGTCTTTTGCAATATGACCAATTCCAACATCACAATTAGTCGTTTTGAAACGATCTGGTAATGGAGTAGCTCCTTTAGGGAGAGCATTCTGATCCATTCATAGCCTCCTTTATCACCTTAATTGCGTTTGAAACAGCAGTTACTCTTGGACCGTCCCAACCTTCCATTTCTCTTTCACGAACGTCATAGATGAACTTATCATCAAGACCTTCATCCATTAGGAGTTGAAGCGCGGCTTTAAGTTCAGGATTCATTCCACCACTCCGGTTGAGGCCGACTCTTGTTCCAAGTGGCGATGCCAGCTTTATATTTCTTATAATACAAACGATATGATGCAACTGGATCATCTAATTTGCAATCGTCTGGCATGGCTAAGATAAATGGAGTTCTTGCAATTTGCGGAAATGAGTGCATTAGATCTGGATGAATATTGTGCAAACCAACTTGGCTAAAGATTTCTGTGCATTTATGGCGCTTACCATAACGATAAGTATATTCGTCAATCAAAGCATATCCATGACGAACCAACCACATGAAATTATCATATGATTCTCTTACCCATTTAACACATGGATGATTCTTGTGAGTTGGTTTATATAAATATGGATCATTAGGAAATTTTTCTTGCATCACAGTTGAAAGAATCTGCGCCGTTTCCAATGTCATCTTAACGACATGCTTATCACACATCATCTGTGCAGCAAGTCTTGGATCGTTATCTAGGGCGAAGATGTTCATTCTTGACACACAAATTCTTCAGTACCATCGTCTTTCATGTTGAAGTACAAACGAACTCCTTGATGACCACCTTGTTCATCAAGAATTTCAAGTTCTCGTTGCCTCTGCCTCTCTTTCTCTCCATGCACTTCAAACATTACGCCACAATGTACAAAAATCTGCTGCAATGATGTGAATGGCTTACGAAGCATATCGAGTTGGACTTCGTTGATGACTTGATTAATAGCTACATAATGACTCTTGCTATTAGGAAAGCCTAATTGAGTCATGATTTGTTTGATGCGTTCATCTGTCATACCCCTCTCCTACGAATAACATATTTACCAAAATTAATTGGATATCGTTCTTCATAAAGAATCGTTTTTCTATCTGTCGGTAGGTTCTGGCTCCACCATTCGGCTAATTGCTGGAACATCCATTGAGCGGGACAATTGATACAAGTTAATTTCCAATCATTATCGCCACATGGGTCTAATTCAGCATATGTTCCGTTGTGTGAATTTTCGGCAAAACGTAATTCTGGAAAGACATACCAAGGGCCGACATTAATCATGACGGAAACCTGTTAACAGGATGATTTACCGTTACTTCATAAGAACGTTTAACGTCTGCTTTAAGTGCTGCAATAGTTTCGGGACTTAAACCATCGGTAATTATTACTTCTTCTACCATCATATTATCAGTTTTATTAATGTTTTTAATTATAATTGTTACTCCACTTCCCATAAATCTTTCTTGATTGCATTTATCTAAATTTTTATATGCAGCACATAATGTACTAACTCTACCGGCCTTTAATACTCTTAATTCATTTTCAATTGCATTTAAACGACGAAGTAGATTTTCTTTTTTCAACTATATCTCCTTCCACATTTACGACATTCATAACCAGCCGCCATTGGTTGTGTATATCCACAATCAGGGCAGATATGATCGCAATAAATAGCGTGAACTCCACGGCGAATTTCTTCTGCCGTGAAGCCACGCTCTTCTTCTGCACCATTATGTTTGGGATATTGTTTAATCGTCATTTAATTGCTTCTTCAGCAAAAGTAATTGCTTCACGCAATCCACCATATTCAACGCAATCATTACATGGTGGACTAATATGACAAGAGCAATTACGCTCCGGTGGAGTGTCTATGTTTTCTAATAAACCCTGAATTGCTGCTATGAGTTTGTTAACATATTCATCAGAGTATTGTGGCATTATTTATCCTTTTTGAAAGTCACAACGACTTTCATTCTCTTTCTGTCCATTTTAACAAATGTATATCCTGGTTTCTGCAAATTAACCATCATTGCCGCTGCGCCTTTATATGGATCAATGATAAAAGTTTCTTTAATCAGCATTTTCTACCACTACTTCTTTATCGAGTAATTCAACTGTATTAGCGAAAGCCGCCATCAAAATATCTGGATGAATGCCAATGAAAAAATCAGCCCCACGACCTTTACGAGCAACAACCATATCAGCGATCATATCGAGAACGTCGATAAGATTAACATCATTTGGAATGCCATCTGCGACATTTAAATGGTGCCGATTTACCTTTCGATGATTATCCCACCAAGTTGTATTTTTAAAGCCGCCGATGAAGTCTCGATGGAAACCGTCAATGTCCGTTAATTTGTCGTAATCATGTCTTTCGGCAGCTATAAGAATGGCCTCACGAAAAAAAGCCATTGCTTTAAAAACGTCAACAATATGCTGATAGCTACTTTCCTTTAGCTGTTCTTTCGTCACATTCGCATAATCACAAGTGCGAGTGTCTGCGGTAGGAGAGGGTTTGATGATGATCATTGTTTCACCTTAATATCATGTTCTTTAGCAAAAACTAATAATGCCGCTAAAGTATCAAATAAACCATATTCATGAGCTTTGCTTTTTGAGATATATCCCACAAGTTTAAACTTTATAACTGGTGGATCAAATAATTGTGTTTTGGTTGTTACTGTGTTGATAACTTCAATAAACCATACTTCGTTTCTCATTTATTTGAACCTTTGAATCTAGTATTATTTTTAAGTGCTTTTCTAGCAAGACAAGTTACACATGGATTATTTTTATGTAAACTACAGTAATATGTAGTTCGACACGGAACGGATGCAATCAATCTCATGTATTTTTCTAAATGAACCACACGATTATATGTTTCATTAACGTGTCCAAGAATATCTGAAACATAAACCGCTTCTATGGGTGTTGTGGATGAATAAATTCCATTTTTGTCATTACACCAATCTTCTTTTAAAACAAAATATACCTTTCTGTGAAATAATTTGTTTCTATCGTATGGAATATCGCTTTCTAAAACTTCATATCCTACGATACGTCCCGGTCCTTCAAGATTCATAAATTTTTGATTAACCGGCCTTGATCTGGTTGGAAAAGTAAAAGTTTGAACTCTAACATAATGTAAGTCTCTTATATTTTCAAGAAATACGATGTGAGACATTGATGGACTCCTAAGAAAAGGGGTTTTGCAACCCCAACAACGATACATTAGTCTTATAACAGATTAATCATCGTTTTGCGTTTAATTCAACTTGTTTCAAGGCTATATGAACATCTTCTAAATGCTCTTGATCAATTGCATTACTTAATAGAAACATTGCATAATCAATATCTTTTTTAAAAATTGAATTATGTTCTTTTCCAGTTAATCCAGTATCAAGTATTAACTGTCGTGGATTAACTCCGCGAGTTAAGAATCTTTCAAACATGATAGATCCTGAATTAAGGTTACTTCTGCATATGGTTCATATCCAGCGGTTCCAGCTCTGTCTTTTAAATTAACTAAAAGTTGAATTTTAGTATTATCGTCAATATTAAAATTAGTTTTTTCTGCAATGTACTTAGATATGATATCTTTTAAATCTTTTTCATTTAAAACAGCATAAACTTTACGTTGACTAATAGTTTCATCTTTAATTTTCATTGCCATAATATCTCCTTTATGGATTTTGCCGTCTACCCAAGGTGCCGCAGTATGTGTGAACTTTGAGAGTCGTATCAAGTCTTCGTGAGTAATGAAAGAGGTAAGTCTGCCGTTTTCCCAAATTTCTCTACATTGAGTGTGTGGGTTATCATAATAACAATACATGTTTAACTCGATAAGATTCTTTTACCAAGGAATTGAAATTCTTGTTTTAATTTAGCCATTGCTGTAACTGAAGTTTGATATGAATCCAACAAAATCGGATTTGATTGCAACTCGATTGTTCTTACAATAAAATCAAAATCTCTTTTGTCAATTACAATACCGATAACATTAAATGGCAACGCTAATACAATTTCTTCTAATTCACTTTTCGTCAAGGTATCCTCCACGCGAACCAAATGTTGTGTCGAAGACTCTTTGGGTTTTGGTTACTAATTCATACTCACAACATACAATTGTGATTTTTCCGCAATTTACTAAATCGGCCATTTGAGCGGCCTCTTCCCAAGTGGTTGCGTTAGGGATTGGGACTCTGAACTTGGCTTCTGTAATTGCATAAAACATTATCATTTTGCGTACCATGCAACGTGAGTCGCCCTCTCTGGCCTAGGCTGAGTGGTATCCCATACAGATACATTAGATTCAATTAAATCGGTGGCCCAAAAACCCTGCCCATCATCGGGAATAATTGCCCCCATAGTTAAAAGCCATTCCCAATCATGAAGTGGATGAAGCTCTGCATATGCATCTAGTTTTTTCCAAATTACTGTCATGATTTCTCCGAAAGTTGCTTCAATAGTTCATTAATACGCATAGATTTTTCAACCAAGCCATCTTCGGCTCGTTTTGTGACCATTGAGAGTTTTGCTTTAGTTTCTTCTAATTCATTTCTCAAAGTTCTAATTAAATGTGCAGCATAGCGAGTAATTGGTTTTCCTAAAAATTCTACTGGCATGTCTTTTGAACGAATGAAGTCGAGAGCGGCGATATCTTCAAATTCTTTCCAAGGATTGAATGGATCTGATGAAAAGATTTCAGCTAATAAATATATGTTATGATAAGCTTCATTATAATCTTTTTCAACAATAGCATCTCTAGCCGCAAGTGTTAATTTTGCAATATTTTCATATGAATTCGTCATTTCTTTTTTCTCCTAAGAAATCGCCTAGCTAATTCCTTGGCTGTATCATTAATTGGAGTCATATCTTGTGGTCTTACAATAAATGAATCTACTGCACCAGCTATAGCTGATGCTAGTGCAGCTTTAATGGCAGCTTCATTTTGTTTAGCTGTACCGGACGGATCATCGATAATTTTTAAATCATCCATTGAAGACCTCGACTCTGGAAACATAACTATAATCATTAAACATCATATCAGTGTTATAAATATAAACACGCAAAATGCATGTATTTTTTTCTTGAGCTAAAAGCTTAATATGTCTAAGACCTGTTCTCGAAAGAGCCCTTGCTAATTCAAGTGGCTCTCCATCAATCGAAAAATCAGATGATCCCCATGAATTTCCAATATATCGTAAATTAAAACCACGTTTTTCCATAATGCGTAAAAAATCTTCTCTTGCAATTGTAGATGCTGCTTTTGGTTTTGGTTCCTTTTTTGCCATAGATAATGGCCTCCTTATAGCTCTTATAACAAAATTTTTGATGAATTGCTAAAGAAAAGGCGTTAGCCTTTTCTTTTGAAACTAAAAATGCTGCCAAAACTTATATCCGAGAAAACAAAGAGTAAGCGTAGTGATTATGAAAACAATCGCAGCACCAATACGCTTTGATTTACGAGTATATTTATCTCTAATTAATGCATAGGTTATGGTTGAGATGCCAAATAAGAGAAACATAATTATCATGTCTCCCGCATTTGTTGGAGTGAATGCCCCTTCGCTCCACCAAAATTCATCTTGAATTTGTTCGGCTTGAGAACGATAGACGATATGCTTTTGTGGCTGATTCATTTTATTCTCCTGTAAAATTATTTTTGTAAAAGATTAATCCATCCTCAAGATCCGTGAACGCACCATCAAGCTGTGCATCAAACAACTTACTGAGGACAAGCCCCATCGCAGGGCCAGGAGTTACGCCGAGTGTCATAAGATCGCGCCCCTGCACTATTCGCTTAGGCATCGCCATCTTTACACCAACAACATCAGCAATCTCTCGCATCGCAATTGCCGAATCGGGCAATCCCTTCGGAAGCGGAGGGCGACCATTGTGATCGGCTTCAATCAGCCTGAGAAGCATATCGATATTTGACGGAGCCATTTTCATAGCCAGTCTACGAACAGCTTTCTCGGTTTGGCAGTTCAAGTGTGCCAAGTGATTGACCACAAGTGCGACAACCTGATCCTTGATCTTCTGAGGGCAACCGATCTTATCCAAGAAGGAGAGTGTGGGAATTTCTCCAGCTTGCTCATGTCCACGACTGCGAATACGACCATCCACAAACTCTGTGGTAGTGGTTTTCCCCATATCATGACAAAGCGTAGCAAGCAGAAGAACGCACCTATCGTCCTCACTCAGATTATCGCGGATTGCAATATCAGCCGCAGCATCAACACAGAGAAGTGTATGCACAAATGCATCACCTTCCGGATGCCATTCAGCTTCCTGCTTACAACCGCTCATTTCCCAAATTTCAGGATAATGATAGATCCAGTGAGTGTCCACGAGAAACTTAATTCCCGTAGAAGGAACAACAGACTTCGCTGCCCACTTACGCCATTCTTCCCAAATACGCTCTTTGGGAAGGTCAGAAACCTCCCTTCGCATTGCTTGACAAATCTCCGCAGTAACATAGTTCACAGTCATATTAAAACGACCAGCGAACTGCATACCGCGAAGCACACGAAGAGGATCTTCACTGAAAGCATCACTTGTATGCCTTAAAGTGAGACTTTCAATATCAGCGATTCCGCTATAGGGGTCAAAAATCATTTCAGTAAGTGGATCCATGAAAACTGAGTTCATACTGAAGTCGCGTCGAGCAGCAGCTTCAGTAGGAGTCATGGTCGAATCCATTTCGACTTGAAATCCTTTATGGCCCCTTCCTACTTTGTTTTCTCTACGAGGCAGGGAAAAATCATAATCCACGCCTTCATAACGAAGCTTCAAAACACCAAAGCTTTTACCAGCTTCAATCACGTTACCAAATGTTCCAAGGAGTTGTTTTAATGCATCAGCTTCCAGTTGATACACTTCAACGTCAACATCCTTGCCTTCGATGCCCATGATTTTATCTCTTACGGCACCGCCCACGATTAAGCAATAACCACCAGCGGCTTTGATTGCTTCTACGATCTTTAGCATGTTTAAATCTCCTTACTTTACTTATAACAAAATAAGGACCGATCTTGCTGCTCTCAACATGGCTATTTAAGCTGAATGAATTGTAGAATAAGCATCTTGACACGCTACAGGCGACCTGGAATCATAGTGCTGTGGTGTGGTCCCTGCTTCAAGTCTCCAACGGCAACCCCTCGGCTAAGTCGAGGGGTTGTTGCTTTTATGGGCCTTTCCACACGCTTCCACACGCTTCCACATCACTTTCCACACTTTCTACCGAAGGGTCAAGTATGTCGCAAGTAGCTGCGAATACAGGCACTTCTCACGCGATTTCACCTTCGGTAAATCGCGTTCCACACTTTCCACACAGGGAGAATAAGCCCTCCCGCGTGAGGGAATTTTCTTTTTTATTTTTCACCCTCGCGTGTGAGACATGGAATTTGTGTGTGGAAAATGTGGAACACGTTATAACACGCCTCGCGTCTGCTCCTAAGTACCTCGCATTTCTCACACATACGCCATACGTTACCCCCAGGTAGTGTGTGTGGAAAGTAGTGTGGAATGAATGTGGAAAGAGTGTGGAAAGAATAAGTCTTTTATTTTTATATATTTAT
>ERZ724521.599-NODE-599-length-16422-cov-4.609214_pt1 | contig 16422 bp, 19 predicted proteins | sample MGYA00376054_ERZ724521 | MGnify/ENA primary metagenome ERZ724521 (study PRJEB28724, sample SAMN07190883) | activated sludge metagenome | isolation source: activated sludge of sewage treatment plant in Hong Hong | place: Hong Kong | collected 2016-03-17 ... | reverse complement strand
AGTGCAATGCTGTGTATGGCTACGCTGTATATCGCAAATATATGTAGAGTACTGCAACGCGGCCAGCCCTTTCCTATAGAGAGGGCTGATCGAGTCGTAAGGCTCAGTGCACGGTACAGCAACGTAAAGAATCGATCGGCATAGCAGTTCAACGCGGCCAGCCCTTTCTATAGAGAGGGTTGTTCGAGTCGTAAGGCTCACCTGACCATAACCACTATAAGGAATCGATATGGCAATTCGCAAAGCATCTGTAGTAATTACAGGGGTTTCTCCTCTACTGCAAAATAACCCTCAAACCGTTAACCCCTTCAATTTCTTTGCTAAGGCAAAGAAAGTTATCACGTCAAAGCGGGCAAAGACAGAAGATGATCTACTAGAATTGGCTGATCTGGAGATGGAGTCTAAATTATATTGGGATGACAATGTAGGAGTATATGTGCCTTCTCGTTGGCTAACCGAGGCTGCTATTACAGCAGCCTTTGCAGTAGCGAAGATCAGTAAAGCAAAGATGCGAGGAGGTATCTTCGCAATTGAAGATAAGCTGACACTTGAGTACGATAAGAAAAACAAAGTCAAGAGTATTGCCGATGTGGTTAAAAATGACTACTTCAGACACTTCATGATTCTTCCACAAGCAGGAGTACGAGTGTCTAAGTATGCACCTATCTTCCATAAGTGGTCATTTACAGGGTCAATTGAATATGATGATACTGTAATCGACCTGAGTACTCTACGTAGAGTATATGAGAGAACGGCCAAGTATGTAGGGTTTGGTGATTTTAGACCTACTTTTGGGCGTGCTACTGCAGAGGTTTCTGATGTCTGCTAAGTTATTACAGGCCCTAATAGATAATGCCTTAACTGACTATGGTTCCTTTATTGAGGGCAGCTTTGTAAGGGAAGTACTGGATATTACCTTACCGGAGTTCGGTACAAGACAGGAGTTTGACAGAATCTCTTTAGCAGAACTTGCGGCTATAGGGTATGTGAGAACCAAATTACTATTGGAGGGTAAGTATATTGCAGCAGATCGTGGTAACTACAGAATTTTACTACCATCAGAGAACCTGAGACAGGTTGAGGCATACCTGGAGGCGTCTGACAATAAGCGAAGGAAAGGGGCATTACTACTGAAAAATACACCACCTGAGTTTGTACCTACTCTATCTCAAGTAGAGGCTAGAGCCTGTATGCGGGAGCATACTAGATATACCCCACGAAACAAAGGAGAGAGATGATTACAGGGCTATCATACTACGACTTACCAAAGTATGATCAAGGATATACCCTTACACAGGGTATTTTCTGTTTTGACCAGCAGAAGTGGAACTTGTTCGGATTAGTAGAACCTCGTGTAGATACTGAAGGAGTAGGGGCAGTATTAGGCAATCCAATAGCTGAAGGAATCCATACTAAAATGGCTATAGAACTAAGGGCGGCTCTTAGGCTAGAACCAATTCAATTCTTAGACCACTGGTCAAAAATGTCATGGATAATGGATGGTTCATGGCCCATCAACTATCAGACCATGATGCGTCACAGAGTACAGCAGGTACAGAGACGAATCATTGGTGCTGATGGATGTACTAATGTAATCCCTGTAAACTTCTCTAGGAGAGTAGCGTGAAATATGTGAAGAAGTACACATTTAGATTGAATGTGGAGTTCTATGCACTCCATAAGGAGTCAGAATCAGAAGCAAGGTCAATCTTCTGTGATTCCCCGGAGTCGTGGTCCTTTAAACCAGAAGACCTTGAACTTATCGGTGAAGAGGTAGTGGACACAAGGGTAGAGTACTGTAATTCTTAATTAGCTGGCCGTACTATACTATGGGTATAGGTATAGTACGGCTCATACTTGGATCATGTATATGACCCCTTATAAAACAATATTAGAACACTATAAGCTGCCGTTTAAGTTGTACCCTTTTCAGATTGAAGCTGTAGACGTGCTAGCTGTCTTACCTAAGTCAGGCTTATACCTACATCCAGGTTTAGGTAAGACTGCTGTAAGTACCTGCTGCGCCCTGTATAAACTAATAACTGGTGAGGCACATGGAGTGATAGTAATCATGCCACCTCTCCTAGTCGCTCAGTGGGCTAGATGGCTATCTAGTATCACTACTATAGATGGCACACCGTTGACAGTAACTAAATATCAAGGTACTCCGATTCAACGGAAGAGTCTCAACCTAGACGTAGAGTTCTTACTAATGGGTATGCAGATATTTAAAAGAGACTTCTGTAAGTCATATAAGAGGGCCAGAGGAGATACAGAGTATGTAGTATCACTACCTAGTGATAAGAGGTTGTATATTATTATGGACGAGGCTCAGGCCATTAAAGATGTTGGTACAGCTATACACCATTTCTATAGGGAATTAGTAGAGCATAGGGGGCATCAGGTACTTACAGGAACACCCCTTAATGTACCTGAAGACGCCTATGCTTATATAAAATTGGTAAGTCCTTCAGTATATAGAAGCCTAGCAGAGTTCAATACCTGTCATGTATACAAGGTAGATATTTTTGATAAACCATCAGAGTACAAGAATTTAGGGCTTCTTACTGAAAACTTATTACTCAATTCGGTATTGAAGACCAAAGAGGATGTATTACCAGACTTACCAGAATGTATCATATCAGATATAGAGTACGACCTTGACGCTAAACACTTGACTCTATACAAAGAGCTTGCTAATAATAAGCTCTTAGAATGGAAGGACGGGGACAAGTTAGATGCCACACAAGCAACAGCCTTGTACCACGCACTAGGGCAGATAGTTTGTCAGTGGCATTACTTTGGTCAGGATGATAATCTTAAGTCCAAAGTGTACTCTCTTCTTGAAGAGGTATTAGAGGAGTTAGGAGATAAGAAAATCATCGTTTTCAGCAATTACACGAGAACAAACGCTGAGATAGTTAGGAGATTTAAATGCCCTGGGATTTGGGGTCAAGTATCACCGGCACAGAAGCAGAAGAATCTCTCTAAATTCCTGGATGATCCAAAGTGCAGAGTACTGGCAGCAAATCCTATTGCGGCTGGACAAGGCGTGGACGGGTGCCAGCATGTGTGCCAGGACGTATTCTATACAGAGCCTCCTATCACTCCTTCTCATTGGGTACAGAGTCTATCCAGGGTACATAGAGAAGGGCAAACTAGGTCTGTTACAGTTCGTATGGCTGTTGCACAAAAAACATTGCAACGTCATATAGTAGACGAGTTAACGAGGAAAGAAAGTCTTATTATGCCCGTGCAAAAGGCTAAGGCATATCTTTCCACGGGAGAAATCAGAAAGATTATTTTTGGGGGCGATCTTATGTAGAGTAAAAGTTTGACCAAATTAGACTAACGGCGTAGCCTTGATACTTCGTGCTTCTTACATTGTAAGAGTGTTACCTATAACAACTAATAAGGCAGAATAGCCCTATGGCACTTTATTTCTTTATTCAACAGGACGAGAAGACAGCATGGATACCTGCACTGGCTTCTGAGCGTGAATCTATTATAAGGGAGAAGAAACCAGCACTTGTAAGTGTACTAGATGTAGATAATTCGTTTGACAGCGATTTATCATATGAAGATATTAGGGCATTGAGATATTCAGGCCCTTTCTATGTAGATTTTGATGCCCCCTGTATAGACGAGGCTACAGATCAATTCAAGGTGTTTCTAACTCGTCTTCAGGCAATGAATATCAACCTTGATATGGTACGGATGTATGCCACAGGGAAGAAGGGATACCACATAGAGATACCTGCCCAAATATTTATGGGTAAGTGTCCTATAGCTGGTGTTCTACATCTTCCACATATTTACAGGGAGATGGCTTTCTCTTTATTTGTAGACACTATGGATATGAATGTCTACTCAGGTAAACGTGGAAGACAGTGGAGATGTCCCAATGTAAAGAGAAGCGATAATGGCAAATATAAAGTACAACTAACCAGTGCTGAGGCTACCAGTATCACACCTGAATTGTATGCTGATATATGTAGCAACCCTAGAAATTCTATCTCAATAGAACCACCGAAATTTAATGCCGATCTCGGTTTATTGTATGCTAGGTCTAGGGATACAGTAGAGAAGGCAGTAGCAAAAAGGAAGTCTGGTAAATCGGTCAGGGACCCTTTAAAGAAATTTAAGGGGGAGTGGCCAGACACTTTTGAAGGAATACTGTGTGGAGCCACCCTGAAACCAGACGTAGGGTGGAATCGCATTTCTATGCAGTTGGCTATAGTAGCCGCTGAATTAGGAAAGACTGAGGAACAGCTACTATCAGATGCTGAAACTCTGATTGATACCCATACAGGGGATGGGACTAGGTACAATACCCCCTCTAAACGTAGAGATGACTTACGTAATATGTTCCGGTATTGTAACGGAAACCCTACTATGGAGTACTCAGTAGGGGCTATACTGTCTCTTATCCTACCAGAGGTAAGACCTAATGCAGACATTGCATTAGGAGAACTAGTTAATCCTGAACCTGTGGGTAAAGAAGGTATTACCCTTACATCAACTAAAACTAGTGATCCACGAGATAATGGCCAGGAAAGGAGTATTTTAGATGAAGAAGGTAACAGTTTAAGAGTAAATAAGAACGGCATATACGCCCGTACTGATGACGGGTATAAGAATATATGTGATGTAGGAATGGGCAATCCAATTGCAATGATAGCGTTAAATGGAGATCAACTAGGGTATGAGTTAGACTTGTGGTTAGATAGTAAACCAAAAGGTAAAAAGTTTATTCCTATGTCTGCTTTAGCGTCAAAATCCCAATTGAATAATTGGGCGCTACTATTAGGAGCTTCAATGCGAGGTTTAGACACACAAGTAAACAACCTTGCCGATCTTTTACGAAAGGGCACTACTACAACTGTTTATGCAGTGGAGCGGGAAGGATTAGACGTAGTAACTCCACCTGGGGCATGTTCATCTGACGATGAAGATGTGATTTGGTCTGCAACTGATAAAGTTACTTGCCTACGGGATGGTGTTAGCTATAGGTATAACGGCATCTTTAATGCCAACGGCACATTTAAGTCTGACCTGATGCATTCTCCTGAACTTACTGAGGAGGATGCTGACTATATCAGCGACTTGTTTATGATTAATACACCTTCTAATTTATCTAAGGTAATTGGGTGGTTTGTCGCTGCATTCCTTACTCAACTAATCAGGAAAAAGTTCAAACGTTTTCCGTCCCTGCAAATATTTGGGCAAGCTGGTGCAGGCAAATCTATGACTGTTATTCTGTTAAACCATATGCACTATTATATGGTAGAGCCTAGACAATTTAGTGTAGCAGGGCAGACACAGTTTCCTATTATTGCAGCAGTAGCGGCGTCAGCTTCTCTACCGATGGTCTTTGAGGAAGTAAAGAAGAGACAACTAAATAAGAACATGTTGGATTTTCTGCAGAACACACTTAGGAGTAACTATACTGCGGACCATATCTCCAGGGGTTCTTTAGGTAGAGATCGTTCAGTAAAAGAACTTACAGTTACGGACTATACTAATTCTGCACCTATCGTATTTGTGGGTGAAGCCTTAGAGGACCAGAGTGCTATCCTAGAGCGGTGTATTATTGTTCCCATGAGTAAGACAGATAAATCAGGAAGAGACAGGTATTTTGATAGGTGCCTGGACAATGCTCATAAGATGGGTAGAATTGGTAAGAGTTTAGCAATGAATGCTTTAACACTGGATAGGCAGTGGTTATATGATCGAATTATTGGTAACTTAAAGGACATTACTACTAAGATTAGTAAGCGTGTAGCAGATGATGCTACTAGACCTACCTTTAATCTGGCAGTAGTGTTGACAGGGCTGGATTTCTTGGGAGGTACGCTGTCCCGTGTATTCGGAAATAAATTCGACGAAAATATTGAAATGTTTAGGCAGTCTATCCTAGACAATGTAATGGATAGTATTCCTAGAAACCTCAGCGAAGTATCCAGAATGCTTGACACTTTAGCATCATTGACTAGACATGCAGATGACAGCTTTAGACTAATTTCTGGAGTGGATTATATGTTAGGGTATTCCTACTTAGATATTAAGATTAGAAATGTGTATGACAAGTACGCAAAATATCAGAGAAGTCTAGGGTTAGAGGTGCTATTTGACAGTCATAACGCATGGCAGACAGCGTTAGCCAATTACGGTGGCACTATGCAAAGGTCAGTCCCTGACAGTCCTCTATGGGACTCCCCACGAGCAGCAGTGTTTAGACTTAGTTTAGATTACCTTGATAAGGAGGGTGTAGATGCATTTTTATGAGTAAAGAAGCTTGACAAGTAGGATCAACCGACTATAATTGTAGTTGCAGTACAACCATAATCTTATATAGGAACCAAGATGGGACTAAGATCACAACCAGAGTTTGAACAGATGGGCGGAACTTTTCAGGAAGAGTCGTCTCATGATGAAGAAGAAGCAAAGTACTCCCCTACAGCACAGGCTAAAAAAGAGGTGAGTACTACAGTAGGTCGTTCTTTTGAGCCAGCATTTAAGGATAAGTGTGGCGTATTCGATACTGCTACCGTAGAGGGTCTGGCCATGAGCGCTCCCAGGATTAAAGGGGAGCAGGGTGCTCTCTTCTTGGGTCAAGAAGACCTTGGAGATGCCATCGAGTTTGAACTAGTATCGTTCAATCATCGTTGGGCATTAGGTAGTGGTGAGAATGACAAAGAGGCACGGGATTACTTTCGGGTATCCTATGACAATACCACCATCAGTGGCGATGGGACATTGATTTCAGATTACATGGATGGTCTTAGGGCTAAAGGCTTTAAGAGGGCAAAAAAGAGTCCATACCTGGACCTGTGGGGATTTGTAGTTTGGAGCAAGAACAAAGGCGCTATTCCAGTGGATGAGAGACAACTGGCATGTCTGCAGTGCTCGCAAACGAGTATGGGTGCCTTCACTGGATTTGCTACTACACGCGGCCTGCTTGAGAGCAAGGGAGTGGCAAAGCCAATCGACGTGATTGAGGTTCATGCTGAGAAAAAGATGAACTCTAAGCAGGACAAATACACTAACTTTTCATTCTTCGTGCCCAAGGCAAAATAAGGCAGAGCCTCAACACTCCACTGAGGGTGTTGGGGTTTCTGTTAGAGTAGAGGTAATAGCATGCGATTTTTCTTAGCCGATGTAGAGACTACGGGAATAAAGGTGGACGATTCCGTATGTGAAATCGCATGGTGTGAAATTTCAGAGGACCTGGAGCGGATCAATCAAGGGTACAGCCTTATTAATCCTGGAAAGCCAATTCACTATGCAGCTTCTGCAGTTAACGGTATTACCGATGAGATGGTAGCCTCTTCACCTACTCTTGAAGAGTATATGGAAGCTGAGAATTATCCGTTACATGGGGATGATGTAGTACTTATTGCGCACTCTGCATCGTTTGATTATCGGTTCTTGAAAAGTTACATGTCGGAAAGTGCTAAGGTACTTTGTACCCTAAAACTGGCAAGGCGTTTATATCCAGATGCTGAGAACCATAAACAAGCGACGCTGGCGGCAATGCTTGGAGTAAAAGTTAGTAGGGAGAAAGCGCATAGTGCTGATGGTGATTTATCGGTATTGCTGCAGATTCTTAAGAGAATGTGCAAGGATAGTGAATGCAGTTTGACAGAACTATTGCATATTCAGGCAATACCACGTAAGATTGTGACCATGCCTTTTGGTAAGCACAAAGGGCAGAAGCTTTCTAGTCTACCAGCGAGCTATGTTAAATGGGTTCTGTCAGAGGTAAAGAACCTAGACGAGGATTTGCGGATTGCATTGTCCGCTATATAGCAGTAAATCAAATTAACTTAACTTAAAGAGGCAAAACATGGCAACAGAAATTACGAAGTATTTGAATAGCGAAGGTAAAGAGTTTAACAGTCGAGCAGAAGCAGATGCATCTGATGCGGAGATTCACAACAAGGAGAAGGTAGAGGCGTTTGTCTCAGAACACTACTCTGGTGTGACTAGTAATGGTCGTAAATCCCCGGCTGCCAAGGCTGCGGCTAACGCGATCTATAAGTGGATTGGAAGTCAAAATGCTTCCGTCACTATCGAAGCTTAGACATAATTTAAGCTTAACAAGCCCCTGTATCACAGGGGCTTTTTCTTCGTGAGGACTTTATGAATATTGAAGAATATAACTTCTTAGCGCTTAGAACAGCACCAGATTGTGACCAATTAAACAGCAATTTGACTCATGCTGCACTCGGTATTGCTGGAGAGGCTGGAGAGATCGTGGACACTATCAAAAAAGTGGTGTTCAACGGTAGGGACTTTGACCGTTCTGCATTAGTTGCTGAGATTGGTGATACTGTCTGGTATATTAACCTTCTGATCGCAACCCTCGGTACTACTTGGGAGGAGGTTCTAACTAAGAATATTGCCAAATTAGAGGCTCGATACCCTACCAATAGTTATGACCATGAATGCTCTATTAACAGAGATAGTGAGAAGGAAGCTGCAGCAATGGTGTCTGTATGTCGTACCTAGAGACTCTAATAGAAAAGATCACAGAAAAATGCTGGAAAGCATATTTCTCCAGTACCCCTGTGTATCGGTGCTCGGCAATTAGAGCACTTCCTTGGAATACTGATTTAACCTATGAGGGGATACCGCTGAGTACCATAATTTCACCACCTGGACCTACGCTCGGTGAAAATGCAGAAGCTTTACTTGAGGCATGGGTATGGCCTCAGTTCTCAGGAGTTGGTGATCATATACAGGAGTTTAAAGCTTACACTAAAAAGTCCTACAAGGACATATTTAGGTTTATTACCTATTCAAGTGATAATGAAGAGAGGCTATTTAGACTTATATATGTCCTTAGCAAGGCTAAAGGAGCTACGGTGCTTTGTGATGAGCAAGGGATTATGATTAACCATGATGATTGTTCATTTGGAATTATAGATGGTATTGTACATAGTAGGTTTTGTACAGGTTTTAAGGTAAAAGGTTCTTATTGGGAGTGGGCACATACAACTCCAAGATTTATCTCTAGGAATGGTAATTTTAATCTTATATGGAGGGAAGCCATAAGACAAGGTATTGCCCATGCCCTAACAGCACTGTATCAAGGGTATCCAGAGACAGATTGGTCTAGTATTAGGGGGCAAGGAAGATACTATAAACTTCCTACAACCATTCAAAGGGCTAGGTGGCTCTCTGCATTGAGAGATAATGATGACCCTATAGGAGAACTATACAATAATCTAGTCCCTGATTTCATGACTAGAACAACCTTTAATAGGATTATTTGTGATATGACCACTAGACCTTACATTATCTCGGAAAAATTAAGAGTAGGGTATGCGAATAGATTAGACGCTTACTTCGATAATACCCTAGAAAAGGTGAAGCAATGGTGATTAATATTGCATACACAAGAATTAAAAAAGAGATTGCCAATGGATGACACTGAGGATGTAATTAGGTATGCAGACCCTCTCGATGCAGCCTCTGCCCTTGCAGACTCTATTAATAGGAGGGCCTTACGTATTGCTCGAAATAGCAATAGTCCCCAACAGTTGCAAAATTCTGATGGGAGTTGGCCGGTTACAGAATGTGCCTGTGGAGTAGAGCTAGTTCCTGAAAGACTAGCATTAGGCCGTATTAGGTGCGTTGCTTGTCAGACAGAGTATGAGAGATATGAGAGGCAGTATGGACGTAAGCGACCTTAAGCGTATTCGTGACGAAGCAGTATCAAAGATGAATGATCAGATCGATCTGATAGAACCTGTGGACTTACCCTGGTGGCTACTCATGACTATGATGCTACCTCTGTTTTTTCTATCCGCAATTCAGATGACAGGAAGGATGCTGTTTGCATTTTTGGCTGGTCTAGTAAAAAGCCCTTTTAGTTTCATAGCTATATGGGTTGACCTATTATCTGTAATGTGGTGGTTCCTTAAATCTAGTGTAGAGAGGATGTCCAAGAAATGAAAAGACTTATCGTGGATATGAGCAGTCTTCTGTGGCAGTCGCTTTTAGCTGGCAAGGATGAGGAGCACGGTACGGAAGTAGAACATGATGGGAAAATGGTACGGGTAAATGGGTGGCAGTTTGGGCAAGAATGTCTAATGAACCACCTTCTCTATGTCATGGAGTCTTTAGCTGTATCTCCTATTGACCTCATATTTGTTGTGGAAGGGGCTTATGCAAAGCAACGACGTAAGTCTATCTACAGAGAATATAAGGAGGGTAGAGGAAGTAGACCGCAACTAGCCTATGATCATTTCGATACTCTTAAAAATAAAGTTACCAATACATTCCTTAATCTTGGATCACAGGTAGTTACTCAAGATGGGGTAGAGGCGGACGACATTATTGCTTACTTAGTCAATAAGCTTAAAGGGGATAAGGTAATTCTTACGTCTGACGGTGATCTAGCTACCCTGATCAAGCCAGATACACCAGGAAGTGTAGGTTTATGGAGGGGAGGGTCACTGACCTATGATAACCCCTACGGCCCTTTCCTGCCAAGGTTCATACCCGTGTATAAAGCCCTGGTAGGGGACGGTCAGGAGTATAAAGGGGCATCAGGTTTTGGTCCAAAAGCATTTATGAACTTTATGGTATGGCAAGGTGAGCGTGGATTGGCAGCATTAGAGGGTATGATTTTACGGCATGAGATACACGACTTGATCGATGACTCAGTAGAGTTTAAACCACTTCAAAAGATTATAGACAGTGCTGCTCACGTTTATGAGTCTTATGAGTGTGCTCTACTTCATGAAGAGTGGGTGGATACACTACGACAACCTTTAGTCTGGAAAGCTGGCATGGTTAAGCCAGCAAGCGTGATCGAGGATAGGAGACTGCATAGGTGGGCACAAAGAGTAAGGCTTGTTACGGCATCTAACTATAAGATAGCACTTCAACAATTAACTATTCTTATGAAAGAATCCCCTTTCGTTTCATTGGATATTGAAACGAGTACTTCAGATGAGTCAGATCAATGGCTTATTGCTGGGAGTAAAGAGAACAAGGTAGATGTACTAGGCTCTAAACTTACCGGGTTAGGTCTTACCGTAGGAGTAAATAATAATAACACCTACTATTTTAGTATAGATCACAAAGATACGGATAATATTTCTAGTGCAGATATGTTAGAGGTAATCAAGCTTATCCCAAAGGATAAGTTTATTGCTATTCAGAATTTTGCCTTTGAGGGTCCCATCCTTTATAAGGAGTGGGGAGAGAAGCTCAAGGATAATGGTTGGTATGGGTTCCTACCTAATGTAGTAGACACAGTATTCCTGGCTAGTTACGTTGACGAGAATATTAGTTTAGGCTTGAAGCAAGGTTCTCTTCATTATCTTGGTTATGAGCAGGAGAGTTATCAGAGTGTGACTACTTTCTATGCTGAGGATGGTACTCCTACTCAATATAAAATGAACCAGCTTACTGCACAGCACGTACTATCGTATGGAACTGATGACACGATTTGTACAGCAGCACTGTTCAATCATTTCCGTATTAGAATGGAGATTGAGAATACATGGGACCTACAATTACAGGTAGAGCAGCTACCAGCCTATGTGATGGCACTATCCTATGTAAAAGGAGTAAGATTCTCTTTACAGAGAATGCTTGAATTGCAAGAGGAGGATAGAAGGGAGTCAGAGAAGGCTAGACAAAGTCTTGATGCGTTCCTACTTAAGAAGAAGTGGGCTGGGTCCACTCCTCCGGTATTTACAGTACTAGATAATGCATCTGTAAAATCTCTGTGTAAGATAGTGCTGGATACCGACCTAGAAACTAGAGTTCGTACTCCTAATAAGTTAGCTAGACTTATTGAGGAGATAGACCACGAAGACGCTAAACTTGTGGCTTGTCTGGTAGAGTATGGTGATTTGTCAGGGGTGAATAATCTGGTAAGGTCAAGGTTTTCTGCTAAACCTACACTTAATACTGGAAGTGTAGTACAGATGCGGAAGCTGTTATATGATGTCCTTGAACTTCCAGTAAGACTTGTTAATCCTGTTACCGCTAAAGAACGGGAGAGTAATAAGCTGCTTGCACATGTGATTATGAATCATAAAAGAGAGTGGGCCGGATATGATACTGACCCTATACCGGATTACTTATTCAGTAAAGCGCCCCACTGTGATCGGAAAGAGTTAATAAATACTTTACTTATTTCAAAAGCAAAGACAGATGAACACGCGATAGATTTTGCCCTATCTTTAGATGTACAGGAGAAGGATAACCCTATAGCCTTCACTGCTCTCACGAACCTCAAGACAATTAAAAAGTGCGCTACCAGGGAGAGCCTCTTCTACAAACCGTATCGTTACATGCCTCATTGGTTAGACCACAGGATTCACGGTCAAGCGGGGCAATGTCGTACAGTCACTAGGCGGTTCGCCCCTAGTGATCCTAACCTGGCACAGCTTCCTAAGAAGGGGGATGGGGCGAAGTTCAGAGAGTGCTTTGTCCCGCACAAGGAGGGGGCTGTGATCGTTTCTGTGGACTTTTCAGGGCAGGAGTTACGCCAAGGTGCTGGACAATCTATGGACCAAGGTATGCTGGATTGTTTTGTAGGTCGCAATAAGAAGGACATGCACTCCATGACAGCTTCTGGAGCTATGAGGATGAAGTGGGGGAATGCCGTTGTAAACTCTCTAGTGAGTGAGTACCCTACTGATACGGGATCAGAGTACGACCTATTCATGGAAGTACGTAGGAAGGGAACTCCAGCGCAAAGAAAGATGGCAGATGATTTGAGAAAGGTTGCGAAAAATGTCAACTTCGGTGCTCAGTATGATGCCCAAGCCCCAAAGCTGGCAGAGACTTTGATCATTCCTGTGCCAGATGCCCAAACATTCCTGGATGCCAAGTATGAAGCTTTTCCTAGGTTTGAGCAGTGGAAAGAGGAGGTAAAGAATATTGCTGAGATCAAGGGGTATGTTACTACTCCTCTAGGGGGAAGACGCCACCTAAGAGATTCTATCTTGTCTAGGGAGTACGGCGTCAAGGACAAGGCCCTAAGACAAGGGCCTAACTTTAAGATTCAGGGGGCTTCTGCCGAGCAAACTAAACTGGCTATGTCCGAACTGTGGAAGTCTGGAATCCTATTCAAATTGGATATGGAGTTCTTTGCTCCGATTCATGATGAACTTGTTTGGTCCGTAGCAGCAAAGGATGCACTGGAGTCTATACAGGTGGTGGTAAAGGCCATGACAAAGCCTTATGGCAACCTACCTGTCCCGTTCCTTGGCTCTGTTAGCTTAGGACTTAATTTCGGAAAGCAGATTGAGTGTGGAGATGCAGCGGCTGAGAAGCCAGAACTTCTCAATAAGATTGTACCCAAAATCTTAGATCAATTGTTTGACAGTACAGATACTATTGAGTAGTATGCAGTCTCGTATCATGTCTGTAGTGGAGGCAACCACCAATGTCCTTATAGGCTTGGTGGTTAGCCTTATTTCACAGTTAGTAATATTCAGGTTATATGATATACATATTACACTATCTCAAAACGTAGAGATAACCCTGTACTTTACAGTAATAAGTATTGTACGAAGCTATGCTCTCAGACGATTATTTAATAGGACAGGACATGAGTAAATCAGTACCACATATTGACTGCCCCTTCTATGAACCAGACGGGTATTCCTGCGATCACCATTCATCAAAGTACAAGGTCTTGTTTGGGTTTATCACTATCCATGATGAATGTATCCTCACTTTAGACGACGAAAGGATTAAAACTTGTGCTGTTAAAGATGGATGGGAAAGAAGGCGTAAACTCCCTCCTAGTATTTTATGAAAGATTGATATGAAAGTATTAATTGGCTGTGAGTTTTCAGGCGTAGTTCGTAGAGAGTTTAGATTGTTGGGGCATGATGCGTGGTCTTGCGATCTACTACCTAGTGATGATAACGATGTGCACCATATTCAGGGTGACGTACTGGAGGTGTTAGATAATGGATGGGACTTAGCTATATTCCACCCACCTTGCACTAACCTTGCTGTAAGTGGAGCCAGATGGTTCAAATATAAACAGAAAGAGCAGAAGGAAGCACTAGAGTTTGTAAAGCTACTCCTGTCAACTGGCATACCAAAAGTAGCTTTGGAGAACCCAATAAGTATTATATCAACACATATCCGTAAGCCAGACCAAATAATTCAACCTTGGCAATTTGGGCATGGGGAGGTAAAATCTACTTGTTTATGGTTGTCTAATCTACCTAAATTAATACCTACAAATATAGTACAAGGAAGGGAAACCAAAATTCTCAATATGGCACCTACCCCTGACAGGGGTAGGAAGAGGAGCATAACTTATACAGGCATAGCAAAAGCTATGGCAGAGCAGTGGGGTTAATATGAAAAAATACAGTTTAGAGTGGTGGCAGTCTCTAACTCCACACCAAGTAGGTAATGAGGTTGAGGGTATGGTTGAATCCGTACTTAAAAAATGGAACTCTAGTCTGAAGTTTGCATGGGCTAGATTACCAGATACTAAGGCTGCTAGGATGAGCATGTTACAGGCTCAACCTGCTGATTATATCTATCGGTGTGGTAGTCATGCTGGATTCATTGAGGCTAAGGGTTTAGCTCACTCCTTTAGACTTCCTAGAGGAAATCTGTCTCAACTCCCTATACTTCATAAGTGGGAGTTGGCAGGTAGTGATGATGTAATCTTAGTTCATCATTACTTCTTTGGGGAGTGGAGGGCAATTGACCCTAGACTGCTGAAAACAGATGTCCCTAGCCATGACCTTAGTGAGTTCCAGACTTATTCTACTGCAGAAGAAGCGCTTAAATCTATGAGGTATTTTCTATGAAACCAATGCTCTCACACACTATTGAAGACACATCTAAGATAAAGTTTCCAGTTCTTGTATCTCAGAAATTGGACGGGATTAGATGCTTGATTATTAATGGGGTAGCCGTAAGTAGAAACCTAAAACCAATTAGAAATGAACACATCCAATCTATAATTGGCAAACAAGAGTATAATGGGTTAGACGGTGAGCTTATTGTAGGAAGCCCGTTGGCTAAGGATTGTTATAGAGTTACCAATTCAGGGGTGATGTCTAAAGAGGGCGAACCCTATTTTACTTACCATGTATTTGACCGATGGGACCGTAATACTGATCAGTTTATACATAGGCTTCCTGCTACACAATCAGGTCCTTCCATCGAGCGTGTTTATCATGCATGGGCCTATTGTGAGGCAGACCTGTTACGGATAGAAGAGTCCTTCCTGGTGCGAGGAGCAGAAGGGGTTATGGTCCGTAAATTAGACGGGCATTATAAGTACGGTAGGAGTACTGTGAATGAAGGTATTCTAGGTAAGTTGAAGAGATTTACTGATTCAGATTTCACAGTAGTAGGGTTCGAGGAACGCATGCGGAATGAAAATGAAGCCACTATCAATGAATTGGGGTATATAGAGCGGTCTGACAATAAAGAGAATAAGGTAGGTAGGAGAGACTTAGGCGCCCTTATCCTTAAGACAGAGAGTGGTGATACGTTCGCATGTGGTACTGGTTTCGATGATGACCTTAGAAAGAAAATTTGGAGGAATAAGTCTCAGTATCTTGGTGCAGTAGCTAAGATAAAGCATTTTAATGTTGGGGTGAAGACCCTTCCACGGTTTCCAGTATTTCTAGGGTTTAGGGAGGATGTATGATCCTTCTAATTATCATAATGGTATGGTTAAATATTGCTGCTATCACGTTCTTATTTATTGATGCGTGGTATGTAAGTACTATATTCCTCATGTGCATTATTCCAGTGGACATTGTATTTATATGCGAGATGAGAAAGATAAAAGAACGTTACGGCTCATTATTTGATTTGGATAACTAATGTTAATTATAAACGATATACATATTGGTGTTAATCGGTCTGGTGGTACTACTGTACAGTCTCAAGTTGAGTTACAGGCTGCTATACTACAGCAGCTAGAGGCGAATATTGAGGAGGAATCTCATCATGTGGTAGTAAACGGGGATCTGTTTGATTCGTTCTATATAGATTTAAGACAGGTAATTAATACCTATCACGTATTTTTCAACTGGATTAAGGAGCACCAGTCACGATTAACGTTGATAGCTGGTAATCATGACTGGTCCCCTAAAGACGGAAGGGTGTCCTCTTTTCACCTTTTGGGCTTTATGCTCCAAAAGTCAAACACAGGTGGGATTGTAGAAGTTTTAGATTATAAAAAGGGGTTTTGTCATATACATAGGAATGTATACTGTATTCCACATATGCCAAACCAAAATATGTTTGATGATGAGGTACTGGAAGCTGTAAAGTCATCTCATGATGGACAGTATCTACTTCTACACTGCAACTACAGAAATAATTTCACTGCTAATAGTGACCACTCCTTGAACCTATCTGAGAATCAGGTAGATCAGCTTATGGAGGCTGGTTGGA
>ERZ724521.595-NODE-595-length-16460-cov-7.520390_pt1 | contig 16460 bp, 9 predicted proteins | sample MGYA00376054_ERZ724521 | MGnify/ENA primary metagenome ERZ724521 (study PRJEB28724, sample SAMN07190883) | activated sludge metagenome | isolation source: activated sludge of sewage treatment plant in Hong Hong | place: Hong Kong | collected 2016-03-17 ... | reverse complement strand
TCGATGGCACGATCCAGCGCATCCCAGGAAAGGGGCACGAGCCCGCGCTGCCATGCGTAGCCAAGCAGGAACAGATTGCCTGCGATCGAGTCGCCGAGCAGGCGCACGGCCATCCCGGAGGCATCGACGAAGTCGGCGGCGCCGCCTACGGCATCGCCGATCAGGGCCTGCATCCGCTGCTGCGGGAACTGCCACTCGGGATTGCGCATGAAGTCCGCGGTTGGCGTCGGCGCGCAATTGACGACCACGCGGGTACGTCCGGCGCGCATTCGGGTCAGCGCGTCGGGTGACGCGCTGACGATCATGTCGCCACCGATCACGGCATCGGCTTCGCCCGTGGCCACGCGCACCGCGCTGATGGCCTCCGGGTCGTCGCAGATGCGCACGTGGGAAAGCACGGCGCCGCCCTTCTGTGCCAGGCCCGTCATGTCGAGGACGGTGACGCCCTTGCCGTCGATGTGCGCCGCCATGCCGATCAGCGCGCCGATCGTAACCACGCCGGTGCCGCCGACGCCGGTGACGAGGATGCCGTAGGGACGCGAGGTATCGGCCAGCGCCGGTGCCGGCGGTGCCTCTACGGCGTCCGCGCCCGGGTTCGCGGCCTGGCCGCGCCCCTTGCGCACGCCACCACCGATGACCGAAACGAAACTGGGGCAGAAGCCCTTGGCGCAGGAATAGTCCTTGTTGCAGGCCGACTGGTCGATCGCACGCTTGCGGCCGAATTCCGTGTCGATCGGCACCACGGCGAGGCAGTTCGACTGCGTACCGCAATCGCCGCAGCCTTCGCAAACGGCTTCGTTGATGACCAGCCGCCGCGGTGGATCGATCATGCGGCCGCGCTTGCGACGGCGCCGCTTCTCCGCCGCGCAGGTCTGGTCGTAGATGATGGCCGAGACGCCCGGACACTCGCGCATGTCGCGCTGGATCGCATCCAGTTCGTCGCGATGGCGCATCGGCACGCCGTGCGGCAGGTCGGCGTAGCCGTAGGCGCGCGGTGTGCCGTCGGTGACGACGACAACGTGATGCACACCCTCGGCATGCAGTTGGGCGGCGATTTGCGGCACCGTGAGGTTGCCGTCGACAGGCTGGCCACCGGTCATCGCCACGGCATCGTTGTAGAGGATCTTGTAGGTGATGTTGACGCCGGCGGCAACGGCCGCGCGGATCGCCAGCGAGCCGGAATGGAAGTAGGTGCCGTCGCCGAGATTGGCGAATACATGGCGCTGCTCGGTGAATGGCGCCTGGCCGAGCCAGGCCGCGCCCTCGCCGCCCATGTGCGAATAGGTCGTTGTGGCGCGGTTCATCCACAGCACCATGAAATGGCAGCCGATGCCGGCCAGCGCGCGCGATCCCTCCGGCACGCAGGTCGAGGTGTTGTGCGGGCAGCCCGGGCAGAAGTAGGGCGTGCGCACCGCAGGGCTTGCGGGCAGGGCCGAGGTTTCCTTGGCTTCGAGCAGGGCCAGGCGTTCGCGGATGCGCGGCGAGGTGAAGTGGCGGCCGATGCGCTCGGCGATCACGCGCGCGATCTGCGCCGGCGAGAGTTCGCCCGCGGCCGGCAGCAGCCAGCGTCCGTGGGGCAGATCCCACTCGCCCTTCTCGTCGAACTTGCCGATGACCCGCGGGCGGACGTCTTCGCGCCAGTTGTAAAGCTCCTCCTTGAGCTGGTACTCGATGAGCTGTCGCTTTTCCTCGACGACGAGGATCTCTTCCAGCCCCTCGGCGAATCGGCGCACGCCTTCCGGCTCGAGCGGCCAGGCCATGCCGACCTTGTACAGACGGATGCCGATCTCGGCGGCCAGGGAATCGTCGATGCCGAGGTCGTCGAAGGCCTGGCGCACGTCCAGATAGGACTTTCCAGTCGTGATGATGCCCAGGCGCGGGTTCGGCGAGTCGATGACGACGCGGTCGAGGCGGTTGGCCCGGCAGTAGGCCAGCGCCGCATACAGCTTGTGGTCGAGCAGGCGCGCCTCCTGCAGCAGTCTGTCGTCGGGCCAGCGGATGTTGAGGCCGCCGTCGGGCAGCACGTAGTCTTCGGGCAGCACAATGCGCACCCGGTCCGGCGACACATCAACCGAGGCGGACGACTCGACCGTATCGGCGACGGCCTTGAAGCCGACCCAGCATCCCGAATAGCGGCTCATCGCCCAGCCGTGCAGGCCGAGGTCGAGGTATTCCTGCACGCCTGCCGGCGCCAGCACGGGGATCATCGCCGCTTTGAGCGCATGTTCGGACTGGTGTGCGACGGTGGACGAGCGCGCGGCATGGTCGTCGCCGGCGACCACCAGCACGCCGCCGTGCCGCGAGGTGCCGGCGCAGTTGGCATGCTTGAAGACGTCGCCGCAGCGATCCACGCCCGGGCCCTTGCCGTACCACATGCCGAATACGCCGTCATGTCGCGCGCCGGGGCTGAGGTTGAGTTGCTGCGTTCCCCACAGTGCCGTCGCCGCGAGGTCTTCGTTGACGCCCGGCCGGAAGACGACGTTGTGGCGCGCCAGGTGCGTGCGTGCGCCCCACAGCGCCTGGTCGAGCCCGCCCAGCGGCGAGCCGCGATAGCCGGAGACGTAGCCGGCGGTGTTGAGTCCGGCCACCGCGTCGCGCTGGTGCTGCAGCAGGAGCAGGCGCACCAGCGCCTGGGTTCCGGTGAGGTAGACGCGTCCGCGCGCGAGCGCGTACTTGTCCTCCAGCGTGACTTCGCGCAACGGTGCGTTCATGGGGCGGGGAGGACCTTGCCGGGGTTCATGATGTTGTTCGGGTCGATCGCGCGCTTGATTGCGCGCATGACGTCGATGGCCACTTCGCCGTGCTCGAGCGCCATGTAGGGCTGCTTGCCTATGCCTATGCCATGCTCGCCGGTGCAGGTGCCGTCCATGCGGATCGATCGTGCGGCAAGGCGGGCGGCGAAGCCCTTGGCTTTCTCGTAGTCCCCGGGCTTGTCCGGATCGACCAGCAGCATGATGTGGAAGTTGCCGTCGCCGACGTGGCCCACCAGCGGGCCTGCCAGCTCGCTGGCGGAGGCATCGAGATCGGCGAAGGTCTCGGCGACGCAGTCGGCGAGGCGCGAGATCGGCACGCAGACATCCGTGGTCAATGCGCGGCAGCCCGGCTTGAGCCCGAGTCCGGCGTAATAGGCGTCGTGGCGGGCCTGCCACAGGCGGCTGCGGTCTTCGGGCCGGGTCGCCCACTCGAAATCCTGGCCGTCTTCGCCGCCGGCGATTTCCTGCACCGTTTCCGCCTGTTCCTTGACGCCGGAGGGTGAACCGTGGAACTCGAAGAACAGGGTCGGCGCCTCGCGCAGCGTGGTCTTGCTGTGGCGGTTGATGGCGGTGATGGCCTTTGCATCGAGCAGTTCGATGCGCGCCACCGGTACGCCGAGCTGTATCGTCTGGATCACGGTACGCACCGCGGCGGCGAGCGTGGGAAAGGTGCACACCGCGCTCGAGATCGCTTCCGGTACCGGATAGAGCCTGACCGTCAGTTCCGTGATGATGCCCAGCGTGCCTTCGGAGCCGACCAGGAGCCGCGTCAGGTCGTAACCGGCAGCCGACTTGCGCGCCCGGCCGCCGGTCTTGAGGACGCGGCCGTCGGGCAATACCGCCGTCATGCCGAGCACGTTCTCGCGCATCGTGCCGTAGCGCACGGCATTGGTGCCCGAGGCGCGTGTGGCGGCCATTCCGCCCAGACTGGCGTCGGCGCCGGGATCGATGGGGAAGAACAGGCCGGTCGAATTGAGGGCGGCATTCAGCGCCTTGCGCGTTACGCAGCATTGCACCGTCGCGTCGAGGTCCTCCGGCCGTATGGCGAGTACCTTGTTCATCGCCGTGAGGTCGATGCAGACGCCGCCGCGCACCGCCAGCAGGTGCCCTTCGAGCGAGGTGCCGGTGCCGAAGGCGATCACCGGCACGCGATGCTCGTGGCACAGGGCGACGACCGCCGCCACCTCTTCGGTCGATTCGGCAAAGACCACGGCGTCGGGGGGCATCGGCGGGTAGGACGATTCGTCCTTGCCGTGATGGAGGCGCACCGCTTCGGCCATGCTGAAGCGGGTGCCGAAACGGGCGGCCAGTGCGTTGGCCAGCACTTCCGGCAGGGGCGGTCGGTCGGCGGGAGCGTTCATGGCGGTCTCCGGGGTGACGGCCGGCCGATTCTACGCCGGGCAGGGGGAGCCACGGCCGGTCGGTCCGGGCCTCTCGGCGGTGCCCGGCGCAGCCTTGGCCCGGGCCAACATGTCCTTGACGGATATTCGAAAAATCGACATAATCATCGGTTCTGCTGGAGGGGTTCCCGAGCGGTCAAAGGGATCAGACTGTAAATCTGACGGCTCTGCCTTCGAAGGTTCGAATCCTTCCCCCTCCACCAAGTTATTGATGGCATTGGGTAATTTGTTTCACCGGGAGACCGGCGGGCGGCGGTAGTTCAATGGTAGAACCTCAGCCTTCCAAGCTGATGACGCGGGTTCGATTCCCGCTCGCCGCTCCAGGAAGCTTTGTATTGTCGGGATAGCAGTTTCTGCCCTTGTAGCTCAGTGGTAGAGCACTCCCTTGGTAAGGGAGAGGCCACGTGTTCAATCCACGTCAAGGGCACCATTTTCTAGTCTTTACTCGTTGGAGTGCGACATGGCAAAAGGCAAATTTGAGCGTACGAAACCGCACGTGAATGTGGGGACGATTGGTCACGTGGACCATGGGAAGACGACGTTGACGGCGGCGATCACGACGGTGCTGTCGTCGAAGTTTGGTGGAGAGGCGAAGGCCTACGACCAGATTGATGCGGCGCCGGAAGAGAAGGCGCGGGGCATCACGATCAACACGGCGCACGTGGAGTACGAGACGAAGAACCGTCACTATGCGCACGTGGATTGCCCGGGCCATGCCGACTACGTCAAGAACATGATCACGGGCGCCGCGCAGATGGACGGTGCCATTCTGGTCGTGTCCGCCGCCGACGGTCCGATGCCGCAGACGCGTGAGCACATCCTGCTGGCGCGCCAGGTGGGTGTGCCGTACATCATCGTCTTCATGAACAAGTGCGACATGGTGGACGACGCCGAACTGCTCGAGCTGGTCGAGATGGAAGTGCGTGAGCTGCTCTCCAAGTACGACTTCCCGGGCGACGACATTCCGATCGTCAAGGGTTCCGCGCTGAAGGCCATGGAAGGCGACAAGGGCGAGCTGGGCGAAGGGGCGATCATGGCCCTGGCCGACGCGCTGGACAGCTACATTCCGACGCCGGAGCGTGCCATCGACAAGCCGTTCCTGATGCCGATCGAAGACGTGTTCTCGATCTCGGGCCGCGGCACCGTGGTGACCGGGCGCGTCGAGCGCGGCGTGGTCAAGGTTGGCGAGGAAATCGAAATCGTCGGCATCCGTCCGACGCAAAAGACCACCTGTACCGGCGTGGAAATGTTCCGCAAGCTGCTGGACCAGGGTCAGGCGGGTGACAACGTGGGCGTGCTGCTGCGCGGCACCAAGCGCGAGGAAGTCGAGCGTGGCCAGGTGCTGGCCAAGCCGGGCTCCATCACCCCGCACACGCACTTCACCTCCGAGGTGTACATCCTGTCGAAGGACGAAGGCGGTCGTCACACGCCGTTCTTCAACGGCTACCGTCCGCAGTTCTACTTCCGCACGACGGACGTGACGGGGTCGATCGAGCTGCCGGCGGGTACGGAGATGGTGATGCCGGGCGACAACATTGCGATGACGGTGCGCCTGATCGCCCCGATCGCGATGGAAGAGGGCCTGCGCTTCGCCATCCGTGAAGGCGGCCGTACCGTCGGCGCCGGCGTCGTCGCCAAGGTCATCGAATAACGGAGCGCAGCTATGAGAACCGGGCGGCATCCCGTGAGGGGTGCCGCCCTGCAGTCTCTGCCGCAGGGGTATAGCTCAATTGGCAGAGCGGCGGTCTCCAAAACCGCAGGTTGGGGGTTCGATTCCCTCTGCCCCTGCCAATGTTTTTAATGCGTTTCGGGCGGTATTGAGAATTTATGGCCGACAAACTGAAGTTCGGGCTGGCGCTGGTTCTGGTGGCGGCGGGCGTGGCGGGTTTCTACCTGCTGGGCGAGCAGCCGACCATCCTGCGCGTGCTGTCCGTGCTGGCGGGGCTGGGCGCCGGAGCGGCGGTGTCCTGGTTCACCGAGCCTGGGCGGCGTTTCTACGCTTTCAGCCAGGAGGCCGCCACCGAAACCAAGAAGGTGGTCTGGCCGTCGCGCAGGGAGACCATGCAGACCACGGGCATCGTCTTCGCATTCGTGCTGGTGATGGCCATCGTGCTGTGGACCACCGACAAGTCCCTCGAATGGGTGCTCTACGACCTGATCCTGGGCTGGAAGAAATCATGACAAAACGCTGGTACGTGGTGCATGCCTATTCGGGCTTCGAAAAGTCGGTGCAGCGCGCGCTGATCGAGCGGATCGCCCGTGCCGGGATGCAGGACAAGTTCGGTCAGGTGCTGGTTCCCGTCGAGGAAGTGGTCGAAATGAAGAACGGCCAGAAGAGCATCTCCGAGCGAAAGTTCTTCCCGGGCTATGTGCTGGTCGAGATGGCGATGGACGACGACAGCTGGCACTTGGTCAAGAGCACGCCGAAGGTCACCGGCTTCGTCGGCGGTACGCTGACCCGGCCGACCCCGATCACCGAAAAGGAAGTGGCCAAGATCATGCAGCAGGTCCAGGACGGCGTCGAGAAGCCACGTCCCAAGGTCCTGTTCGAAGTGGGCGAGATGGTCCGCATCAAGGACGGCCCGTTCACCGACTTCAACGGCAACGTCGAGGAAGTCAGCTACGAGAAGAGCCGGCTGCGCGTGTCGGTGACGATCTTCGGCCGGGCGACTCCGGTCGAGCTGGAGTTTGCCCAGGTCGAAAAGGCCTGACGTTTCAAGGGTTCCGGCCGCGCCGCGGCGGCCGGGACGACAGCGGTATCGCGGCAACGAGGAGCGCCGGCAGGCCCCGCCAGGGTGCCGAGGGTGCGTTAAGACTCACTTAGCAAGGAGCCAGAAGTGGCAAAGAAGATCATCGGTTACATCAAGCTGCAGGTGCCGGCAGGCAAGGCCAACCCCTCGCCCCCCATCGGTCCCGCCCTCGGCCAGCGCGGCCTCAACATCATGGAATTCTGCAAGGCGTTCAACGCCCAGACGCAGGGCATGGAGCCCGGCCTGCCGATTCCCGTGGTGATCACGGCGTTTGCGGACAAGAGCTTCACGTTCATCATGAAGACGCCGCCCGCGACCATCCTGATCAAGAAGGCGGCGAAGATCGACAAGGGCTCCGCAAAGCCCCACACCGACAAGGTCGGCAAGATCACCCGGGCCCAGGCCGAGGAGATCGCCAAGACCAAGATGAAGGACCTTACTGCCGCCGATCTCGAGGCGGCCGTGCGCACCATCGCCGGCTCGGCCCGCAGCATGGGCATCACCGTGGAGGGCCTGTGACATGGCGAACCAATCCAAGCGTGTAAAGGCCGTTCTGGCCAAGGTGGATCGCAACAAGACCTACCCGGTGACCGACGCCCTGACGCTGGTCAAGGAATGTGCGACCGCCAAGTTCGACGAGTCGATCGACGTCGCCGTCAATCTCGGCGTCGATGCCAAGAAGTCGGACCAGCTGGTGCGCGGCTCCGTCGTGCTGCCGTCCGGCACCGGCAAGACCGTGCGCGTCGCGGTCTTTGCCCAGGGCGCCAAGGCCGAGGATGCCAAGGCGGCCGGCGCCGACATCGTTGGCTTCGAGGATCTGGCTGCCGACGTCAAGGCCGGCAACATGAACTTCGACGTCGTCGTCGCCACCCCGGATGCCATGAAGATCGTCGGCCAACTCGGCCAGATCCTCGGTCCGCGCGGCCTGATGCCGAACCCGAAGGTCGGCACCGTTACCATGGACGTCGCCGGCGCAGTGAAGAATGCCAAGGCCGGTCAGGTGCAGTACCGCACCGACAAGGCGGGCATCATCCACTGCACCATCGGTCGCGCTTCGTTCAGCGTCGAGGCGCTGCAGCGGAACCTGTCGGCGCTCATCGATGCGCTGCAGAAGGCCAAGCCCGCCGCGTCCAAGGGCAATTATCTGAAGAAGGTTTCGCTGTCCAGCACGATGGGCGCGGGTGTCCGCGTCGATCAGGCCAGCCTGACCGCGCAAGCATAGGAGAACTTTGGGCTGTCGCGTCCTTCGCGCGGTTCGGCGAGGGGCGCGGCAGGTTATCAAAGACCGCAGGCGTCCGCGAGGACTTAATGGAAGCGACGGAACAGTGTCGCGACCGCCGGCGCAGATGGCGTTACCCGATGCAGGGAATCCCGATTCCTGAATGAAGGTCGCCGTGTTGCCAGAGCCGGTTTCGGCCTGGTTGTTTGACTAGGAGTTGACCGTGAGTCTCAATCTTGACGACAAGAAGACGGTAGTCGCCGAGGTGTCCGCGCAGGTTGCGAACGCCCAGTCGATCATCGTCGCTGAGTACCGTGGTCTCGAAGTGGTCGATCTCACCGCCCTGCGTGCCACCGCGCGCAAGTCCGGTGTGTATCTGCGCGTCGTGAAGAACACCCTTGTGCGTCGTGCCATCACCGGCACGCCGTTCGAAGGTCTGTCCGGCAAGCTCGCCGGCCCCCTGATCTATGGAATTTCTACGGATCCGGTGGCGGCCGCCAAGCTGCTGAACGACTTTGCCAAGGGCAACGACAAGCTCGTCATCAAAGCCGGCGCAATGCCCAGCTACGTCATGGACGCGGCTGGAGTCAAGGCGCTGGCGACGATGCCGAGCCGCGAGGAGCTGCTGTCCAAGCTCCTCGGCACCATGCAGGCACCGATCGCCCAGTTCGTCCGCACGCTCAACGAGATCCCGACGAAGTTCGTCCGGGGCCTTGCTGCCGTGCGCGACGCCAAAGAGGCTGCGTGATTCGTTTTCACCGATTCAATCATTCATTCAGGAGTACCCATCATGGCTGTTAGCAAAGCTGAAATCCTCGATGCCATCGCCGGCATGACCGTTCTCGAACTGTCCGAGATGATCAAGGAAATGGAAGAGAAGTTCGGCGTTTCCGCCGCTGCCGCGGCGGTTGCCGTTGCCGCTCCGGCTGCTGGTGGCGGTGCCGCTGCCGCTGCCGAAGAGAAGACCGAATTCACCGTCGTGCTGCAGGCCGCCGGCGAGAAGAAGGTCGAGGTCATCAAGGTCGTCCGTGCCGCCACGGGCCTGGGCCTCAAGGAAGCCAAGGACCTCGTCGATGGCGCGCCGAAGCCCGTCAAGGAAGGCATCGCCAAGGCCGACGCCGAGGCACTCAAGAAGCAGCTCGAAGAAGCCGGCGCCAAGGTCGAGGTCAAGTAAGGTCTCGCCAGACGCGGGTTGGCGGCCTGGCCGCCAACCCGCTTTTGCGCTTGCATGAGCCCGATCTGCCCGCCCCGATATTCCATTTCCTTCCGCGCGTTGCGGAGGTCAAACGAGAGCGCTGAACCAATCACCGGTCAGCCCTGTCACTTGACCCTCGAAGTCTGAATCCTGAACGGAGCCACCATGGCCTATTCCTACACCGAGAAAAAGCGCATTCGCAAGAGCTTCGCCAAGCGGGCCAACGTCCTCGACGTTCCCTTCCTGCTGGCGACGCAGATCGAGTCCTACACGCGCTTCCTGCAGGCGGACGTGCCGCCGGCGCAGCGCCGCAACGAGGGCCTGCAGGCTGCGTTCACCTCGATCTTCCCGATCGTGGCGCACTCGGGCAATGCACGGCTCCATTTCGTCGAGTACATGCTCGGCGAGCCGACCTTCGACGTCAAGGAATGCCAGCAGCGCGGCCTGACCTTCGCCAGCCCGCTGCGCGCCAAGGTCCGCCTCGAACTGCTCGATCGCGAGACCAAGGCGGTCAAGGAGGTCAAGGAAGACCAGCCGCTCTACATGGGCGAGATTCCACTGATGACCACCACCGGTTCCTTCGTCATCAACGGTACCGAGCGCGTCATCGTCTCCCAGCTGCACCGCTCGCCTGGCGTGTTCTTCGAGCACGACAAGGGCAAGACCCACAGCTCCGGCAAGCTGCTGTTTTCGGCACGGATCATCCCCTACCGCGGTTCCTGGCTCGACTTCGAGTTCGACCCGAAGGACATCCTCTACTTCCGCATCGACCGTCGCCGCAAGATGCCGGTGACGATCCTGCTCAAGTCGATCGGCATGACGCACGAGCAGATCCTGGCGACCTTCTTCGAGTTCGACACCTTCCATTTCTCCAAGAAGGGGATTGCGTTCGAGGTGGTGCCCGAGCGCCTGCGCGGTGAGGTGGCACGCTTCGACATTCTCGACAAGGCGGGCAAGCTGATCGTCGCCAAGGAAAAGCGCATCACCGTCAAGCACATCCGCGAGATGGCTGAGGCGGGCATCAAGAAGCTCGTCGTGCCGGACGAATTCGTCACCGGCCGCGTGATTGCACACAATATCGTCAGCGCCGAGACGGGCGAGATCCTCGCCAGCGCCAATGACGAGATCACCGACGACCTGCTGGCCAAGCTGGTTGCCGCCGGCGTCGAGCAGGTGCAGACGCTCTACGTCAACGACCTCGACCGTGGCGCCTACATATCCTCGACGCTGCGCATCGACGAAACGGCCGACCAGTGGGCGGCGCGCGTGGCCATCTACCGCATGATGCGTCCCGGCGAGCCGCCCACCGAGGATGCCGTCGAAAACCTCTTCCACGGCCTGTTCTACTCGGAAGAGCGCTACGACCTCTCCGCCGTCGGCCGCATGAAGTTCAATCGCCGCGTCGGCCGCGATGCGATCGAGGGCCTGGGCACCCTGTCCAACGAGGACATCGTGGACGTGGTGAGGATTCTCGTCGAGCTGCGCAACGGCCGCGGCGAGGTGGATGACATCGACCACCTCGGCAATCGCCGCGTGCGCTCGGTCGGCGAACTGGCGGAGAACCAGTTCCGCGCTGGCCTGGTGCGCGTCGAGCGCGCCGTCAAGGAGCGCCTGAACCAGGCCGAGAGCGACAACCTGATGCCGCACGACCTGATCAATGCCAAGCCGATCAGCGCAGCGATCAAGGAGTTCTTCGGCTCCAGCCAGCTCTCGCAGTTCATGGACCAGACCAACCCGCTGTCCGAGATCACGCACAAGCGGCGCGTCTCCGCGCTCGGCCCGGGCGGCCTGACGCGCGAACGCGCCGGCTTCGAGGTGCGCGACGTGCACCCGACCCACTACGGCCGCGTCTGCCCGATCGAAACGCCGGAAGGTCCGAACATCGGCCTGATCAACTCGCTGGCGCTGTATGCGCGCACCAACGAATACGGCTTCCTCGAGACACCCTATCGCAAGGTGGCCAACAGCTCGGTGACGGACGAGATCGAGTACCTGTCCGCAATCGAGGAAGGCAAGTACGTGATCGCCCAGGCGAACGCCCAGCTGGACAAGAAGGGCAAGCTCACCGACGAACTGGTTTCCTGCCGCTTCAAGGGCGAGTTCGAGCTGAAGGAGCCGGCCGAGGTGCAGTACATGGACGTGGCCCCTGGTCAGATCGTGTCCGTCGCCGCCTCGCTGATCCCCTTCCTCGAGCACGACGACGCCAACCGGGCGCTGATGGGCGCCAACATGCAGCGCCAGGCCGTGCCCTGCCTGCGTCCGGAGAAGGCGCTGGTCGGTACCGGCATCGAGCGTACCGTGGCGGTCGACTCCGGCACGGCAGTGCAGGCACTGCGCGGCGGCGTGGTGGACTACGTCGACGCCAACCGCATCGTGGTCCGCGTCAATGACGCCGAGACGGTGGCGGGTGAAGTGGGTGTCGACATCTACAACCTGATCAAGTACACGCGCTCCAACCAGAACACCAACATCAACCAGCGTCCCGTGGTCAATGTTGGCGACGTGATCGCCAAGGGCGACGTGGTGGCCGATGGCGCCTCCACCGACCTCGGCGAACTGGCGCTCGGCCAGAACATGCTGGTCGCGTTCATGCCCTGGAACGGCTACAACTTCGAGGACTCGATCCTGATCTCCGAGCGCGTGGTGGCCGACGATCGCTTCACCTCGATCCACATCGAGGAACTCACGGTCGTCGCCCGCGATACAAAGCTCGGACCGGAGGAAATCTCGCGCGACATCGCCACCCTGGGCGAGGCCCAGCTGAGCCGTCTCGACGAGTCGGGCATCGTGTACATCGGTGCCGAAGTCGAGGCCGGCGACGTGCTGGTCGGCAAGGTGACGCCCAAGGGCGAAACCCAGCTGACGCCGGAAGAAAAGCTGCTGCGTGCCATCTTCGGCGAAAAGGCGTCGGACGTGAAGGACACCTCGCTGCGCGTGCCCTCGGGCATGATCGGCACGGTGATCGACGTCCAGGTGTTCACGCGCGAAGGCATCGAGCGCGACAAGCGTGCCCAGTCGATCATCGACGACATGCTCAAGGGTTACAAGCAGGACCTGGCCGACCAGATGCGCATCGTCGAGCGCGACACGTTCGCCCGTATCGAGAAGCTGCTGCTCAACAAGACCGCCAACAAGGGGCCGAAGAAGCTGGCCCGTGGCACGCGCATCACCAAGGCCTATCTCGAGTCCGTGGAGCACTACCACTGGTTCGACATCTCGCTCGAAAACGAGGACGCCCAGGTGCAGCTCGAAAGCCTGCGCGACAGCATCGAGCAGACCCGCAAGGACTTCGACGTAGCCTTCGAGGCGAAGAAGAAGAAGCTGACGCAGGGTGACGAACTGCCGCCCGGCGTGCAGAAGATGGTCAAGGTCTACCTGGCCGTCAAGCGGCGCCTGCAGCCCGGCGACAAGATGGCCGGCCGCCACGGCAACAAGGGCGTCGTCTCCAAGATCGTTCCGGTCGAGGACATGCCGCACATGGCGGACGGTACGCCGATGGACATCGTGCTCAATCCGCTCGGCGTGCCTTCGCGGATGAACATCGGCCAGATCCTGGAGACGCACCTCGGATGGGCGGCGAAGGGCCTCGGCCAGCGCATCGGCGAAATGGTCCGCAAGCAGGCCGCCGCCGCCGAGATCCGCAAGATGCTGAACAAGATCTACAACTCGTCCGGGCGCAGCGTGGACATCGACAGCCTTGAAGACAGGGAAGTCGTCGAGCTGGCGGGCAACCTCGAGGCCGGCGTGCCGTTTGCCACGCCGGTGTTCGATGGCGCGCACGAGACCGAGATCAAGACGATGCTGGAACTGGCCGGCATGCCGTCCAACGGACAGGTCACCCTGTTCGACGGGCGCACCGGCGATCCTTTCGAGCGCAAGGTCACCGTTGGCTACATGCACGTGCTCAAGCTGCACCACCTGGTCGATGACAAGATGCATGCGCGCTCCACCGGCCCGTACAGCCTGGTGACGCAGCAGCCTCTGGGCGGCAAGGCGCAGTTCGGCGGCCAGCGCTTCGGCGAAATGGAAGTCTGGGCGCTGGAGGCCTACGGTGCATCGTACGTGCTGCAGGAGATGCTCACCGTCAAGTCCGACGACGTCAATGGCCGGACCAAGGTGTACGAAAACATCGTCAAGGGCGAGCACAAGATCGATGCCGGAATGCCGGAGTCGTTCAACGTGCTGGTGAAGGAAATCCGCTCGCTGGCGATCGACATCGATCTCGAGCGCTATTGATCGGCTAGCTGCCCTACGGAGATAGACACATGAAGAGCCTGTTTGCAGACCTGTTCAAGCAGAACCTGGCAGCCGAAGAGGAATTCGACGCGATCACCATCGGCCTCGCGTCGCCGGACAAGATCCGCTCCTGGTCCTACGGCGAGGTGAAGAAGCCGGAGACCATCAACTACCGTACCTTCAAGCCGGAGCGCGATGGCCTGTTCTGCGCCAAGATCTTTGGCCCGGTCAAGGACTACGAGTGCCTGTGCGGCAAGTACAAGCGCCTCAAGCACCGCGGCGTGATCTGCGAGAAATGCGGTGTCGAAGTGACGCAAAGCAAGGTGCGGCGCGAGCGCATGGGCCACATTGAACTGGCCTCGCCGACCGCTCACATCTGGTTCCTCAAGAGCCTGCCCAGCCGCCTCGGCATGGTCCTCGACATGACGCTGCGCGACATCGAGCGCGTGCTCTACTTCGAGGCTTTCGTCGTGGTCGATCCCGGCATGACGCCGCTCAATCGCGCGCAGCTTCTGACCGAGGACGACTACCTCGCCAAGGTCGAAGAGTACGGTGACGATTTCACCGCCGTCATGGGCGCCGAGGGTGTGCGCGACCTGCTGCGTACGATCGACATCAACCGCGAAGTCGAATCGCTGCGCCAGGAACTGGAAACCACCGGCTCGGAAGCGAAGAGCAAGAAGATCTCCAAGCGCCTCAAGGTGCTCGAAGGCTTCCAGCAGTCCGGCATCAAGCCCGAGTGGATGATCCTCGAAGTCCTGCCGGTACTGCCGCCCGACCTGCGCCCGCTGGTGCCGCTGGACGGTGGCCGCTTCGCGACTTCCGACCTGAACGACCTTTACCGCCGCGTCATCAACCGCAACAACCGCCTCAAGCGCCTGCTCGAGCTCAAGGCGCCTGACATCATCGTCCGCAACGAAAAGCGCATGCTGCAGGAGGCGGTTGACTCCCTGCTCGACAACGGCCGTCGCGGCAAGGCCATGACCGGCGCCAACAAGCGCCCGCTGAAGTCGCTGGCCGACATGATCAAGGGCAAGGGCGGCCGCTTCCGGCAGAACCTGCTGGGCAAGCGCGTCGACTACTCCGGCCGCTCGGTCATCGTCGTCGGCCCGCAGCTCAAGCTGCACCAGTGCGGCCTGCCGAAGAAGATGGCGCTCGAGCTGTTCAAGCCGTTCATCTTCGAGCGCCTGGAAAAGATGGGCATTGCCAGCACCATCAAGGCGGCGAAGAAGGAAGTCGAGATGGAGACGCCGGTGGTGTGGGACATCCTCGAGGAGGTGATCCGCGAGCATCCGGTGCTGCTCAACCGGGCGCCTACGCTGCACCGCCTGGGCATCCAGGCCTTCGAACCGACGCTGATCGAAGGCAAGGCCATCCAGCTGCATCCGCTGGTGTGTACCGCCTTCAACGCCGACTTCGACGGCGACCAGATGGCCGTGCACGTGCCGCTCTCGCTCGAGGCGCAGATGGAAGCGCGGACGCTGATGCTGGCCTCCAACAACGTGCTGTCCCCGGCGAACGGTGCTCCGATCATCGTGCCGTCGCAGGACGTGGTGCTGGGCCTCTATTTCGCCACGCGCGAGAATGCCGCCGCGCGCGGTTCGGGCATGATGTTCAGCGACATCGCGGAAGTGACGCGTGCCGTCGACTCCCGCCAGATCGATCTGCATGCGCGCATCGCCGTTCGCATCCGCGAGTACGAGCTGGATGGCGAGGGCCAGTGGCAGGAGAAGCTGACCCGCTACTCCACCACGGCCGGCCGTGCCCTGCTCTCGGAGATCCTGCCGCGCGGGCTGCCGTTCAAGGTGATCGACAAGCCGCTCAAGAAGAAGGAAATCTCGAAGCTGATCGACGAGAGCTTCCGTCGCTGCGGCCTCAAGGAAACCGTCGTTTTCGCCGACCAGCTGATGCAGGCCGGCTTCCGCCTGGCGACGCGCGCCGGCATTTCGATCTGCATCGACGACATGCAGGTGCCGACGCAGAAGCACAGCCTCATCGCCGCCGCCGAGGCCGAGGTCAAGGAGATCGAGAAGCAGTACACCTCCGGTCTGGTGACCGTCGGCGAGCGCTACAACAAGGTGGTCGACATCTGGGGCCGCGCCGGCGACCAGGTCGCCAAGGCGATGATGGACCAGCTTGCGCACCAGACGGTGACGGGCTCGGAAGGCAAGACCATCAACCAGGAGTCCTTCAATTCGATCTACATGATGGCCGACTCCGGTGCGCGCGGCTCCGCAGCGCAGATCCGCCAGCTCGCCGGCATGCGCGGCCTGATGGCCAAGCCCGACGGCTCGATCATCGAAACGCCGATCACTTCGAACTTCCGCGAGGGGCTCAACGTTCTGCAGTACTTCATCTCGACCCACGGCGCCCGCAAGGGCCTGGCCGATACCGCGCTGAAGACTGCGAACTCGGGCTACCTGACGCGCCGCCTGGTGGACGTGACGCAGGATCTGGTCGTCATTGAGGACGACTGCGGCACCCAGAACGGTTTCGCGATGCGGGCGCTGGTCGAGGGCGGCGAAGTGATCGAGCCCCTGCGCGAGCGCATCCTCGGCCGCGTGGCCGCCAGCGACGTGATCAATCCCGATACGCAGGATGTCCTCTTCCCTGCCGGCACGCTGCTCGACGAGGATGCGGTCGATGCGATCGAAGCGCTGGACATCGACGAGGTTCGGGCGCGCAGCGCGCTGACCTGTGAAACCCGCTATGGCCTGTGCGCCAAGTGCTACGGCCGCGACCTCGGCCGCGGCTCGCTGGTCTGCTCGGGTGAGGCGGTCGGTGTTATCGCTGCGCAGTCGATCGGCGAGCCCGGCACGCAGCTGACGATGCGTACCTTCCACGTCGGCGGTGCGGCATCGCGTTCCGCCGCGCAGAGCAGCATCGAGGCGAAGAGCGCCGGAACGG
>ERZ724521.594-NODE-594-length-16469-cov-4.681491_pt1 | contig 16469 bp, 8 predicted proteins | sample MGYA00376054_ERZ724521 | MGnify/ENA primary metagenome ERZ724521 (study PRJEB28724, sample SAMN07190883) | activated sludge metagenome | isolation source: activated sludge of sewage treatment plant in Hong Hong | place: Hong Kong | collected 2016-03-17 ... | reverse complement strand
CCGGCGTCGCGCACTTGTATCCGCACGACCCACAGTTGTTTACGTCGCTATCACCATTGACTTCGCAGCCGTCGTCTACCGAGTGGTTACAGTCCAGACTCTGGCCCACGCAGACCTGAGACTGACAGCCCGATCCATCGACAGCAAATACGTTGGCCGCAGACTCAGGAACGCAAGAATCCGTCGGAGCATCACAGCCAGCCAGTGCCAAGACACCGAAGAGCACTGCTGCGGAATGATTGATGAACTTCATAAGCGCGCCTTTCCATTCAGACGAGAGCAAGCAAACGCTCCCAGCACACTGCCTCAACAGACATCCTATTTTCTATCGAACGATGAAGAAAGCCCATTCGCTTCCACACAAGCAATGTCAGGCACTTACACAGACCAGACACACACCAGGTAGATTGCCCGACATTCAATACGCGGACAGTGTGCAGCGAATGAATGCTTCGTGGTTTGTTTGCCAACAGACGACAGCGCGCAGAACGCCCAGCGCAGCACGCGCCAGGCTGTCGCAGCAGCGCCACAGATGACAGGCCGCTTCCGTCAGGACACTACTGGCACGGGCAGATCGAGCGGCGACCACCGGAGCCGCACACCGAGCCGAGTCCATCCATGTTGGTGCGGTGCTGCGCGGGGCAGCCGCTATAGGAGGAGCAGTACAGCGGACCCGCTAGGCCATTGAGCGGTGAGTTGCCGTTGTCTTCCAAGCAGGCGTAGGTGTAGCTACTGATGCTGATGGCACCGCCCAGACCAAAGGCGGTGCTGAGCGCCTGGCACTCTGCGGTGGTGTCTTGGGCCGCAAACCAGGTGGCATCGTCGATGGTAAAGGGCAGTCCCAGGCTGGCACACAGCGCCGCGCAGGCTTCGCCGCACTTGTTCGGGTTGTAGCACCAGCGAATGCCACCGACCGTGCGACAGTTGGCCGAGCAGACACCCGAGATACACAGCTCATTGGCCGCGCACGTCTTGCCGCACACGCCGCAGTTCTTGACGTCGGTGTTGGTGTTGATCTCGCAGCCGTTGGTATCGTTCATGTCGCAGTTGGCGAAGCCGGTGTTGCACGTTCCCAGGCTGCACACGCTGGCTTTGCACTGTGCGGCGCCGTTGGCGTAGGCCGGGCAAGCCTTGCCGCAGCCACCGCAGTGGGCCGCATTGGTGGTGATGTTGACCTCACAGCCATTGGCCACAGCCCCATCGCAGTTGTCGAAGTTGGCGTTGCAGCTCGCGATGCCGCAGTTGCTCGCCGCGCAGCCCGCGACGCCGTTGGCCACCGCTCCGCACACCTTGCCGCACGTTCCGCAGTTGCCTACGCTGGCCGCAGTGTCCGTCTCGCAGCCGTTCACTGGACCCGCTTTGCACGTCCGGTACGCTCCCGTGCATACCGTCGAGGTGCAGCTTCCGGCGGAGCATGCCGGCGTCGTCGCCCCTACTTTCGTACACGCATTTCCGCAGTTTCCACAGTTCGCAAGGTCGCTCGCTCCGTTTACCTCGCACCCGTTGGCGGCGTCCCCATCGCAGTCCAGGTACAGTCCCTGGCAGCTCAGCTGACACTTTCCCTGCACGCACACGCCCACTGCGTTTGCTCCGCCTCCGCAGACGTTGCCGCATCCTCCGCAGTTGTTTGCGTCTCGGTTTGTGTCCGTCTCGCAGCTATCCGCTGTGTTTCCGTTGCAGTCCTTGTAGCGCGCGCTGCACGTCGTGACTCCGCACACTCCGTTTTCGCACGTCGCTTCTCCCACTGCCGGCGTCGCGCACTTGTATCCGCACGACCCACAGTTGTTTACGTCGCCTAGTACGTTCGTCTCACAGCCGTCGTCTGCATTTTGGTTGCAGTCCAGCTGATCGCCGAGGCACTGGAGCGACTGACAGCCGTTGCTATCGCTCAGTACGCCAGTGGCACCAGACAGCTCAGCACTGCACGTAGACATGCTGTCTTGACAGCCAGCCAGCGCCAAGACACCGAAGAGCACTGCTGCGGAATGATTGATGAACTTCATAAGCGCGCCTTTCCATTCAGACGAGAGCAAGCAAACGCTCCCAGCACACTGCCTCAACAGACATCCTATTTTCTATCGAACGATGAAGAAAGCCCATTCGCTTCCACACAAGCAATGTCAGGCACTTACACAGACCAGACACACACCAGGTAGATTGCCCGACATTCAATACGCGGACAGTGTGCAGCGAATGAATGCTTCGTGGTTTGTTTGCCAACAGACGACAGCGCGCAGAACGCCCAGCGCAGCACGCGCCAGGCTGTCGCAGCAGCGCCACAGATGACAGGCCGCTTCCGTCAGGACACTACTGGCACGGGCAGATCGAGCGGCGACCACCGGAGCCGCACACCGAGCCGAGTCCATCCATGTTGGTGCGGTGCTGCGCGGGGCAGCCGCTATAGGAGGAGCAGTACAGCGGACCCGCTAGGCCATTGAGCGGTGAGTTGCCGTTGTCTTCCAAGCAGGCGTAGGTGTAGCTACTGATGCTGATGGCACCGCCCAGACCAAAGGCGGTGCTGAGCGCCTGGCACTCTGCGGTGGTGTCTTGGGCCGCAAACCAGGTGGCATCGTCGATGGTAAAGGGCAGTCCCAGGCTGGCACACAGCGCCGCGCAGGCTTCGCCGCACTTGTTCGGGTTGTAGCACCAGCGAATGCCACCGACCGTGCGACAGTTGGCCGAGCAGACACCCGAGATACACAGCTCATTGGCCGCGCACGTCTTGCCGCACACGCCGCAGTTCTTGACGTCGGTGTTGGTGTTGATCTCGCAGCCGTTGGTATCGTTCATGTCGCAGTTGGCGAAGCCGGTGTTGCACGTTCCCAGGCTGCACACGCTGGCTTTGCACTGTGCGGCGCCGTTGGCGTAGGCCGGGCAAGCCTTGCCGCAGCCACCGCAGTGGGCCGCATTGGTGGTGATGTTGACCTCACAGCCATTGGCCACAGCCCCATCGCAGTTGTCGAAGTTGGCGTTGCAGCTCGCGATGCCGCAGTTGCTCGCCGCGCAGCCCGCGACGCCGTTGGCCACCGCTCCGCACACCTTGCCGCACGTTCCGCAGTTGCCTACGCTGGCCGCAGTGTCCGTCTCGCAGCCGTTCACTGGACCCGCTTTGCACGTCCGGTACGCTCCCGTGCATACCGTCGAGGTGCAGCTTCCGGCGGAGCATGCCGGCGTCGTCGCCCCTACTTTCGTACACGCATTTCCGCAGTTTCCACAGTTCGCAAGGTCGCTCGCTCCGTTTACCTCGCACCCGTTGGCGGCGTCCCCATCGCAGTCCAGGTACAGTCCCTGGCAGCTCAGCTGACACTTTCCCTGCACGCACACGCCCACTGCGTTTGCTCCGCCTCCGCAGACGTTGCCGCATCCTCCGCAGTTGTTTGCGTCTCGGTTTGTGTCCGTCTCGCAGCTATCCGCTGTGTTTCCGTTGCAGTCCTTGTAGCGCGCGCTGCACGTCGTGACTCCGCACACTCCGTTTTCGCACGTCGCTTCTCCCACTGCCGGCGTCGCGCACTTGTATCCGCACGACCCACAGTTGTTTACGTCGCCTAGTACGTTCGTCTCACAGCCGTCCGTCGCGTTTTGATTACAGTCCAGCTGGGCCCCCACGCACTGGAGCGACTGACAGCCGCTGCCATCGATCATCACGCTCGTTGAGCCCGATAGATCGGTGCTGCAGATCGACATGCTGTCCTGACAAGACGCCAGGCAAAGGACTCCGAGTAGCAGTGCTGCGTAATAACGGATGAACCTCATCGGCTTACCTCTCCACCAAGACCAAAGTGATTAAGGACGCCAAGCGTACTTCGGATAGAAACATCCTATTTTCTAAAGGAGGCACATGAAAGTCCAGCATCACCATCACAAACAATGGAAACACCATTCCGAAACAATAGATGAATGCCTGTGCAGTACCGAAATCCATCCAATGAAAGGCATGTAAGTCACCAGCTATGTACGAAACTGCCGGAAACGCGACCACATGCAGGGTCAGCGCAGCCCAGTGCGCGTATGCCGCCAGCGATTTGCCCAGAAACAGCTAGGGTGCAGACCTGATTCTGATGCCAACACACACAGATGCACAGCGGCATACAGGATCCGCCAAGTGCGCGAAAAGACTCAGGAACAAGCCAGGTCAGCCCCTGTCATATCGACCTACGTAAAGAAAGCATCACGTTCCCATTTAAAAACATTTCATTTTCTATGAGGATAGTAAGAAGGACTCGTTTGTCTGAACACATCAGGCGCTCGAGCCCCGTGGCAGCGCGAGCAAGTAGAAACGCAAGCAGCCAATCCGGCCAACACACATTGGGTCAGTACATGTCGATCACATCGCGAACTCTCACCAGAAACTGTCTACGGGCGGGCCTTGCTGTCTTCCTGCTCACAGGCGGAGCGCTCGGCTGTGGACCGGCTGATCCACTCAACCCGCAGCTTCCGATCGATGCGCTTCAGCAAGCGGAAGGAACGGGCAAAGATGGCGATCAGACCATCACCGCCGCTTCGCAGATCGTCAATCGCTACGCGGTGCTGGCTGCGGCGGCCAAGCCGGGGGACAAGACCCTCACCTTGTCCACCGTGGTCGGCCAGGGCGTCGATGCGCTGATGCCGCTCGCGCCGGACGACCTGCTGCTCATCATCCAAGTCCAAGGCGCCGACATCGACACAAGCAACAGCGCAGCCTACGGAGCGGTGATCGACCTGCTCAGCGCTGGCCGCTATGAGTTCATCGGCGTCACCTCAGTCGATCAAGCAAGCGGAACCATCTCGGTCTATTCGGGCTGCGGCGGTCTGAAGAACAGCTACGACCCGAGCGGCCATGTGCAGGTCATCCGCGTGCCGCAGTACAAGAACCTGACGGTGGCAGCGGGCGCGGGCATCACGGCTCCTTCGTGGAACGGACAGACCGGCGGCATCGTGGCACTGCAGGTGCGCGACACCATCACGGTAGACGGCAGCATTGATGTCAGCGGGCTGGGCTTCCGAGGTGGACTGCGCAACCCGAACACCATGCAGCGCACCGCCGGAATCGGAAGCTACTACCGCGCCAGCAACGCGATGGACGGCGGAAACCGAGGCGAGAGCATCGCGGGCTATGTAAACGAATACAAGGCAAGCGGCCCGTTTGGTCGCGGCGCGGCAGCCAACGGCGGTGGCGGTGGCAATCGCATCGGCGCGGGTGGCGGCGGCGGCGCGGGCGGTGGCGATGTCAGCAAGTGGAGCGGCCAAGGCGAGATGCTGATGTCGGTCACAGGCGGAACCATGGCGTGGCCGCTCGACCCCGGCTTCGACAGCAATCGCACGGAGTTCCCCGGTGGTGGACGCGGCGGCTATACCTATTCCAGTGCGGCGCTCGACCCGACAATGATTGCACCGGGCGACATGACCTGGGGCGACGACTTCCGACGTGAGCGCGGCGGACTGGGCGGACGGCCTACGACCAACGACCCGACGGCACGCCTGTTCCTGGGCGGCGGCGGCGGCAGCGGCGACGACTACTTGAGCACAAGCGGCGCGGGCGGCAGCGGTGGCGGCCTGGTCTTCATCGACGCACGCACCGTGGTCGGTAGCGGCAAGATCACAGCCAATGGTCAGAGCGGTCAGCCTGCGACGTCGACCGGAAGTGGCGCAGGCGGCGGCGGCGGCGGTGGAACCGTGGTCATCGCGGCCAGCGGAAGCATCGACAACATCGGAATCTTTGCAAGCGGCGGCACAGGCGGAAGCCAGACCGCGATGACGGCCAATGCCGCTGGACCCGGCGGCGGCGGCGGTGGCGGTTACGTATCCATCTCGCAGAGCACAACGGTGATGCCGCTGGCAGCAGGCGGCGCAGGTGGCACCACGGCTTCGACCGACATGGTGAAGTTCCCCCGCAATGGCGCAAGTGATGGCGGCGTCGGTCAGGTCATCCAGTCCGCGCTCGGTCCCTACGCCGGGGCACCGTACTGTTCGATTGCGGATCTGGCGCTGACGATGACGGTGTCGCCGCAGCAGGCAAGCGAGATCGACCCAGTCCAAGTGAACCTGGCGGTGGAAAACCTGGGACCGGGGCTGAGCGGCAACGTCGAGGTGGCACTCGACATCCCAACCGGCGTCAAGGTGTCGAGCATCGACGCCGCCAACTGGTCATGCCGCCAGACGACCAAGCAGCTGATCTGCAAGCTGGCCACGCTGGCGATTGGCACAGCGCCGGTCGTACAGGTGACGTTGATTCCCGCGCTGGGCGAAACCGAGCTTGCGCTGACGGCGAAGGTCTCGGCCCCAACGACGGACCCAGTGCTTGATAACAACACGGCCAGCGTTACGCTTTCAAACCCAACGCCCCTGTGGGCGCGTCCGGCGGGCGGTGGCTTCGGCTGTAGCACCCACGGAAGCAGCTCGACGACGAGCCATGGGCTGTGGGTTCTGGGGATTTCGCTGTTGGCGATGCGGCTCTGGCCACGACGAGTCCGTAACCCGGGCGTCCGACTTGGTCTTTGGAGGTAGCGGTGAGCATCCGACAATCGCTCGTTCTTGGTGCAGCCCTTTTGGCGCTGACTGTGACGGCGGGTCCAGCACGGGCCCAGGACACCGGCTTTCAGATCAACCGCTACGAACCCACCACCGCTGGTGAGTGGTCGTTCCTGGTCGATCATCCGTGGTACTCGTCGACGCGCTACTTTGCGGCGGGCGTCACGCTGAACTACGCGCACAACCCGCTCGTCTTTGGCTACAGCACGGTCGATAACAGCTTCCGTCAGACCCAATCGATCATCGAGCACCAGCTGCTCGGTCACGTCGATCTGGCGGGATCGTTTCTGGATCGGGTGACGATCGCGGCCTCGCTGCCGGTGACGCTCCTAGAGCGAGGTCAGCGCCTGGGCGACCTGGCGCCGGTCAGTGGAGCCGCTGTCGGAGATCCGCGTGTCGGCGTGATGGTGCGCATCTTCGGTCAGCCCGACCGCAGTGCCTTTTCGCTTAGCGCCGGTGCCGCCGTGTGGATTCCGCTGCGCGCAATCGACGACTCGCTGCCACCGCTCAGCAGCAACTCATCGGTTCGGGTGCTGCCCAAGATCGTCGCGGGCGGTCTGGTCAGTCGACTGCGCTGGTCGGCCACGGTTGGGTTTTTGTATCGCCCGGATGCGAGCCTGGGTACGTTCCAGATTCCCGATGGCAGCACGACGGGATCGGCGATCCAGATCGGTCTGTCGGCAAGCTATGCCGATACAGTGCGACGCTTTGCGATTGGACCGGAAGCGCTGCTCAGCACGGTGGTCACGTCGGGTCATGCGTTCCAGCGCGACTACACCAGCCTGGAAGTACTGCTGGGCGCGCACTACAACATCGCGGGCGCGGTGCAGGTCGGGGCGGCGGCGGGCGTCGGGCTGCTGCGTGAGCCAGGAACGCCGGATGTCCGCGCGCTGCTTCGCGTGGCCTATGCGCCGATGGCCAAGCCAGAGCCGCCGCGCGTCGATAGCGACAACGACGGAATCATCGATCGCAAGGACGCCTGTCCGAACGATCCAGGACCAGAGACCAAGGATCCCAAGACCAACGGCTGTCCACCGCCGGATCGCGACCGAGACGGCGTACCTGATGAGCAGGATCAGTGTCCATCGGTGCCTCGGGGCGACAAGCCCGATCCGGCGCGGCTCGGCTGTCCGGTGCCCGATCGCGATGGCGACGGCGTGCTCGATGCGCAGGATCAGTGTCCCGAGGTCGCGCAAGGTCCAGATCCCGACCCGAAGAAGCCAGGCTGCCCGGACAAGGACACCGATTCGGACGGCGTCATCGACAGCAGAGATCTGTGCCCGAGCGTGCCCAAGGGGGATCATCCCGATGCGAGCAAGCTCGGCTGCCCAGACAAGGACACCGATTCGGACGGCGTGTTTGACTCGCAGGATCAGTGCGTAAAGGTGTCCGCTGGTGGACATCCCGATCCCGCCAAGCCAGGCTGCCCACTGCCGGATCGCGATGGCGACAGCGTGGTCGATGCGGAAGATGCGTGCCCGACCAAGCCAGGTGCGCCGGATCCGAATCCGAAGAAGAACGGCTGCCCGGGACTCGTGGAGATCAAGCGCGGTCAGATTGTGATCCTGCGCTCGGTGTTCTTTGCGAACGACGAAGCGGTGATCCTCAAGAACAGCTTCCCGGTGCTACAGGCGGTGGCGAACGTGCTCCAGACACAGCCGCAGATCACCAAGCTGGCGATTGAAGGTCACACCGATGACCGAGGCGACATCACGCACAACACCGACCTGTCGAAGCGACGAGCGGAGAGCGTGATGCAGTGGCTGACCGAGCACGGCATCGCAGCAAGCCGACTGACGGCGCAAGGCCACGGTCCGAATCGACCGATTGCCGACAACAAGACGCTGTACGGTCGCGCGAAGAATCGCCGGGTCGAGTTCCACATCGTCGAGCCAGCAGCGATGGCGGAAGCGGCGGCGGAAGCGAAAGCGCAAGCGGCAGCCAACCCAAAGGTCGCAGCGGACGTCGAACCCGAGCCGAGCCCAAGCGAGCTTGCGCCCGAAAAGCCGACCAAAAAAGGCAAGAAGGGCAAAGCGAAGGACGCAGGCGGCGAAAAACCGGCCAAAAAGAAGCGCGACAAGAAGAAAAAGGGCGAATAAGGACGCGCGCTTAGGCAAACAGCGTAAGGACTACGGCTGCGCGCTCGCCCGCGGACTCCTTGGCGGGAAGCTCTTCGGTCTGCACAAATCCACAGGTCTGCGCCATCTTGATCGACGCCACGTTGTGCTTCGAGATGACGGCGCTCAGCGGCCTGGTTGCATCACAGGACAAAAACAGTCGCAGGGCGCGCGTGCCAATGCGTCCGCCCCAGAACGCTCGCCCGAGGATGTAGCCGACTTCGCGGCGACCATCACGCGGGAAGCTCATGATGCAGCCGACAAGCTGTCCGTCGGCCCAGATGGTGCGTGCACAGGAATCGGGACTGGTCAGTCGCTCACGCCAGCGGGATAGAAATGCCTCGCGCGGCCAGTGCGGAACAACCGACAGGGCGCGTAGCACGGGATCATCTTGGTGTTCAAACAGCACGGGCAAGTCGGCTTCCGTGACGGCGCGTAGCTCTACATGGGCATACATGCAGACACTGTAAACCGACAGCGGGCTTAGGCGACGACCCAAGCGCGGGCGCACCTGGCAACAGGAATCGCGCTGCGCAAGACCGGACGACGACCGCTCGACCGGAGCGCGCGCAGGCAGCGGCGAAGGATGCGTCCGGCTGCGTGGTATCATCGGCCATGCTCACACTCCATCGCTCCGCAGTGCTGGCTCTATCGGGCGCACTGCTTCTGTTTGCAAGCGCTTCCGCACAGGCACAAAACGCCACGCTGACGGTCTACATGAAGGCTGGAGGCAGCGGTGCCTTTGCCAACTCTGCCAGCACAGCCACGCAGGTTCAGGTCTATGCAGTGGCGTCGGCAGCAGCCAAGTACAACGGATCGACCAACCTGTATGCTCCAGCGAATAAGACGCTTGCGGGTGGCACGTTCAACCAGGCGGTGACGGGGCTGTATTCCCCTGCGCTGGCACCGGGGAACACGTATCAAGTGCAGCTCAACTGGACGGACAACGCGGCCAAACAGCTGCTGCTCGGGCCGGTGACGCTGAGTCCAGGGGCGAACAACCTGGGCGCAGGCGGTCTTGGCACGACGACGCCGATTGAGGTCACAAACGATCCGCCGCCCGCCGCAAAGAACGTCTCTTGCTATCCCGATCTGCCGGATCGCTCGACGCAGCTGTACGTGTACTGGTCGGGTGTGCTGCTGGCCAACGCCAAGGATCTGGACAAGACCGAGCTGCACATGTCGAAGACTGCGGGGTTTGTGCCGTCGGCGAGCACGCTGATTGCGACGACTCCGTATGGAACGGACTATCGCAAAGTGACGGGACTTACGCCGCTGACGGACTATTACTTCTGCGTGCGGGTGCTCGATCGATATGGCGCATACACCGATGCGTGTCGAACGCTGGCGTGCACCACCGACAAAGCGACGATGAGCGGCGTCGATGGCGGAGGAGTCAGCCCAGACGGAGGCAGCGCAGCGGATGACGGCGGAGCCAGCGGAACCGATGATGCGGGCAGCGGCGAACCCGGCAATGGCGGAGGCGGCGAAGATGCAGGCGAAGGACCAGTCATCGACGGAGGCAGTGTGCCAGTAGGCTGCGGATGTTCGCTTCAGCCAACGAGCCCACGCGGTGCGCTGGCGGTGCTGGCTCCCGCCCTGCTCATCCTGCTGCGGCGACTGCGAAGAAGACAGCGGGCGTAGACCTGGCTCGCGCGGCGTGTGCGGCGGAGCGATTTGTCGCAGGCTCCGCCGAGGCTTCCGGTTTTCCGTTTGTCGCTGACAGAGCTTTTCGCTAGGGTGAGCCTGCGCTCGGTTCCTCTTCTGCAGTGATTGGTAATCCCAAGGATGTCGAATCAGAACGGTCCGCCAAAGGACCAACCCCAAGCAGCCCAGACAGAGCAAGTCTCGGGTCGCGCCGCGCTCGTACTGGCCGTGCTCATCTCGATGGCCGCCGGTTCGGTGCTGTGTGGCTATGAGATCTTGCGCAGCTCGGCGAACACGCTGTTTGTGCAAGCGTACGGAAAGCAAGGACTGCCGTGGGCGCTCGGTCTGACGCTCATCGGGGTGACGCTGCTCACGTATCTGTATGGACGGCTTTTGTCGTGGCTGGGACCGCGACACACGCTACAAGCGACCACGCTGCTGGCGATTGTGACGATGCTGGGCAGCTATGCGGCGATCTCGGCGGGATCCAAGCCGGCGCGGGTCGTGCTGTTCATCTTCAAAGAGTCGTATGTGGTGCTGCTCATCGAACAGATCTGGTCGTACATCGACAGCACGCTGGAACCGCAAGCGGCGCGACGCTTAAACGGTCCGATCTGCGGCATGGCAGGAATCGGCGCGGTGCTCGGAGGTCTGTTTCTGGGCAAGTGGTCACAGTCGATGGGAACGCTCCATACGCTGCTGTGGTCCGCTGCCGCGACGCTGCTGACGCTTCCGTTTCTGCAGGTTCTGTTTGCGCGGTTTGGTGCGCCGTCGGAAGGAAAGAAAAAGCAAGGCGGACACCTGGCGCTGCATCTGTTTCGACGAGAGCGCGTGCTGCTGCTGCTGATTGCGCTCATCGCGTCGACGCAGGTTGCTTCAACGATTCTCGAAATCGCGTTCAAGAGCGCGCTGCAAGACTATCTGCCCGATCCCGACAAGCAGAATGCGTTTTCAGGCAACTACTACGCGCTCATCAACGGCGCGGCGATGCTGTTTCAGTTCGTGCTGGCCCCGCTGCTGCTGTCGCTGTTTCCCGGTCGCGTGATTCACCTGCTCGTGCCGATCCTGAACCTGGGAGCGCTTGGCTACATGCTGATTGCGCCGCCGCTGTGGGGCAGCGCGGTGGCGTATGGAACCTTCAAGACGCTCGATTACTCGCTGTTCCGTGCGGCCAAAGAGCTGCTATATGGACCGCTTCCGTTCGATGCACGCTACCGAGCCAAGGAAGTCATTGATGTGCTTGGCAACCGAGTCAGCAAAGGGGCCGCATCGCTCGGCGTGACCCTGTTACAGTGGGCACACGTAGTGTTTTCAAACGTCGCCTTTGCCTGCATTGGGCTGGGCGCTGTCACGATTTGGCTGTGCTTGGCTGTTCCTCTCACTTCGGCAGCCCAAAGAGAACGTAGCTCATGAATCCAAACGCGCCGCCCAAAGCGCCCATTTTGCAAAACGGACCGAAGTCTTCTCTGTCTTCCTATCTGTGGAGCTATGCGCCCCGCTTCGTGATGGGCGGACTGATGCTGCTGTGCTTTCAGGTCGCGATGAACCGCATCGACTGGCTGTCCAAGCAGGCCATCGATACGCTGTTTGACCGCGTTCCAAGCGCGACGGCACACGACGCAACCAAGCCCGCACTGTGGATGCTGGGACTTGCGGTGGCTGCGTTCATCGTTCGCGTCTCCAGCCGCATGTACTGCTTCAACGCCGGTCGCGACATCGAATACGAGCTACGCGCCAAGCTGCTCGAGCGGCTGCATCGGCTCGGGTTCTCGTTTTATCGGCGGCTGTCTGCCGGTGAAATCATGAGCCGCGCGACGTCGGATCTGACGCAAGTGCGACTGCTCACCGGGTTTGGCGTGATGAACCTCATCAACATCGTGTTTGCGCTGGTCAGCTCGCTGCAAGTGATGGTGGCGATCTCGGCGCGACTGACGCTGGTGTCGATCCTGACGGTGCCGCTGCTGATGGTGCTGACGCGATCGTTTTCGGGACGGATGTTTGCGCGGACGCAGAAGGTGCAGCAGTCGCTCGGCAAGCTGACCGAGTTTGTGCAGAGCAACCTGGCTGGCATCCGCGTGGTGCGTAGCTTCGGAATTGAAGCCAGCGTCGAGCAGCGATTCGAGGACATGAACCAGAAGTATCTGCAAACAACGCTAGAGCTGGCCAAGCTGCGCGGGCTGATGTTCCCCGTGACGGGAGCCGTCGCCGCGCTCGGGCTGCTGCTGTTCTTCTGGTATGGATCGACGCTGCTTTTGCGCGGACCCGAGCACGGCGGCATTACCGAGGGTGGCTTCTTCGCGTTTTCGCTCGCGCTCGCCCGGATGACCTGGCCGCTTATCGCCGCTGGCTTTCTGATGTCGATCGTTCAGCGCGGTCGCGTCAGCTTCAATCGCCTGTGCGAAATCATCGATGCAGATCCCGATCTGTTCGACGGAAAAGGTTCGCTGCCGAGCCCGGTGAAAGGCGTGCTGCGCGTCCAAGGTCTGTCGTTTCAGTACGGTGATCGCAAAGTGCTCTCGGAGGTTGGCTTTACGCTTCCGGCGGGATCGTCGCTGGCAATTGTCGGTCGAACGGGCAGTGGCAAGTCGACGCTGGCGATGCTGCTCGCGCGGCTGATTCCGACGCCCGCTGGGACCGTGTTTCTGGATGACAAAGATGTCTGCGAGCTACCGCTTGGCCAGGTTCGTGCGACGGTGGGTTATGCGCAGCAAGATGCATTTTTGTTTTCCACGACGGTGGCGCGCAACATTGGACTGATGCTCGACGAGCCGGACTCTCCGCAGGCACAGCAGCAGCTTCAGCGAGCGGCCCAGGAAGCGCAGATTCTCGACGAAGTGCAAGGTCTGCCCGAGCAGCTCGATACCATCGTCGGTGAGCGCGGCGTGCAGCTCTCAGGCGGTCAAAAGCAGCGCGTGGCCTTGGCGCGGGCACTCTTGTGGCAGCCGAAGCTACTCATTCTCGACGATCCTCTCTCGGCGGTGGATGCCAAGACCGAAGCAGCCATCTTGCAGAGCATCGAGCGTCAGGCCGAGCAGCGCTCGCTTCTGCTGATTACCCATCGCGTGGCGGCGGCGGCGCGCTGTCAGCACATCTTGGTGCTCGATCAAGGTCGCATCGTCGAGTCGGGCAGTCACGAACAGCTCATCGCGCAAGGCGGCATCTACGCCACGTTCGCCGAAGAGCAGCGCATGGCCAGCGAGCTAGACGAGCTGGGCGCATCCGACCTGCCAAGCCGTGAGGTACAGCCATGAGCGCCAAAGCACAGCCCGTCAAGCAGCCCAAGAGCCGTGCGGAACAGAAGCTCGCGGCCTTTCACGACGAAGACAGCATCGACAAGAGCTACGACTTTCAGCTTCTCACGAGGCTGTGGCCGTTTGTTTCGCCGCACGCACGCTATGTGGTGATTTCACTCGTCGCACTGCTGGCCGTCGCGGGACTGAACCTTTTGCGTCCAATCTTGATGGGCAAGGTCGTTTCGCACGCCGGAGCCCGTGCCGCTGACTTGCTGGTTCGCGACGGAGCGATGCTCGCAGGCTTGGTCGTGCTGGCGCAGATCATCTCGTTTGGCCAGATCTACTGCATGCAGCTGGCGGGCGCGCTGTCGATGGCGGATCTGCGTCGACATGTCTTCCGCTTTCTGCAGGGTCTGTCGATGCGCTTTTTCGACAAGACGCCCGTCGGACGACTGACGACGCGCTGTACCAACGACGTGGACGCGGTGTCCGAGCTGTTCGCCTTCGGTGTGTTCAATGCCGTCGGTGACTTGATCATGCTCGTCGGTATCGTTGCGGCGATGTTGATGCTCGACTGGCAGCTGTCGCTGATTGCGTTTGCAGCGCTGCCGGTGGTGAGCGTGCTGGTGACGTGGGTTCGTCGTGGCGGCAAGCGCGCGTATCGCGACATTCGCACCAAGACCGCTCGTCTGAACGCGTTTTTGTCCGAGCAGGTCGGTGGCATCGCGGTCGTGCAAGCCTACGGACGCGAGCAGCAGATGGCCAAGGAGTTCGACGAGATCAACCAGTCGTTCCGAGACGCCAACAAGCGCGCAATCTTCTTTGAAGCGGTGCTCGACGCCGCCATTGAGATGGTATCGACGCTGTGCGTCGCAAGCGTGCTGTGGTGGGTCGGCGTCCAGAAGCTTGGTGCGAAGCCAATTACGTTCGCAATGATCGTCACGTTTACCCAGTACCTGCGTCAGTTCTTCGAGCCGGTCAGCATGCTGACGCAGCGATATACCGTGCTGCAAAGTGCGCTGTCGGGAGCCGAGCGAATCTTTCAGCTTCTCGACGAAAAAGACATCGAGCAAGCGACATCCATCCAGTCCGACGGAAAAGATGGAGACAGCGACGAAGGAATTGTGCTCGAAAACGTCGAGTTTGGTTACAAGCCCAATGTTCCGGTGCTGCGTGACGTGACGCTGCGCGCGCGTCGCGGTGAAAAGGTTGCGCTCGTCGGTGCGACAGGTGCCGGAAAGAGCACTGTGACCCAGCTTGTGCTTCGACTGTATCAGCCGTCGGCGGGCCAGGTTCGCGTGCTCGGCAAAGATGTCCGCAGCTACCAGCCGCAGGCGCTGCGTCGTCAGTTTGCCGTCGTGCCGCAGGATGTCTTTTTGTTTCAAGGCACGGTGCTGTCCAACATTGCCGTCGGAGATCCAAATCCCGATAACGCACGCGCCGAAGAAGCGCTGCGACGCATCGGTGCGCTGGAGATGATTGAGCGACGAGGTGGCTTGTCCGCGACGGTCGATGAGCGCGGCAGCAACTTCTCGGCGGGCGAGCGACAGCTCATCTCGTTTGCCCGCGCGGTCTATCGCGACGCGCCAATCTTGATTCTCGACGAAGCAACGGCCAGCGTGGACTCGGATACCGAAGCGCGACTTCAGCGAGCACTCGACGCTGTCATGAAAGATCGCACAGCGCTGGTGATCGCGCACCGTCTGTCGACGATTCAAGCAGCGGACCGCATCGTGGTCTTTCACAAAGGTCGCGTCGTCGAGCAAGGCCGTCACGAAGAGCTGCTTGCCCAAGACGGCGTCTACGCGCGGCTGTATCGACTTCAGTTTGCGCACAAGCAGCCGTCAGAGCCCGCGCCCGCAGCCTCGGCGTCCTAACAATCGTACACGCAGGAGCCAGCGTCGATGAACCGAACCCAGCAGCGCTTGCTAATGGAAGCGTCGTCGCGGCTGCGACGGCTTGGTCTTTCTGTTCGTCAGGTCTTTAGCGGAACCGTCGACGAAGAAGCGGAAAAATCGCAGTCCGAGCAGCTCGAAGCAGAGAGCCTGTATCGCTCGGCAGCGGGTCTGCGCGGCGGCATCGCCAAGATTGCGCAGCTTCGCGCGTACTTGCAGGGTGCGTCGGCGCTCGGTCCACAGGCGCAGCAAGTGCTGGGACGGCTGTGGGATCGCGCTCCAGCGGAGCAGCCTCAAGCGATTCGTCAGGTCATTCGCAGTGAGCTTCAGAACGAACCCGAAGCGCTGTTCAAAGAGTTTCGCGACGAGCCGCTCGCGTCTGCATCGCTTGGTCAGGTGCATCCAGCGATAGGCTTCGACGGAACGCTGCTGGCCATCAAGGTGCAATATCCCGGTGTGGCGGAAGCGCTGGCTGATGATCTCGACTCGACGGGAGTGCTGCGCGATCTCGTCGGTGGAGACTTGGGTGATTCCGTCTCAGTCGACTCGCTTTCTGCGCTCAGGGAACGACTGCTCGCCGAGCTGGACTATCGCGCCGAGGCCGAACACCTGCGTCGCTTCCGACGATTGTTCGCGCACGACCGGCAAGTGGTCATTCCCGACGTGATAGCCGATCGCTCGAGCGGCAAAGTCCTGACGATGGAACGCCTTTGCGGACGCAGCCTACCCGAGCTTTCACGCGATGGCAGCGACGAGCAGCGCTCACAAGCGGGACAGACCATCTTGCGCTTTGCCCTCGAGTGTCCGCTTCGACACGGCGTCATCAACGTCGATCCCAATCCCGGCAACTACTTGATCCTCGACGGAAATGAAAGCGTCGATGAAGCGAAGGTCGGCTTTTTGGACTTCGGCTGCGTCGCAGAGATTCCCGAAGCGCTGCAAACAGCCGATCGCGCGCTGTACTGGGCGATGATCAAGCGCGACGGAGAAGCGCTGCGCTATGCCGCGCACCAAGAAGGATTGATTCCGTCGGCGAGCGCGTTTGATAACTCGACGTACCGGCGCTGGGA
>ERZ724521.592-NODE-592-length-16476-cov-6.987151_pt1 | contig 16476 bp, 18 predicted proteins | sample MGYA00376054_ERZ724521 | MGnify/ENA primary metagenome ERZ724521 (study PRJEB28724, sample SAMN07190883) | activated sludge metagenome | isolation source: activated sludge of sewage treatment plant in Hong Hong | place: Hong Kong | collected 2016-03-17 ... | reverse complement strand
CAGGGGGCCGGTGCGTGTGCCACCCAGCGGGCCGCCGCGGCGGCGGAGGCCGATCAGCCGCCGTGCGCGAGCCACGCTCATGCGCCATCCTCCGCTGTCGGATCGGGAAGGCCATGGAGCGCGAGCAGGCGCAGGCAGCGCTCGCGATGGGCGCGGCCAGTTGCTGCCGCGATGCGGATGCCGGGCAGGGCGAGCGCGTAGCGGCGTCCTTCACGCTCGGCGGCGAGTACCCAGGCGGTGAGCCGCGACAGTCGGCGCTCGGCGTCGAGTCCGGCGGGCAGGCGGTCCCAGTCGAGCAGCAGCTCGCGCCCCTCTCCTGCGGCGAACTCCTTGGTCAGCATCGGGCCGCCGCGTGCCACGGCCTTCCATGCGACGTGGCGGGGCGAGTCCGCGCTACGGTGCGCGCGCAAGCCGGCGAAGTCCTCGTCACCCGTGCGCGCGTCGCGGCTGGCGCCGGTCGCGTCGCCACCTGCGGGGGGCAGGGGCGGCGGATCGGGTGCCGGCGTGGGTAGCACCAGGCAGTCGGCCTTGGGGACGAACACGCTCCACGCCCGGATGAGGCCGAGCGGCCAGCGCGTCTCGAGCACGCTGCGCCCGAGCGCGAGCCGGCCGCGCCGGAGCGCGGGGCAGGCCAGGGCGACGGCGGTCTCTTCCGCGGCGGGGAGCTCGAACGCGCTCCATTGTCCCTGCGCGCCCAGGCGTAAGGCGGGGCGCCGTCGGCTGGCCGGGTTGTCGATGAGGAGGGAGAACACGGCGGTCTCGCCCGCGAACACCGGCGCGCAGCGCCCCGGGCGGATCGACAGACCGTACAGGTTGCGGAAGGCGTGCAGTATGCTCGCCGCGGCGCTGCCGCCGAGGGTGAACACGAGCGCGTAGCCGAGGCTCAGGTTGTAGTTGATCGCCGCGAGCAGCATCACCAGCAGGGCGAGGGCGAAGCCGACACCTGCCGCGCTCGGCAGCACGTAGATGCGGCGCTGGCCGAGGCGGATCGGAGCAGGCTCCGGGGCGCCGATGCGGAACAGCCAGCGCTCGCCGGCGTGGCGCAGCCGCGTGGCGAGCGATGCGGCGGTGCGCGCCATCAGCCCACGGCGACGGTCTGCAGCAGCCGCACCAGCGTCGCCGCCGGCGCCGGGCGGCCGTCGCCGGCGAGGTGCAGGCGGTGCGCGGCGACGTGCGGGAAGAGGGTCTGCACGTCCTCCGGCAGCACGTGGTCGCGGCCGTCGAGCAGTGCCCATGCACGCGCCACGGCGAGCAGCCCGAGACCGGCACGCGGACTCAGTCCGCCGGCGAGTTCCGCACTGTTGCGGGTTGCGGCGAGCAGGGTCTGGACGTAGGCGACGAGGGCCTCGGCGACATGCAGGCCTTGCGCCGCCAGCTGCATGTCGAGCAGTTCGCCCGGGCCGATGACGGCCGGCTGGCGCTCGAGCAGCCCGCGCCGGTCCTCGCCCATCAGCAGCGCGCGCTCGGCCTGCGGGTCCGGGTAGCCGAGGCGGATGCGCAGCAGGAAGCGGTCCAGCTGGCTCTCGGGCAGCGGAAAGGTGCCGATCTGGTGGGCGGGGTTCTGCGTGGCAATCACGAAGAAGGGTTCGGGCAACGCGCAGGTCTGGCCGTCGGCGGTGACCTGGCGCTCCTCCATGGCTTCCAGCAGCGCGCTCTGCGTCTTCGGCGTGGCGCGGTTGATCTCGTCGGCGAGGATGAGTTGGGCGAACACCGGCCCGGGGTGGAAGCGGAAGGCGGCGGTGTTGCGGTCGAAGATGGAGACCCCGAGGATGTCCGCGGGCAGCAAGTCGCTGGTGAACTGGATGCGCTGGAACTGCAGCCCCATCAGGCGGGCGAGCGCGTGTGCGAGCGTGGTCTTGCCGACGCCGGGCACGTCCTCGATCAGCAGGTGGCCGCGCGCGATCAGGCAGGCGAGCGCGAGGCGCAGCTCGCGCTCCTTGCCGAGGATGATGCGCGAGGCGGCTTCGAGCAGACGATTCGCATGGTGCAGGGTCATCGTGCGCACTGTGAAATTGGCCTGGAAGCGGTGATAATAGACGACAAAGGCAAGCGGCCCGACGATCGGACGCAACACGGTCGGCGGCCGCCAGAGTCGGAAGGGGGTGTCTGGTGCCCCGTGTCCGTCGTCCGCGAGGCGAGAGGGAGGAGCATGACCACGACAGCATTCATTACTCACCGTGACTGCTGGCTGCACGACATGGGTGCGATGCATCCCGAGTGTCCCGACCGGCTGTCGGCGATCAACGATCGCCTGATCGCCTCGGGGCTCGATATGTATGTGTCCTTTTTCGATGCGCCTTTGGCCGAGCGCGAGCACATCCTGCGCGTGCATCCGGCCGAGCATCTCGACAACCTGATCGAGAGCGTGCCGGAGCACGGCATCCGCCACCTCGATCCCGACACCGCGATGAGTCCGGGCACGATGAAGGCGGCGCTGCGTTCCGCCGGTGCGGGGGTCTACGCCACCGACCTCGTGATGAAGGGGGAGATCGAGAACGCCTTCTGTGCCGTGCGTCCGCCGGGCCACCACGCCGAACGCGCCAAGGCGATGGGGTTCTGCTTCATGAACAACGTCGCCATCGCCGCCCGCCATGCGCTCGAAGCCCACGGGCTGGAGCGCGTCGCGGTGGTCGACTTCGACGTGCACCACGGCAACGGCACCGAGGACATCTTCCGCAACGACCCGCGGGTCATGATGGCAGGGATCTTCCAACATCCCTTCTACCCGTATTGCGGTACCGAGAACCCCCCTGCGCACATGTGCAACGTGCCGCTGCCGGCGGGTACGCGGGGCGATGCCTTCCGCCAGGTCTTCGGCGACATCGTCGTGCCCGCGCTGCGCAGCCATAGTCCGCAGATGATCTTCATCTCCGCCGGATTCGACGCGCACTACGAGGACGACATGGGCTCGCTCGGGCTGCTCGAGGCCGACTACATCTGGGCGACCCAGCAGATCAAGGGAGTCGCCGAGTCCTGCGGCCACAAGCGCATCGTCTCGATACTCGAAGGCGGCTATTCGCTGTCCTCGCTGGCGCGCTCGGTAGTGGCCCACATCAAGACGCTGGCCGATCTCTGAGTCCCGCTCGCCGGGCCGCCTGCGTTGCCGCCGGCCGGCGCGCCCGCATACGGGGCACGCCGGCCGCGTCCTGTAACAGAGGCAGGCTCGACCGTGCGCGGCGATCGGTTAGAATCCCAGCTTTAATTCACTGTCGGACGCCATGATTACCGGATCGCTTGTCGCCATCGTCACGCCCATGCACGACGACGGCAGCCTGGACTTCCCCCGCCTGCGCAGCCTCATCGACTGGCACATCGCCGAAGGTACCGACGGCATCGTGATCGTCGGCACGACCGGCGAGTCGCCCACGGTCACCGTGGACGAACATTGCGAGCTGATCCGCGTGGCCGTCGAGCACTGCGCGGGGCGCGTGCCGGTGATCGCCGGCACCGGTGCAAACTCCACCGCCGAAGCGGTGGAACTCGCGCGCTTCGCCGCACAGGCCGGTGCGAACGCGCATCTTTCGGTGGTGCCTTACTACAACCGGCCCACCCAGGAAGGCCTCTACCGCCACTTCCGTACCATCGCCGAGGCGGTCGAACTGCCGCTGATCCTCTACAACGTTCCCGGCCGTACCGTCGCCGACCTCGCCAACGACACCGTGCTGCGCCTTGCCGAGGTGCCCAACATCGTCGGTCTCAAGGACGCCACCGGCAACCTCGACCGCGCCTGCGACCTTGTCGAGCGCGCGCCGGCGGAGTTCGCGCTGTACAGCGGCGACGACATGACTTCGGCCGCCTTTCTGATGCTCGGCGGCCATGGCGTCATCTCGGTGACCGCCAACGTCGCGCCGCGCGCGATGCACGCGCTGTGCGCGGCCGCGGCCGCGGGCGACATGCGCACCTTGCGCGCAACCAATGCCGGGCTCACCGGCCTGCATCGCGACCTGTTCTGCGAGGCCAACCCGATCCCGGTGAAGTGGGCGGTGGCGCGCATGGGGCTGATCGGCGACGGCCTCCGCCTGCCCCTCACCCCGCTGTCCGCAGCCCATCACGAGCGCGTGCGCGCGGCGATGCGCAAGGCCGGCATCCAGGCCTGATCCGAATCTCTCTGCCCAGGACTTCCATGATCCGCTCCAAGCGCACCTCCCTGTCCCTGCTCGCGCTCTCGATCGCGCTCGGCGGTTGTTCGGGATCGCTGCTCGAATCCAAGCGCATCGACTACAAGAGCGCGAAACAGATCGAACGCCCCCTCGAGATCCCGCCCGATCTCACCGCACCGCAGCGCGACGACCGCTTCGCCGTGCCCGATGTCGCCCCGCGCGGCGTCGCCACCTACTCCGCCTACACGGCCGATCGCGCCGGCCAGCCGGCGCAGGCCACCAGCGGTCCCCTGGTGCTCGCCAAATCCGACACCATGCGCATCGAGCGTGCGGGCAGCCAGCGCTGGCTGGTGGTGGGCGGCACCCCCGAGGAACTGTGGCCGCAGATCAAGGATTTCTGGCTCGAGCTCGGCTTCATCCTCAACATCGACAGCCCGGAAATCGGCGTCATGGAGACCGACTGGGCCGAGGATCGCGCCAAGATCCCGCAGGATTTCCTCCGCTCCAGCATCGGCAAGGTGCTCGACGGCCTGTTCTCGACCCCCGAGCGCGACAAGTTCCGCACCCGCCTCGAACAGGGCAAGGAAACGGGCACGGTGGAGGTCTACATCTCGCACCGCGGCATGATGGAAATCTACCCCACCGAGGCCAAGGACTCGACGATCTGGCAGCCGCGTCCCGCCGACCCCGAGCTCGAGGCCGAGATGCTGCGTCGCCTGATGGTCCGCCTCGGTGCCGAGGAGGCGCGTGCCGAGGTCGCGATCGCCACGCCGCAGCAGGCGGAGCGGGCGCGCATCGCCTCCGCGCCCGACGGCCAGGTGATGCTGGTGATGGACGAGGCATTCGATCGTGCCTGGCGTCGCGTCGGCCTCGCGCTCGACCGCATCGGCTTCACCGTCGAGGACCGCGACCGTGCGCAGGGCTTGTACTTCGTGCGGTACGTCGATCCCGACGCGGACAACCGCAGCACCGAGAAAGGCTTCCTGTCGCGGCTGGCCTTCTGGCGCAGCGACGCCAAACCGGCCGCCGGTGGCAGCGAATACCGTCTGCGCGTGCAGGGGCAGGGCGAGGCCTCGCGAGTCAGCGTGCTCACCCGCGAGGGCGGGCTCGACAACTCCGACACCGCGCGCCGCATGCTGGGCCTGCTGCGGGAACAGCTGCGCTGAGCGTCAGGAGGGGATGGCACCGCCGCAGGTCGCGTCTCATGGCTGCGGAGGCGGTCTTCCCCGAGGTGGCGACAGCATGAAAAAAGCCGGCATGCAGCCGGCTTTTTTCATTCGAGCCGTGGAGCGGGGGCTTCTTACTTCGCAGCCGATTCCTTGGCGGCGCCGACGGCAGCTTCGGCGGCCGCCTTGGCTTGGGCCGCGGCATCGACGGTGTCGGCTTTGGCTTCGGCGGCGGCGTCCTTGACCGCCTCGACCGCGGCGTCGGCCTTCTTCGCAGCCGCGTCGGCAGCAGCGTCCGCCTTGGCGGCCGCAGTAGCGGCGGCTTCCTTGGTCGCCTCGACCGCCGCGGCGGCCTCTTGCTTGACGGCCTGCGCGCCGGCCGCGGCAGCGTCGCCGGCGGCCTTCGCGCTCTCCTTGGCCGCTTCCACCGCCTGGGCGGCCGATTCCTTCATCTGTTCCTGGGCCGAGGGTGCCGGCTGAACCGCGACCGGCTCTTCCTTCTTGCCGCAGGCAGACACGGCGAGGGCGACGAGGGCGGCGGCGAGGATGGAATGCTTCATGGTCTGTCTTCCTTGTTCTGGGGGTCGGGGTGCGTACGGCTTGTTTCGGCGGACGCCGGGAGACCCCGTCTTCCGCGCTGGATGCCGCAATGCACAAAGATTCTAGCATGGGGGATCATGTCGTCCGGATGAGGTGGCGGCGCGCAAGTGGGGCCCAAAGGTAAGGAGACATTGCCTGAAGCGGACATCCGCGCAGGCGTGGCGCGGTAGAATCGCGCGCTTCCCGAACCCTCTCGCACGACCATGCCGACAGCCAAGATCGATTCCCTGGACCACGAAGGCCGTGGCGTGACCCGCGTCGAGGGCAAGGCGGTATTCGTCGAGGGCGCCCTGCCGGGCGAGCGCGTCGAATACGTCGTGCGGCGTGCCAAACCGAGTTACGAGCAGGGTGAGGTGGTGCGCGTGCTGCGCCCGAGCGCGCAGCGCGTGGCGCCGCGCTGCCCGCATTACGGCGTGTGTGGTGGCTGCTCCATGCAACATTTGGATGCGGATGCGCAGGCCGCGGTGAAGCAGCGCCTCCTCGAGGACGCGCTGCGCCACATCGGCAAGCTGCACGCCGACCGCATCCTGCCGGCGATCCACGGTCCCGCCTGGGGCTACCGCTACCGCGCGCGCCTGGGCGTGCGCCTGGTGCCGAGCAAGGGTGGGCTGCGCGTGGGTTTTCACGAGCGCCGCTCGAGCTACATCGTCGACATGCGCACCTGCCCGGTGCTGCCGCCGGCGATCTCGGCGCTGCTGCCGCGCCTGCGCACGATGCTGGCCGGGCTGTCGATCGCGGATCGCCTGCCTCAGGTCGAGATCGCGGTGGGCGAGGACAGCACCGTGTTCGTGTTTCGCAACCTGCTGCCGTTCTCCGCGGCGGACGAGAAGCAGCTCGCCGCCTTCGCCGATGCCGAGGGCATCCAGGCCTGGGTCCAGCCCGCGGGCCCCGATTCGGCGCGGCCTCTGCACCCGGCGAACGCGCAGCTACCGTTCTACACCTTGCCCGAGTTCGGCCTGCGGCTGGATTTCCGCCCTACCGACTTCACCCAGGTGAACGCAGACATCAATCGACTGCTGATCCGGCGTTCGATGCAACTGCTCGACCCGCGCCCGGGCGAGCGTATCGCAGACCTGTTCTGCGGGCTGGGAAACTTCAGCCTGCCGATCGCGCGCCTCGGCGCCGAGGTGGTGGGTGTGGAGGGCAGCGAGGCCCTGGTCGAGCGCGCCCATGCCAACGCGGCGCGCAATGGGCTCGCGGCGCGCTGTGAGTTCCACGCCGCGAATCTGTTCGAGACCACCGAGGACAGCCTGGCCGCGCTCGGCCGGCTCGACAAGCTGTTGATCGATCCGCCGCGCGAGGGCGCGATCGCGGTGGTGAAGGCGATCGACCCGTCACGCGGGCCATCGCGGATCGTGTATGTGTCGTGCAACCCGGCGACCCTGGCGCGCGACGCCGCGGTGCTGGTGCACGAGAAGGGCTATCGGCTCGCCGCGGCGGGGATCGCCAACATGTTCCCGCAGACCTCGCACGTCGAGTCCGTGGCGCTCTTCGAGCGCACCCCGGGGACTGAAGTCGGGCCGGGCTGAGCGGGGGCGCTCGCCCTCCGATGTGGGTGCGTCGCGGTGGTATACTTTGCAGTCTTGCGGAAGCGTGGCAGAGCGGTCGAATGCAACGGTCTTGAAATTTGTTTTAGGTAGTACGCAGGAAGCTTGGCAGAGTGGTCGATTGCACCGGTCTTGAAAACCGGCAACCCGCAAGGGTTCCAGGGTTCGAATCCCTGAGCTTCCGCCAATAATAAAGGCATTCAGCGCATTCCATTGAGCGCGCAGCAGCTTGAAGATGGCGACAAAAAGCCCCGCTAGCCGGGGCTTTATTGTTTGTGGAGAATTCTCACTCCGTATGTGATCAACTGCTCCGCCTCGAGATTCCAAGGCAGGAGGGCCTCGAAGTGTTCGACGGTGGTCGTGGTGGGCAAGGCGCGCAGCACTTGGCGCAGCCACAGCTACGGCTCGACGCCGTTGGCCTTGGCGTTTTCGGCCGGGTTGTTGTCGATCGGCAGATCGCCGCGCTCGAGGTAGCGCGTCGGACGCGGCCACTGCCGATGCAAGTCGCCCAGCGCACCTCCGAGCACCGAGGACGGTGGCACGGTAGGGAGCACTTGGTCACGACAGCAGCGCAGTTCATTGACGACAGCGCGGCTTCGGCCCTGGCGTAGCGCGAGCCACTCGGTGGCCTTGAATTTGCGCGTGTTCTTCTCGATGGCGTAGAGCTTGCCGATCAGGACCAGCACTTCGTGGGCGCGGCGGTGCTTGCCGGCGGGCAGCCCCTTGCTGACATCGACGAAACGGCATCGCGCATGCTCCCGGCCAAATTCATCGTTATGGAATTCTTGCCGACATGCCTAAGAAGCCCCTGGAATGAGGAAACACAGGAATTTCATGGATTTGCCGAAACGAGTGCCCAAGTGCGAGCCTTCATCGGGTGTAAAAAAATCCGACACTTCTGCCGAAGGACGAGCTGAGACACGCCTCTTGCTGCTCAACAAGCCGTTCGGCGTGCTGTGCCAGTTCACCGACGAAGCCGGTCGCCGCACGCTGAAGGACTACGTGGAGGTGCCCGGTGTCTATGCCGCGGGCCGCCTCGATGCCGACAGCGAGGGCCTGGTGCTGCTCACCGGCGACGGTGCCCTGCAGCACCGCATTGCCGATCCGCGCCACAAGCTGGCCAAGACCTATCTGGTGCAGGTGGAGGGGGAGATCGACGAGGCCGCGCTGGCGATCCTGCGTGCGGGGGTGGATCTGGGGGACTTCCGCAGCTTGCCGTGCGCCGCGCGCCGCATGCCGGCGCCCGACTGGCTGTGGCCGCGCGATCCCCCCGTGCGCTTTCGCAAGTCGGTGCCGACGAGCTGGATCGAGATCGTGCTGTGCGAGGGCAAGAACCGCCAGGTACGCCGGATGACGGCCAAGGTCGGCCATCCCACGTTGCGGCTGGTTCGGGTCGCAATCGGGCCCTGGACCTTGGCCGGGCTGGGCGTGGGCGAGTGGCGCGAGCTGGCGGGCGCGGAAATTGCGGAGGCCCTGCCCGCTGGTGCTCCGGCGGCGGCGCGCAGGGGCCGGTTGCGGCGCTAGAATCGGGCGTTTCGAAGAGCGCTGGTGGAGGCGTCCGTGAAAGTCATTCTCGATCTGTGCGTGGTTCCGCTCGGCGTGGGGCTGTCGGTTTCATCCTATGTGGCGGCTTGCGAGCGGGTGATCCGCGAGGCGGGCCTCGTGTCGCAGCTCCATGCCTACGGTACCAATATCGAGGGCGAGTGGGACGAGGTGATGGCCGCGGTCAAGCGCTGCCACGAGGTCGTCCATGCGATGGGCGCGCCGCGCATCACCACCTCGATCCGCCTGGGCACGCGCACCGACCGCGAGCAGACGATGCAGGACAAGATCGACAGCGTCGAGCGGGCGCTCGACCGGGCGGCGAGCGGCCCCGGTGCCTGACAGGTCCGGGGCCGCGCTCGGCAAGGACGCGCTTCAGCCGGTGCTGCGCGCGAGCTCGTTGCGGCGCAGCTTGCCGGTGTCGGTGCGCGGGAAGTGGTCCACGAGGTGGATCTTCTCGGGGCGCTGGTAGGGCGGCAGGCTCTCGATCGCGGCCTGCGCGGCGGCCAGCACCTGCGGTGGCGGCAGGTCGCCGGGAATGGCGAAGAGGTGCAGGCGGATCATGTCCGCGTCCTCGCCCTGCGCCGGGATCACGCACACCTCCTCGGCCTTGCCGCGCATGCGTTCCTGCACGGCCTGCTCGACCGCGACCACGTCCACCCAGCGGCCGAACACCTTGACGAGCTGGTCGCTGCGGCCGGCGAACAGCCAGCCTTCCCCGTCGGGGGCACGGCGGAACACGTCGCCGGGGGCGAAGCGGCCGTCGGCGAAGCGCGCGCTGTCGTGGGTGACCACGCGCGTATAACCGAGCGCGACTGCGGGGTGGGAGAACCACAGCCGCCAGGTCTCGAGCTCGCCGCTGGTGAGCTGCTCCGGGTGGATCTCGGTGAGTGGAGTGGGGCACGCAGCGTCCATCTCCGGCGTGCGGTAGAGCACCAGCGACAGCGTCTCGGTGGTGCCGTAGCCATTGACCAGCGGCACTCCGGTCATCGCCTGCCAGTCGCGCGCAAGCGCGGGCGGACAGGCCTCACCGGCGGAGACCGCGGCGTGCACGCCGCGGAAACGCACGCCGGCATCGATCAGGCGGCGGTAGAGGGTGGGCACGCTGAAGAAGATGTGCGGCTCGTGGCGCTCGACCATCGCCGCGACGCGCGCCGGGTCGGGCCATTCGGGGTCGAGCACGACGGTGGCGCCCAGGCGCAGGCCGGCGAAGAAGGCGTTGGCGAGCGGGTAGGCGAAGAACAGCTTGGAGCTGGAATAGAAGCGGTGCTCCGGGCGCGCACCGAGAAGGTCGCGGGCGAACACGTGGGCATAACGGATCGCGCGGTGGGCATGGAGGATGCCCTTGGGGCGGCCGGTGGTGCCGGAGGAGTACAGCAGGAACGCCGGATCGTCGTCGGCTGCCTGCGCGGCTGCGGGCGTCGCGGTGGCGCGCTCCACCCGGCGGCGCCATTCGCCGAGGTCGATCGCGCGCTTGTCGCCGAGCGCACGCGCGGCTTCGTCCTCGAGCAGCGCCGCGGCGGCGCCCGAGTCCAGCATCAGGTCGGCGAGTTGCGTGGTGGCGGTGCGCGGGTTGATCGCGATCGGCCGCACCCCCGCCCACAGCATGCCGATGAAGGCGGTGGCCCATTCGATGCCGTCGGGCAGCGCGAGCACGCAGGCGTCGCCGGGGCGCAGCCCGGCGTCGAGCAGGGCCGCGGCGCTGCGGATGGAATCGGCACGCAGGCCGGCGTAGTCGATGCGGACATCGCCCTCGATCAGCGCGATCCGCGCGGGATCGCCGGCGAGCAGCCATTCGGCGGCGTTCATGATGTCGCTCCGCAGACGGTGGTTCGCAGCGCGGGCGCGTGGCCCGAAATGGGATGGGTGGACATGATCGGTGTGTCTCCTCGGCAGGACTCCCCTCGCGGGCGGGGACGTCATCTGTTTGTCCGGACCATTAAATTCCCCCGGGCGATGCTGCACAATACCAATGAATGGATTACCTTTATTGACCCTATCGATAACACTCGGGCCAGCATGAGTCTGCGCGACTTCGACCTGAACCTGCTGCGTGTCCTGCTCGCGGTCTATGAGGCCGGCAGCGTGAGTCGTGCCGCGGAGCACCTCGGCCTGAGCCAGCCGACCGTGAGCAGTGCGCTCGGCCGCCTGCGCCGCGCGCTCGGCGAGCCGCTGTTCATCAAGACGGCGTCGGGTGTCACGCCCACCGCGCGCACGCATGCGCTGGCGAGCAGCGCGCGGGCGATGCTGGCGCGGCTGGAAACCGATTTCTTCGTCGCCGACCGCTTCGACCCGGCGAAATACGAGGGCAACCTCACCGTCGCCCTCTCGGACGTGGGCGAGCTGGTCTTCCTGCCGCGCATCCTCGACAGCGTGCGCCGCCTCGCGCCGCGGGCCATGCTCGATTCGGTGACGCTCGCGCCGGGAGAGCTGATGCGCGCGATGGAGGATGGAGAGGTCGATCTGGCGATCGGCTATTACCCCGACCTCGACGCCGCCGGCTTCTACCGCGAGAAGCTGCTCGACCACCGCTTCGTGTGCCTGTTGCGTGCCGATCATCCGGTGCAGGACCGTCAGCTGTCGCTCGAGCGCTTCCTCTCGCTCGAGCACGCCGCGGTCCGTGCCAAGGGGCGCAGCCAGGAGATCTTCGAGAAATACCTCGAGCGTCTGCGCATCCAGCGCCGCATCGTGCTGCGCACCCCGCACTTCATGAGCCTGCCCGGCATCATCGGGCGCTCGGACCTGGTGGTGACGCTGCCGCATGCGATCGGTCATTACTTCACGCGTGTGGGCGAGAAGGTGCGCATGGCCGAGCCGCCGCTGGCGATCCCGCACATCGAGTTGTACCAGCACTGGCACCGCGGTTTTCACCACGACCCGCGCAACCGCTGGCTGCGCACGCTGGTCGCGGGGCTGTTCTCCGACGGACAGGACGAGTGGCCCTATCCCTTCGCGTGAGCGGTCCGGCGCAGCCGCGTCGAGCGTTCAGCCGGCACGCCGGCGCGCGTCGCTCAGCGGCATGACGTCGGGCATCTCGAAGCGCGCGCGCTCGCGGTCGCCCTCGCGCAGCGGTTCGCAGGGCTTCAGGCTGGCGAGGCTGCGGCGGGCGAGGTTCTGGTAGCAGTCGGTGCCGATCACCTTCCACTTGCGCTCCTGCTCGGTGAGCTCGCGCAGCACCTTGGCCGGCACACCCGCCACCAGCACGCCGGGCGGGATCTTCATTTCCGCCTTCACGAAGGCGGCGGCGGCGATGATGCTGCCTTCGCCCACCTCCGCATGGTCCATCACCACCGCGTTCATGCCGACCAGCGCGTTGCGCCCGATCCGACAGGCGTGCAGCACCGCGGCATGGCCGACATGGCCGTTGACCTCGACCACGGTGTCGATGCCGGGAAAGCTGTGCAGCACGCAAGCGTCCTGCACATTGCTGCCCTCCTCGAGCACGATGCGGCCGAAGTCGCCGCGCAGCGAGGCGAGCGGGGCGACGTAGCAGCCGGCGCCGACGAACACGTCGCCGATCAGCACGGCGTCGGGATGCACGTAGGCGGTGGGATGGACGACCGGGCGGACGCCGTCGATTTCGTAGCAGGGCATGGCTGGGCTCCGATGGGATGGGACTCGTGCGGCCGACAGTAGCATGCCGGTGCGCGGGGCGCGTCGCCCCTCGCGTCGATGCGCGGCCTGCGGATCGAGGACGGGCCCCGGTCCCGGCTGCGGTGCAGGGCGCGCGTGAGTGCATGGGAAGGGCGCGGCACGCAAGCCGGGGTGCAAGAAAACCACTCGTGTCTTGATGTAGCGCAACATTGTTATTGATCGACTGGTTGGTCGGATCTGTTGCCGGGCACAATCCTGTTAACGGCGATCGAGCGCAAGCACCAGCCCGCGACCCGCAAGGATGCAGGGGCGAGGCGATGCGGACGATCCTCTCGATCGGCGACGACAGGCGCCGAGGGCGTGCGGCGTGCCCCCTCGGTGTGCCCCGGACAACCCGGTCGGCGTGCGTGCGCCTGCGCACCACGGAGCGGCCGCAGCACAGGAGCGAGACCCCGATGGCCAGAGGCAAGGCGCCGACCTTCCAGTTGCAGCGCGCGACGATCCTCGACGCTGCCGCGGGCCTCTTCGCGGCCGAAGGCTTCCATAACGCGTCGATGGCGGAGATCGCGCGCGCGTGCGGGGTTTCCAAGGCGCTGCTCTATCACTACTACCGCGACAAGGAACACATCCTCTACGACATCGCCGCGGGCCACGTCGAGGATCTGCTGGCGATCGTGGCGGATGTCGAGGCCGCGGCAGAGTCGCCGCGCGAGCGTCTCGAGCGCCTGATCCTGCGCTTCATGCAGGCATATGAGGGCGGGCGGCGGCAGCACGTCGTGCTGATCCAGGACGTCAAGTTCCTCAGCCCCGAGCAGCGCGCGCGCATCCACGAACAGGAACGCCGGGTGGTGCACGCCTTCGCGCTCGCGATCGAGGCGGTCGAGCCCGGCCTGCGCGTCGTGGCGCTCGACAAGGCGGTCACGATGGCGCTGTTCGGGATGATGAACTGGACCTTCACCTGGCTGCGCCCGGATGGTCCGCTGTCCTACGAGGACATGGCCCGGGTGGTGGCGCGGATCTTCCTGCAGGGCGTCGCGGGCTTCGCCGCGCAGGCGGGCCATCCGTCCGCCGCGGCGGTCGAGATCGCGCTGCCTTGAAGGCCCGGGTCGCCGCGGACAACGACTTCCCGGTGGCGCCCGGATCACACGGCTGCGCAGGTCCTTGCGCGGATGTTCGTTGACGTTTACGTTAGCGGAACTTCTGTGCAATCATCCAGGTCGGATCGATTGCATGCGAGCCCGGTGCGAGCCCCGTCGTGCGAGCGGCGTGAGAATGGGGCATGGGCGGACATCGCAGAACGGAGAATGAAATGAATCAAGAGATCGCCGGAAGGGCTGGCCGGGTGCGCGAATCGGCGAATGCAACGACGTATACGATATCCGATCTCGCCAAGGAGTTCGACATCACCACGCGCGCGATCCGCTATTACGAGGACCAGGGCCTGATCAGCCCGGCCCGTCGCGGCAGCCGGCGCATCTACAGCCGCCGCGACCGCGTGCGCCTGAGCCTGATCCTGCGCGGCAAGCGGCTGGGTTTCTCGCTGCAGGAGACGCGCGAACTCTTCGACCTCTACGACAACGCACCCGGCGAGCAGGCACAGATGTCGCACTTCATGGAACTGCTCGGTGCGCGCAGGGCGATGCTCGAACGCCAGATGGAAGACATCCGCGCCATCCTCGACGAGATCGGCGCGGCCGAGAAGGAGGCGCTGCGCTCGATCGCCGCACGGGCACCGCATCCGAAGGCGGCGACGAGCCCGAGCGCCTAACTGCGCGCGCCCGCATCCGGGCCGCCCGATCAGTCCCCTTCAGGCCGCTCGGCCCCCTCGGTCCCGTCGCCGCCGTCCGCGCCCGTGCGCTTGCGGCGCGGCGCGGTCTTGGGGTCGATCACGATCGGCTGGTAGATCTCCACCCGGTCGCCTTCGGCGAGCACGGTCTCGAGCGGCTTGATCTTGCCGAAGATCCCCACCTTGTTGCGCTCCAGGTCGATGTCCTCGTAACGCGCGAGGATGCCCGAGCGCTCGATCGCCGCACGCAGCGTGCAGCCTTCGTCCACATCGAGGCGCATCCACGCCGGTTTCTCGGGGTGCGCGTAGCTGACGCTGATCTTCATCCTTCCCTCCTGCAGTGCAGTGTGCGATTGCGCTTCGATCAGGTGCCCGCGGTGATCCCGGCACCTGCGCTGGCGCCGAGGCTGCGCGCGCGGGCGCGGGCGAGCATGCGCTGGCGTGCCGCGACCAGAAAGCCGAGGGCGAGGAAGCCACCCGGGGGCAGGATCATCAGCAGCACGCCGCGGTAGCCCTCGAGGCGCAGTTCGAGAAAGGCGAAGTGCTGGCCGAGCAGCATCGAGGCATCGGCGAACAAGGTGCCCTGGCCGATCGCCTCGCGCACCCCGCCCAGCACCATCAGCGCGAGGGTGAAGCCGATCCCCATCATGAGGCCGTCGAGCGCTGCCATCCCGGGCGCGCGCTTGGAGGCGAAGGCTTCGGCGCGCCCCATGATCGCGCAGTTGACCACGATCAGCGGGATGAACAGGCCGAGCACCTTGTGCAGCTCGTGCAGCCAGGCGTTCATCGCCATGTCGACCAGGGTGACCACGGTGGACATCAGCAGCACGTAGATCGCGATCCGCACCTCGCGCGCGATGACGTTGCGGAACAGCGAGACGAGCACACCGGAGCTCACCAGCACCACGGTGGTGGCCAGGCCCATGCCGAGCCCGTTGGTGGCGCTGCCGGTGGTGGCCAGGGTCGGGCACATGCCCAGCATCTGCGCGAACACCACGTTGTTGTCCCACAGGCCGTCGCGGACGACCCTGCGCACTTCGCTCATGACGGGGTCTCCGATCGAGTTGCCGCGGCGTCGCCACCGGGGCCGGCCGGCGCGGCGAGCAGGCGCGCGCGGTTTCCGGCGAAGAATTTCAGGCTGGCATGGACGGCCCCCACCACCGCGCGCGGGGTGATGGTGGCGCCGGCGAACTGGTCGAATTCGCCGCCGTCCTTGCGCACCGCCCAGCGTGTGCCGGTGTCCAGGCCGCGGCCGTCGAAGCCGCGGATCCAGTCCGACTTGCGCACGTCGATCTTGTCGCCCAGGCCCGGCGTCTCGCTGTGCGAGAGCACGCGCACGCTGGCGATGCGCCCGTCGCGGCCGATGCCGACGGTGAGCGTGATCGGTCCGCCGTAGCCGGCTTCGCTCACCCAGTTGAAGGCCACACCGCGCACCTCGCCCGCCAGGCGCGCGCGATACACCGTGACCGCGCGGCCCTCGTCCTCGACCGCGACCGTGTCCGCGGCCGGATTGTTGTCGTGGGGCACGGCGGAGAGGGTCTGGTCGAGGGCGTTGCGCAGGTCTTCGGCCTGGCGCAAGCGGATCTCCTCGTGGGTGGCGAGGTCGCCCATGCCCAGCATGGCACTGCAGCCGAGGGCGAATGCCCCGAGCAGCAGCCCCGGGCGCTGGCGCAGGTCGCCGGCAGCGATCGAGCTCATCGGCCATCCTCCTTCGGGGCCAGGGGGATCGGGTTGCCCGTGCGCAGGCGGCCGTAGCGGCGCGGACGCACCAGGCGATCGATCAGCGGCGTCGCCGCGTTCATCAGCAGGACCGCGAAGGCGACCCCCTCGGGATAGCCGCCCCAGGTACGGATCACGTAGATCAGCGCGCCGATGCCCGCGCCGAAGATCGCCCGCCCGAGCGGGGTGACCGGGGCGCCCACCGGATCGGTGGCGATGAAGAACGCGCACATGACCGCGCTGCCGCCGAGCAGGTGGAGCAGCGGCGGCGGGTAGTGCGCGGGGTCGATCTGGTTGAACAATGCCGCGAGCAGCGCGAGCGTGCCGAGCAGGGCCGCGGGGATCTGCCAGGGCACGATGCGGCGCGCCACCAGCAGGGCGCCGCCGGCGAGCAGCGCGAGCGCGGAGGTCTCGCCCAGGCT
>ERZ724521.587-NODE-587-length-16523-cov-4.091572_pt1 | contig 16523 bp, 17 predicted proteins | sample MGYA00376054_ERZ724521 | MGnify/ENA primary metagenome ERZ724521 (study PRJEB28724, sample SAMN07190883) | activated sludge metagenome | isolation source: activated sludge of sewage treatment plant in Hong Hong | place: Hong Kong | collected 2016-03-17 ... | reverse complement strand
CCACGCACAGTGGCCATCACGAACCACCAGACGCTGGCGACAGTGAGGCAAGCGAGTGGACCGGCCGTCTGGCCCCAGGACCAGCCCGCCAGTCCACCCGCCAGATGAAGCGCCAGAAAAACAGTCAAACGCCAGAGCATGGGCTGATTGTGCCGCCTGCCCGGCCCTCAGGGCCGGCGGGTCAATGGGGCGCCGCAGCGGCGGGAATGGCGACCTGCGTCGTCAGGCGGTAACCCGCGCCCCGCACGGTCTCCACCATGGCGCCGGCCACGCCCAGCGCCTCGCGCAGCCGCTTCACGTGCACGTCCACCGTGCGTTCCTCGATGAACACATGGTCACCCCAGACCTTGTCCAGCAACTGGCCCCGGCTGTGCACGCGCTCCGGGTGCTTCATGAAGTAATGCAGCAGCTTGTACTCGGTGGGGCCGACCTTGAGCGGCTGGCCCTGCCACGACACCCGGTGGGTGGCCGCGTCCAGCACCAGTTCGCCAATCGTCACGCTGTCGTTGACCTGCTCGGGCGCGCGGCGGCGCAGCACGGCACGGATGCGCGCCAGCATTTCATGCGTGGAAAACGGCTTGGTGATGTAGTCGTCGGCGCCGGCGTCCAGGCCCATCACCTTGTCGGGTTCGTCGCCCCGCGCGGTGAGCATGAGGATCGGGATGGCCTTGGTGCGCGCCTCGGCGCGCCACTTCTTGGCCAGCACGATGCCGCTTTGACCCGGCAGCATCCAGTCCAGCAGGATGGCGTCCGGCAGCACGGCGTCGAGCTCGCGCTGCGCCGCCACGCCGTCTTCGGCCCAGATCGGCTGGAAGCCGTTGTGCCGCAGGTTGACCGCAATCAGCTCGGCGATGGCCGGCTCGTCTTCCACGATCAGGACACGGGGCTGGTGTTTCATGGCGTTCAGCGGACCACGGATTCGATGGTCTCCATGGGCGTGTGGCGGATGTCCGCGCCCTTGACCACGTAAATGATGAACTCCGCGATGTTCTTGGCATGGTCACCGATGCGCTCGATGGCCTTGGCCAGGAACAGCAGGTCCAGGCTCGGCGAAATGGCGCGCGGGTCTTCCATCATGTAGGTGATGAGCTTGCGCACAAAGCCGTCAAACTCCTTGTCGATGGCGTCGTCTTCCTTGAGGATGCTGACCGCCATGTTCACGTCCAGCCGCGCGAACGCGTCGAGCGCCTTGCGCAGCAGGCCGGAGGCCAGGTCGGACGCAATGCGCAGCTCCGACGCCGGCATGTTGCGGGCCGAGCCGCTTTCGATGATGGACTTGACCATGCGCGCAATCTTGTCGGCTTCGTCGCCCGCGCGCTCCAGGTTGGCCGTGGTCTTGGAGATGGCGATCAGCAGGCGCAGGTCGCGCGCCGTGGGCTGGCGCCGCGCGATGATGGACGACAGCTCGCGGTCGATTTCCACTTCCATGGAGTTGACGCGGGTTTCCATGTCGGTGACCTGGCTGGCCGCCTCGGCGCTGAACTGTGCCAGCGCATAGACGGCGGTGCGGATCTGCGACTCGACCAGGCCGCCCATCTCCATCACCCGGGTGGACACGCCGGTGAGTTCGCTGTCGAACTGGCTTGAGAGGTGTTTGTCAGTCATGTCAGCCGAACCTTCCCGTGATGTAGTCTTCCGTTTCCTTGCGCTGGGGCTTGAAGAAGATCTGCTCCGTAGGCCCCACTTCCACCAGATCGCCGAGGTACATGTAGGCGGTGTAGTCGCTGCAGCGCGCGGCCTGCTGCATGTTGTGCGTCACGATCACCACCGTGTAGTCACTCTTGAGCTCGGCAATCAGCTCCTCGATCTTGGCGGTGGAAATCGGGTCCAGCGCCGAACAGGGCTCATCCAGCAGCAACACGTCGGGCTTGATGGCAATGCCGCGCGCAATGCACAGGCGCTGCTGCTGCCCGCCGGACAGGCCGGCACCGCTCTGGTTGAGCTTGTCCTTCACCTCGGTCCACAGCGCCGCCTTGCGCAGGGCCCATTCCACCCGCTCGTCCATGTCGGTGGCGCCGAGGTTCTCGAACAGGCGCACACCAAACGCGATGTTGTCGTAGATGGACATCGGGAACGGCGTGGGTTTCTGGAACACCATGCCGACCTTGGCCCGCAGCAGCGCGACGTCCTTCTTCGAGGTGAGGAGATTCTCGCCGTCGAGCACGATCTCGCCCTCGGCGCGCTGCTCGGGGTACAGCTCGTACATGCGATTGAAGGTGCGCAGCAGCGTGGACTTGCCGCAGCCCGACGGGCCGATGAATGCGGTGACCTTCTTTTCGGCGATTTCGAGGTTGATGCCCTTGAGGGCGTGAAACTTGCCGTAGTAGAAGTTCAGGTTCTTGACCGAGATCTTCGAGCTGGTGTCGTGGTTGGTAAGCGTGTTCATCGTGAACCTTGTCAAATCTTGTTGCGCGTGAGTACGCGGGCGAGGATGTTCAGGCCCAGCACCGCCACCGTGATCAGGAAGACACCGGCCCAGGCCAGTTGCTGCCAGTTCTCGTAAGGACTCATCGCAAACTTGAAAATGGTGACCGGCAGGCTGGCCATCGGCTCGCTGAGGCTGGACGTCCAGAACTGGTTGTTCAGCGCCGTGAACAGCAGCGGCGCGGTTTCCCCGGCAATCCGCGCCACAGCCAGCAGGATGCCGGTGACCACGCCCGCGCGCGCTGCGCGCAGCGTGATGCTGACAATGACCTTCCACTTGGGCGCGCCCAGCGCGTACGCCGCCTCGCGCAGTCCGGCTGGCACCAGCATCAGCATGTTTTCGGTGGTGCGGATCACCACGGGCACGACGATCAGCGCCAGCGCCATGACGCCAGCCCAGCCGGAAAACGACTTGAACCGCGCCACCACGACGGCATAGACAAACAGGCCGATCACGATCGACGGTGCCGACAGCAGGATGTCGTTCACGAAGCGCGTGAGGGAGCCGAGCCAGCCCTTCGGGTCGTATTCCGCCAGGTAGATGCCGGCCATGATGCCGATGGGGGTGGCCACGAACGTCGCCAGGGTCACCATCAGGAAGGAGCCGTAAATCGCGTTGGCAATGCCGCCCACCTCGTTCGGCGGCGGCGTCATCTGCGTCAGGGTCGACCAGGCGATGCCGCCCACGCCCAGCCGCACGGTGTCCCAGAGGATCCAGACCAGCCAGATCAGGCCAAAACTCATGGCTGCCAGGGACAGCGTGAGCGCGACCTGGTTGATCCGCTTGCGCTGGGCGTACTTCTTTTCGCGCAGGCGCATCTGGTCTGCGCGCTGCATGAGGGCTTCACCTGTGCCGGTCATGACTTGGCCCCTTCGCCCTTGCGCAGCTGGGCCAGCAGCAGCTTGGACAGCGCCAGCACCACGAAGGTGATGAAGAACAGCACCAGCCCCAGGTAGATCAGTGCGGCCTGGTGCAGGCCGCTGGCGGCCTCGGCGAATTCGTTCGCCAGCGCCGAGGTGATGCTGTTGGCGGCCTGGAACAGCGACAACGAATCCAGCTGGTTGAAATTGCCAATGACGAAGGTCACGGCCATCGTCTCGCCCAGCGCGCGGCCCAGGCCCAGCATGATGCCGCCCACGACACCGGCCTTGGTGTAGGGCAGGACCACCTTGGACACCACCTCCCAGGTGGTGGAGCCCAGCGCATAGGCCGACTCCTTGAGCATCGGGGGCGTGACGTCAAACACGTCACGCATCACCGAGGCGATGAACGGGATGATCATGATGGCCAGGATGATGCCGGCCGACAGGATGCCAATGCCCACGGGCGGGCCTGACACCAGCGCACCCAGGAACGGCACGCCCTGCAGCAGGGCCTGCAGTGGCTGCTGGACATAGGTCGCGAGGATCGGCCCGAACACCAGCAGACCCCACATGCCGTAGACGATCGACGGGACTGCCGCCAGCAGTTCAATGGCCGTGCCCAGCGGCCGCTTGAGCCACGATGGGGACAACTCGGTCAGGAACAGCGCGATGCCAAAACTGACGGGCACGGCAATGACCAGCGCAATGACCGAGGTGGCAATCGTGCCGTAGATCATCACCAGGCCGCCGTACTCGTTGTTGACCGGGTCCCACACGGTGTTGGTGAGGAAGCCCAACCCGTACTTTTCAATGGCGGGCCAGGCGCCCACCACCAGAGACAGCAGGATTCCGAACAGCAGGCCCAGCGTGATCAGCGCTGCGCCGCGGGCGGCCCAGGCAAACAGCTGGTCGGCCCAGGCCCCGCCGCGAACGGGGCGCAAGGGCGGCGGCGCGCTCACGCGGCGTCCTCCGCTGCGTGCGGCAGGGGACGCCGCCAGATCGAATTCAGCCTCATGGGCCGGAAGTGTAGAGGACAAGGCAGACCCCTTCGTTATCGTTATGGGCACGACCGGCGCACGACGCAGGGATTACTTGAACGCCACCGGCTTGCCGGCGGCATCCTTGATCTCGGCCCATCCCTTTTCGATCTGCGCCTTGACGGCCGGCGGCATCGGAACGTAGTCCAGGTCGTCGGCAGTCTTGTCACCGTTCTGGTAGGCCCACTGGAAGAACTTCAGCGCGGCAGCGGCCTGCGCCGGCTTGTCCTGCACCTTGTGCATCAGGATGAAGGTCGCACCGGTGATGGGCCACGAATCGGCGCCCGGCTGGTTGGTGAGGATCTGGTAGAAGCTCTTGGCCCAGTCGGCACCGGCAGCCGCCGCCTTGAAGGCCTTGTCATCCGGCGCCACGAAGTTGCCGGCGCTGTTCTGCAGCAAGGCGTAGGACAGCTTGTTCTGCTTGACGTAGGCGTACTCCAGGTAACCGATGGAGTTGGGCAGGCGGCCCACAAACGCGGCCACGCCTTCGTTGCCCTTGCCGCCGGCGCCCACGGGCCAGTTGACCGCCGTGCCCTCGCCCACCTTGGTCTTCCACTCGGCGTTGACCTTGCTCAGGTAGTTGGTGAACAGGAACGTGGTGCCCGAACCGTCGGCGCGGCGCACCGGCGCAATGGCGGCATCAGGCAGGGCCACACTGGGGTTGAGCGCCTTGATGGCGGCGTCGTTCCACTTGGTGATCTTGCCCAGGTAGATGTCGCCCAGCACCTGGCCGTTCAGGCGCAGCTGGCCCGGGGCGATGCCCTTGACGTTGATCACCGGGATCACGCCGCCAATGACGGTCGGGAACTGGATCTGGCCCTTCTTGGCCAGCTCGTCGTCCTTCAGCGGGGCGTCAGACGCGCCGAAGTCCACCGTCTTGGCGTCAATCTGGCGAATGCCCGCGCCCGAGCCGACCGACTGGTAGTTGATCCGCACACCGGTTGCCTTGTTGTAGTCGGCCGCCCACTTGGAATACAGCGGGGCCGGGAAGCTGGCGCCAGCGCCCGTGACTTCCTGGGCCGACGCCACGCCGGCAAATGAAAGGGCCGCGAAGCCGGACAGTGCGACGGTGGCAAGACGGAAGTTCAGTTTCATGGAGACACCTTTGAAGTAAGGATTGGGAGACGACTGCAGAGGACTTTAAGAAGCTTTTGTGACAGCACCGTGACATCGCTTTGTCACCCAAAAGTCACATTCCGGTCACCGTCCTGTCACGGGCCGTGCCTACGCTCTGCGCAAACCAACCCCCCGGAGAAAACCATGCTGAATCGCCGATTTCTTGTCCTGACCGCCATCGCCACGGCCGCCCTGGCCGGCTGTGCCACCCGGCCGACGCCCGTTTCGGTGGCGGACACCATTGCAGCCAACCCGTCGCTGAGCACGCTCAATGGCCTGGTGGCCAAGGCGGGTCTGACCGACATGCTCAAGGGCACGGGCCCGTTCACGGTATTCGCGCCGACCAATGACGCCTTCAAGGCCGTACCCGCCAAGACCCTGGACGAACTGGCCAAGGACCCGGCCCAGCTGAAAGCCGTGCTGGCCTACCACGTGGTGCCCGCCAAGGTGATGGCGGCCGACGTGAAAAACGGCAAGGCCAAGACCGCCAACGGCGCCGACCTGAACCTGGCGGTCGCCGGCACCTTTGTGACGGTGGAAGACGGCATGGTGCAGACCGCCGACATCGCTGCCACCAACGGCGTGGTGCACACGCTGGACCGCGTGCTGATCCCGCCCAAGCGCTGAGCCGCGCAACCACCCGCACTGCAATGGCCCTGTCAAGGGCCATTTTTGTCTGTAGCCCGTGCGGATCCTGCGCAAGGCGCTATCAAATTCATAGCAAACAAATTCCCGGAGGACTGCCTTGACACCCCCTGCCCCGCACCCAGCCCGACGCAACACCCTGAAAACCCTGGCAGCGCTGGGCGCCACCGCCCTCGCGCCCGCCTGGGCCCAGCCGGGCAGAGCGCCGGCACCCGCGCGCGCGATCCAGATTGCCCAGATCGTGGACACGTCAGTCGCGCAGCAGGATGTGTCCAAGGACTTCCTGATCGGCTCGCGGGCGGCCTGGCAGGACATCAATGCCCGCGGCGGCATCAGGGGGCGGCCGGTGCAGCATCTGAGCATCGAAGTGGATGGCACGGTGGCCAGCCTGCGCGCCGCGCTGCGCCAGGTGGCCGACAACCCGGCCTGCGTGGCGCTGTCGGGCACGGCAGGCGACCCGGTGGCAACCCAGCTGGTGGCCGAGTTGCGCCAGCAGAATCTGGCGCTGGCCCATGTGGCGCCCTGGCTGCAAAACTCCAGCATCGAGGTGGACGACCGCACTTTCCCGATTTTTGCCGCGCGCCAGGAGCAGATTGGCCACGCACTCAAATCGCTCACCACGATGGGGGTACAGGAAGTCGGTGCCGTGTACGCGTCCGCGCAGGAATACGGCCTTTACCAGGACGACCTGCAACGCATCGCGGCCGGCATGAAGCTGCGGCTGCAGTCGTACCGCGCCAACGGCGACCTCGACCGGCTCGGCCGCCAGCTCACACCGGGCACGCCGGCCATCCTGCTGTTTGTGGGTGGCACGCCGGAGCTGGTGCAGTTCACCCAGGGGCTGGAAAAGCAGCAGCGCCAGCGCTACATCGTGGCTTTGGCGGACGTGAACCTGCAGACCATGACGCAGATGGGGGCGGCCCGCAGCACCCCGGTCATCGCGACGCAGGCGGTGCCGATGGTCAACGCAAGCCTGCCGGTGGTGCGCAGCTACCGCGAAACCATGGCGCGGCTGTTTGACGAGCCCCCGGTGTCGCTGAGCCTGGCCGGCTTCATTGCGGCGCGCTACACCTTCGAGGTGCTGCGCGAGCTGGATGCGCCCCTCACGCGCCAGACCGCGCTGGCCGCCTTCCAGCGCCGCAGCACGCTGGATGTAGGGGGCTACCGCGTGGCCTTCGACCCGCAGCGGCGCAGCGCCACGTTTGTGACGCAAAGCATGCTGACAACCGACGGGCGGGTGATCGGGTGAGCCCGAGCCGGCGCGGCCGGGCCCGCCCGGCCCGACGCCGCCTTTGCTATGCTGGGCCGCAAACGACAACACCCGACATGCAAAATGGCACCCTGCTCGCCGCTGTGGACCTGGGCTCCAACAGCTTCCGCCTCGAAATCGGCCGCTTCGACCATGGGCAGATCCACCGCACCGAATACCTGAAGGAAACCGTGCGCCAGGGCAACGGCCTGGACGCCGAGCGCAACCTCACGCCCGAGGCCATGCAGCGCGGCTGGGACTGCCTGGCCCGCTTTGGCGAGCGGCTGGCGGGTTTCCGGCGCACACAGGTGCGGGCGGTGGCCACGCAGACCTTGCGCGAGGCGCGCAACCGCGACCTGTTCCTCGCCCGCGCCAGCGAGGCACTGGGCTTTCCCATTGACGTGATTTCGGGCCGCGAGGAGGCGCGCCTGATCTACCAGGGCGTGGCCCACCTGCTGCCGCAAAGTGACGAACGCCGCTTGGTAGTGGACATTGGCGGGCGCTCGACCGAGCTGATCCTGGGCCAGGGACTGGACGCGCGGGTGATGGAAAGCTACCGCGTGGGCAGCGTGGCCTGGTCAATGAAGTACTTTGCTGAAGGGCAGTTCACTGTTCAGGCGTTCCAGATGGCCGAGATCGCCGCCAAGGCCCTGCTGGACGAAGCGCTCAGTGTGTACCGACCCGAGGCCTGGGACGTGGCCTATGGGTCTTCCGGCACGATCGGCGCCGTGGGCGACGTGCTGGCCGGTGCCGGCTGGCCCGCCCACACCGTCAGCCGCGAGGGCCTGGACTGGCTGCTCGACCAGCTGCTGGCGGCCGGCAGTGCCAGCCGCGTGAAGCTGGACGGCCTGAAGGAAGACCGGCGCGCCGTGATCGGCGGCGGCCTGAGCGTGCTGCGTGCGGTGTTTGACCTGCTGGCCGTGAATGAAATGCAGGCGGCCCAGGGCGCCCTGCGCCATGGCGTGCTCTACGACCTGCTGGACCGGGAACAGGGCAACACCGACGTGCGCTCCGCCACCGTGCAGCGTCTGGCCAGCAAGTTCGAGGTGGACGCCGCCCAGGCCCAGCGCGTGGGCAAGGTCGCCACCGGCCTGCTGCGCCAGCTGCACGCCGGCGCGCCGGCCGCCGAGACCGAGCGTGCCCAGCGCAAGCTCCAGTGGGCGGCCCAGCTGCACGAAATCGGCAGCCTGATCTCGCACAGCGATTACCACAAGCACGGGGCCTACATCCTGGACAACGCCGACGCCCCCGGCTTCGCCCTGCCCGAATTGCACCGGCTGAGCCTGCTCGTGCTGGGCCATCGCGGCAAGCTGCGCAAGCTGGACGCCGACTACAGTGACCGGATGTTCGTGCAGCAGCTCATCTGCCTGCGGCTGGCCGTCATCCTGTGCCATGCCCGGCGCGACCCGGACCTCAAGGGCCTGCAGATCGAATGCGATGCGCCGCAGCGCAGCATCACCCTGCGCTGCCGGACCGACTGGGCCGCCAGCTACCCGCAGTCGGCCCATTTGCTGCGCGAAGAGATGCTGGCCTGGCAGAAGACGCCATGGCAGTTCATCGTGGCGCCCTGAACCTGGCCGTCACGCCCCCGCACCCGCTCAGGGCGCCGCCAGCAGGGCCACACCCCAGGCCACAGCACCGAGCTGCCCCAGGTTGAGCAGGATGCCTGCAACGTGCAGGCGCCGGAACCGCGCCACCGCCGCCGTGTCGCCATCGGCCATGCGTGCCCGCAGGGTATCCATGCGGGGGATGAACCAGCGCCACAGCCCCATGGCCAGCGCCGCCACCCCCGACATGGCCAGCGCCACCAGCATCCGCCCCACCAGCAGGTGCCCCGCCGCACCCACTGCCGCCACCACCGCCACCATGGTGTAGTAAACGCTGAACAGCGTCCGGATGACCCGGGCGTCCTGCGGCGTGTCGTGCTTCAGCACCAACAGAAGCGGCGAAGCAAAGGTGAAGAACACCATCGGCAGCAGCAGCGCCACAGTGGACAGCAGGACAACCGCTTTGGACAACATGAGGCGTCTCCAGGTACTTTCTTGCCAGCATGCGCATCCCCGCTGACGAAGGGCTGACGGCGCCCCGCCTTCCAGCCCGGGAATAAACGGTATAAACTGTTTACACCGTTTTACCGAAAGGATTCACACCTCATGGCAACCGCGAAGAAACCCGTCAAGCCGGCCGCGAAGAAGGCGCCTGCAACGAAGCCGGCGGCCCGCCCCGCCACCACCCGGGCCGTCGCCGCAGCGCCTGCCAAGGCCAGCCCGGCCACCCCGCCCGCCAAGGCAGAAAAGCCCAAAAAGCCCAAGCTGGTGCGCGACAGCTTCACCATCCCGAAGGCGGAATACCTGGTGCTGGACGAGCTCAAGCAGCGGGCCACCCGGCTCGGTGTGCCTGCCAAAAAGAGCGAGGTACTGCGGGCCGGCATCAAGGCACTGGCCGCCATGTCGGATGTGGCGTTTCTCGCTTCCATGGCCGCCGTGCCGGCCATCAAGACCGGCCGGCCCAAGGCTGGCTGAGGCGCCGCCCGCGCAGCCTACAGGACGTCAGGCGACTGGACGGCCACCACCAGGGTCTGGGCGTGGCCGTCGCGCTCGCGGTTGCGGATCCACCAGACCGCGCCCTTGCGCACCGGACAGCTTCCATGCTTCATCTCCAGCAGCTGGGCCACCGTGGCACCCAGCGTGGGCTGGTGGCCGATCACGACCACCGGCACGCGCGACGCAGGCCACAGCGCAGCCTCCAGCAGCTGCTCCGGCGTGCCGTCAGGCGCCAGTTCGGGGCGGATCTTGTACTTGCGGCCCAGCGCCAGCGCAGTCTGCTCACAGCGCCTGGCCGGGCTGACCAGCACGCGTGCCGCTTCCGGCAGTTGCCGGTCCAGCCAGTGGCCCATGCGCGCTGCCTGCTTTTCGCCCCTGGGCGTGAGCGAGCGTTGCATGTCGTCGCAGCCCTCCACCCAGTCCTCGGCTTCTGCGTGGCGCCACAGGATCAGGTCCATGATCATGCGTCCCGCGCCTGGTCGCGCGCCGCGTAGCGTGCCATCAGCGCATCCTGCGAGCCGTGGCCGGATTGCCGGCCATCCACCCGCTGGTAGCGGCCATCGGGGCCCAGGTCCCATGCGGCGCGGCCGTCGTGCAGGCCTGCCACCAGGCATTCGTCGATGATGCGCTGGCGCAGCGCCGGGTCGGTCACCGGCCAGGCGATCTCGATGCGGCGCAGCATGTTGCGGTTCATCCAGTCGGCACTGGCCAGGTACAGGTCTTCGTCGGCGCCGCTGCGGAAGTAGAACACCCGCGAATGCTCCAGAAAGCGCCCGATGATGGAGCGCACCCGGATGTTGTCGGTCACGCCGGGCACCTGCGCCGGCAGCATGCAGGCACCACGCACGATCAGGTCGACCTTCACGCCCTTCTGCCCGGCGCGCACCAGCGCCAGCATCAGGGCTTCGTCGGTCAGCGCGTTCATCTTGGCCACAATGCGCCCGGGCTTGCCCTGGGCGGCAGCGTCGCCGATCGCGTCGATTTTTTCGATGAAGCGGCGGTGCAGGTAAAACGGCGCCAGCCACAGCTTGTGCAACCGGGGCAGCTTGCTCTGGCTGGCCAGGTGCACAAACACGGCTTCCATGTCGGCGGTGAGCTGGGTGTCGGCGGTCAGGTAGCTCAGGTCGGTGTACAGCCGCGCCGTGCGCGGGTTGTAGTTGCCGGTGGACAGGTGGCCATAGCGGCGCATGGCCTTGCCTTCGCGCCGCGTCACCAGCAGCATCTTGGCGTGAGTTTTCAGCCCCACCACGCCATAGACCACCTGCGCGCCCACGGACTCCAGCGACTCGGCCCAGTTGATGTTGGCCTCCTCGTCAAAGCGCGCTTTCAGTTCCACCACGGCCGTCACTTCCTTGCCGCGGCGCACCGCCTCACGCAGCAGGTCCATCAGCACCGAATCCGACCCGGTGCGGTAAATGGTCTGCTTGATCGCCAGCACCTGCGGGTCGTTCGCTGCTTCGCGCAGAAAGGCCAACACGCCGTCGAAACTCTCATACGGCTGGTGGATCAGCACATCACCCTGGCGCAGCCGCTCAAAGAAGCTCTGGCCCGGCAGCAGCGCCACGGGGTAAGTGGCCTTGTACGGCGGAAAGCGCAGCGGCTGCTCGTCGACCAGGTCGACCAGCTGCGTCAGGCGCACCAGGTTTACCGGGCCGTGCACGCGGTACAGCGCAGCCATCGGCAGGTTGAACTGCTTGAGCAGGAAGCCCGACAGGAACTCGGAGCAACCGGCCGACACTTCCAGCCGCACCGCCTGCCCGTAGTGGCGGTGCTGCAAACCCTGGCGCAACGCGGTGCGCAGGTTCTGCACGTCGTCTTCGTCCACTGCCAGGTCGGAATGGCGCGTCACGCGGAACTGCGAGAACTGCCCCACTTCACGCCCCGGAAACAGGTTGTGCAGGTGCGCGCGGATCACGCTGGACAGCGAGACAAACAGCGTCTTCTTGCCCGCCACCTTGTCGGGCATGCGGATCAGCCGCGGCAGCACCCGCGGCACCTTGACGATGGCGATCTCGTTCTCGCGGCCGAAGGCGTCCTTGCCGCCCAGGTGGACGATGAAGTTGAGCGACTTGTTGGCCACCTGCGGGAACGGATGGGCCGGGTCCAGCCCCACCGGGATGAGCAGCGGGCGCACTTCGCGCTCGAAATACTCATCCACCCACTTGCGGTGGGCGGGGTTGCGGTCGCCGTGCGAAATGATCTCGATGCCATGCTTCTTGAAGGTCGGCATCAGCTCGTCGTTGTACAGCGCGTACTGGCGGGCCACCAGGTCGTGGGCCGCCGCGGCCAGCGCCTCGAAGGTCTCCACGGTGTACGGGCCCTTGTGGTCGCCGTTCTGCACCGCCGTCAGGTGCGGCGCCGCCCGCACTTCAAAAAACTCGTCGAGGTTGGACGACACGATGCACAGGTAGCGCAGCCGCTCCAGCAGCGGCACGTCGGGGCGGCGCGCCCAGTCCAGCACCCGCTCATTGAAAGCCAGGATGCTGTGGTCGCGGTCGAGGAAGGAGACGCTGGGCGGGTTGGACATCAGGGAGACACACGGATGACGGGTTTGTGACAGTGTTCGACAGTTTGATGACGGTCTTGTGACACTGGCACCAGGTGGCTCACAAAGAGTTGTGTCGCCTGGGCCCAGCTGAAGGCCAGCGCGCGGGCCCGGGCCTCGTGCCGCGGCAGTGCCAAAGCCGCATAACACGCCTCGAGCAGGTTGTCATTCATCACGCCGCCCTGGCTCTGGGGTTGGCCCAGCACTTCCAGCGGGCCATCCACCGGGTAGGCGGCCACCGGGGTGCCGGTGGCCATGGCTTCGAGCATGACAAGCCCGAAGGTCTCGGACCGGCTTGGAAAGACAAACAGATCCGCTGCCGCGTAAACGCGCGCGAGTTCGTCGCGCGGCAGCAGGCCCAGCCAGTGTACGCCCGGGAAGCGTTCGCGCAGGGCCGCCTCCACCGGGCCGACACCGCAGACCACCTTGCTGCCCGGCAGATCAAGCTTCAGGAACGCCTCGATGTTCTTCTCGTAAGACACGCGGCCGACAAACAGCGCCACCGGCCGCGCCAGCGTGCCCAGCGGCTCATAGCGCCGGGGCTCCGGCTGATAGGGAAACAGCGCCGTATCGACCCCATGCGTCCAGGCCCGCAGGTTGCGAAAGCCGCGGGCCTCCAGCATGCGCAGCACGCCGTGGGTGGGCACCATGACGCCCGCCGACGGCGTGTGGAAGTGCCGGAACAGCGCATAGCCCCAGGCCAGCGGCACCTTCAGCGCGGCGTGCAGGATTTCCGGGAACTTGGTGTGGAACGCCGTGGTGAAGCGCAGCTTGCGTTTCAGGCAGTAGCGGCGCGCCGCCCAGCCGAGCGGGCCTTCGGTGGCGATGTGGATGGCATCGGGCTGCAGCAGGTCAAGCCGCACCGACAGTTCACGCGACGGGCGGATGGCCAGGTCAATGCCGGCATACCCCGGGCAGGGCCGGGTCTTGAACAATCCGGGGTGAATCACCTCGACCAGATGGCCAGCCCGCTGCAGCTCACGCACCAGCTCCACCAGCGTGGTGACCACGCCATTGACCTGCGGCTGCCAGGCATCGGTAATGAGCGCGATCTTCATGCCTGCACCGCCTGTACCGGGTGGCCAGCGCCCCGGGCCTGGCCGAACGGGTTCCAGTGCACCAGCTCGAGCCGGCCGTCGAAATGCTCCACCAGCGCGGTGCGGCTTTCGACCCAGTCGCCATCATTGCAGTACAGCGTGCCGCGGATGTCGCGCATCTCGGCGCGGTGAATGTGGCCGCAGACCACACCGTCATGCCCGCGTTTGCGCGCTTCGGCGGCCACCGCCATTTCGAAGTCGGTCACGTAGTTCAGCGCCTTCTTGACCTTGTGCTTCAGATAAGCCGACAGCGACCAGTACGGCAAGCCCAGCCGGCCGCGCAAGTGATTCAGGTAGCGGTTGAGCTTGAGGGTGAATTCGTACAGGTTGTCGCCCACATAGGCCAGCCACTTGGCGCACTGGATCACGCCGTCAAAGTAGTCGCCATGGATCACCCAGAGCTGGCGGCCGTCGGCGGTTCGATGGACCGCTTCCTCGGTGACCTCGATCCCGCCAAACTGGTGGCCGATGAATTCGCGCGCAAACTCGTCGTGGTTGCCCGGCACATACACCACCCGACAACCCTTGCGCGCGGCGCGCAGCAGCTTTTGCACCACGTCGTTGTGGGCCTGTGGCCAGTACCAGCGGCGCCGCAGCTGCCAGCCGTCCACGATGTCGCCCACCAGGTACAGGTACTCGCTGGGGTGGGCTTTCAGGAAGTCCAGCAGCGCGGCCGCCTGGCAGCCGGGCGTGCCCAGGTGCAGGTCAGAAATGAAAACGGCGCGATAGCGCCGTGGGGTCAAGTCGTCGTCGCGGTCGCTTGCATCGCCGGGGCCGGCGCCGAAGCCGCCGCTGAAGCCGCCCAGCGCGTCAAAGGTGGTGCGTCCGCCCAGGCCCCTCATGCCGCACCCAGAAAATGTTTGCGGTAGCGCGGTGGCAGATCGGCAATGCGCATCAGCATGGGCAGGTCGGCGGAATTGAAGTCCGGGTCCCAGGCCGGCGGGCCCAGCACCTTGGCCCCCAGCCGCAGGTAGCCCTTGATCAGCGCGGGCGGCTCGATCGGAAGCGAGCCGTCCAGCGCCTCCACTGGCAGTGGCAGGCGCGGCCGCACGTGGTAGTCGATCGGCGCCAGGTGGGTCTGGCGGACCTGCTGCCAGATGCTGGCCGCCGCGTCGCCGCTGACCACGCCGTTGTGCAGCATGGGGATGCTGGCGCACCCGATCATGGTGTCGAGCTGGTTGCGCACCATGAACTCGGCCAGCGCGCCCCACAGCGCCAGGATCACGCCGCCGTGGCGGTGGTCGGGGTGCACGCAGCTGCGGCCCAGCTCGACCATGCGTTCACGCAAGCCGCGCAGGCGCGTCAGGTCGAACTCGGTGTCGCTGTAGGTGCTGCCCACGCGCCGGGCCTGGGCCGGGGTGAGCACGCGGTAGGTGCCGACCACCTGCCCGGAGGCCGCGTCACGCACCAGCAGGTGTTCACAGAAGTCGTCAAACAGGTCCACATCATGACCGGCCAGCGGGGTGTTCAGGCGGGCGCCCATTTCGAGCGCGAAGACGTCGTGCCTCAGACGCTGTGCCGCGCGGACTTCGTCCTGGTGCGCGGCCCAAGAAACCGTGATGCCAGCGCGTTCAGCCGGAACTGCGTTTTGCGGATCGCTTCGGTGAAGTGACCCCCGAGGCAGCGCGACCGGTGACAGCGGCATGGTGGGGCTGGGCAGTTCGTTCATTTCTCGCTCCTGTTGTGCTCTGGACTGCAGCGAGTGTCTGGCCCGGGCGTGACGCGCAGATGGCAGATTCATGGCAAGTTCATGACAAAAAATGGCTTGAACCCGCACTGGCATTGCGTGAGGCGCTATCAAAACCATAGCGTCTCTGACGGAATTGCTGTAATTCAATGTTTCAACTATCATTGAATTATGGAAATGACCTTGATTGACGAAGCCGCCACCGTGCGCTCCCTGGCTGCACTGGCCCAGCCGCAGCGGCTGCGCGCCTTCCGGGCCCTGGTGGTCGCCGGGCCGGACGGCCTGACCCCTGGCGCCATGGCCGAACAGCTGGGTGTTGCCCCCAGCGCACTGTCGTTCCACCTGAAAGAGCTCGCCCATGCCGGCCTGGTGAGCAGCGAGCCGCGCGGGCGCCACCTGATTTACCGCGCCAGCTTCGGCCAGATGAACGCGCTGCTGGCCTACCTGACGCAGCACTGCTGCGAAGGCGCCGCCTGCGAAGTGACCGACGCCAACTGCAGCACCTGCTGAGCACCCGCCATGAACCTGGCTGACACGCTGAACCTGGGTTGCCTGTGCCGCACGCTGAATGCCGGTGAGTTGCGTGCGCAGCTGGAAGCCGACCCGCGCCTGGCCGGCCTGACGCAGCAGCTGGCGGTGAGTCACCCTCACCTGTTTTCACAAACGGCCGTGTTCCTGGACCCGGCCATGCGCGACGCCGTGGCGCAGGCGGTGGCGGTGCTGCACCGGGTCATGGCCCTGCCGGCCTGGCAGGCCCACGCCCTGGCGCACGCTGCCCCGATTGCGCAGCACGAGTTCGGCCCGTCCGGTGTGTTCATGGGCTACGACTTTCACCTTGGCCCGGACGGCCCGCGCCTGATCGAGATCAACACCAACGCTGGCGGGGCCTTCCTGAACGCCGCACTGGCCCGGGCGCACCGCGCCTGCTGCGAGTCCATGGGCTCGCTGATGGACGCCACCGCACCCGGCCTGCCCGCGCTGGACGCCACCTTCATGGCGATGTTCCGCGCCGAATGGCAGGCCCAGCGCGGCGAGGCGCCCCTGCGCAGCGTGCTGATCGTGGACGACGACCCTGAGGCCCAGTACCTGGCGCCCGAATTCGCGCTGGCGCGCCAGCTGTTCGAAACCCATGGGCTGCGCGCCGCCGTGGCCGATGCCCGCACCCTGCAGTGGCGCGACGGCCAGCTCTGGCACACGGCCCTGCCCGGCATGGCGGTGGACATGGTCTACAACCGCCTGACCGACTTCGACCTGTCCGACCCGGCGCACGCCGCCCTGCGCGCGGCCTACGAAGCCGGTGCGACCGTGCTCACGCC